>Ga0080013_1000412_pt1 | contig 60676 bp, 69 predicted proteins | sample ETNvirenome_6_85_FD_69236 | JGI IMG/M metagenome (GOLD analysis project Ga0080013, IMG submission 69236) | Marine viral communities from the Pacific Ocean - ETNP_6_85 (SPADES assembly) (version 2) | ecosystem: Environmental > Aquatic > Marine > Oceanic | place: Pacific Ocean | collected 2013-06-19 | reverse complement strand
CCCCTACGCTGACTGCCGCAGAGAGTGCCGTCCTGTCAGACCTCACAGCAAGGGGCGAGATTCAGTGGGAAGTAGGAGGACCGCCCCACCACAGCAACTGGAATACGTGGAAAAGGTGTTGTGAGAAACTCAAGCAGATAGACAGGTAAAGAAAGCCGGGAGACTGGAAGGTCTCCCGGCTTCACAAAGTGCACGGACACACACAACCGCCGCGCGAGCGATCTGGGGTCTCGATCCGTCCTGTTCCGCAGCACTTCACACAGTGCGGATCAGCATTCACGTCGAGGATTATGTCGCGCTGTGACACTATGCCGATACGCGCGAGATTCTTGGCACCGCCTCGCATCTCTGCTTTCGGTATGCGCGAACTGCGTCGAGGCTGCGAAAGGGCGCGGTCAATGTCGTCTTGTGTGATCATACTTAAATGGAAGCGAGAACCGTGCCATCGCGGCACCGTCTCTGCGAAAGCGATCAACTCGACACTGCGTCCGTCTGACCAGACGGAATAGCCGGGAGACTGAATGAGCACAATCTACCGAGGCCGGTGCTGGCTGAACTGCGCGTCCCGCATCGCGGCGTCGATTGGTGCTGCCGGCGGGCACACACAACCCAGGCTGCACCCTGACTCTGACATAGAGATGATCCACCACATGGTGAAGGAAGCCGCCGACATCACTGACGCACTCTACATAGAGAAAGAGGAGAGGAATGCCGCCGAAACCGCGCAAGAAGACTGACCAAGGGGTGGCCGAGACCGCCGTCGAGAACGTGCTGCAGATCACCAGCATGGACTTCGACGAGAGGTTCTACCAGCGCACCCTGCCTGACGGGACCGCCATCCAGTGGGCCCCGTCTGTGACTCATGCTCTGGGTGCCGCCTGGCCCCCAAGCTATGGCCTGCAGAAGTGGATCGGAGACGTGGGCAACGAGACCGCCGGCGAGATCAAGCGGGCTGCGGGCGAGGAGGGGACGTTCATCCACAACGCCATCGAGGCCATCCTCAATGGCGAGACCATCGAGAATGTGCAGCGGGCCGAGGATGGCACCGTGATCGCCAACCTGATCAACGAGCGATTCCCCGGCGACGGGCGGGCCCTGAAGGTAAAGCGGTGCATGGAAGCCTTCTGGCAGTGGCTCTATGTCACCCGGCCCCAGACCATCAACGTCGAGCGGGTCACCTGGCTGGAGGATCCCCTCTGCGCCGGCACCGTCGACTACCAGTGCGCCATCGACGGCGAGAGCTGGACCATCGACTTCAAGTCAAGCAAGAGCGTACACGATGTCCACCGGGCCCAGGTAGCCCTCTACCAGAAGAGCGAGGGCACCGACAGGGCCGGCATCCTACACCTGGGCAACCAGACCAAGCGCAAGTGGTCGTTCCTCGAGGTCAAGCCAGAGGACTGGCTGGAGAGGGCCGAGACCGCGATCCGCACCTTCCACATGCACAACCCCAACGCTCGACCGTCTGAAGAGACCTTCCCCGATTCATGGCAGATGCCAGAGGAGAACAGTGATGACGCTGGCCCAGAGTAACGCCTCGATGGGACCACCCATCGAGACCATCCAACAGGTCGTGCTGCAGGGCGACCTAAACCAGTTGACCCCAGACCAGAAGATCGGCTACGTCGCCGGGCTCTGTGAGCATCTGGGGATCAAGCAGGCCGGCAAGCCTTTCGACCTGATCAAGTTTCAGGGCAAGGAGGTCGCCTACCCCAACAAGGGGTGCGCCGAGCAGCTCAGGAACAAGTGGCTGATCACCATCGATACTCCGGTGATCCATTGGGAGGACGATACCGTCTACGTGACGGTCACCGCTCACATGGGGCCCCGGCAGGACACTGAGATCGGAGCTGTCTTCTGCGCCAGCAAGCAGGAGCGGGGCAACGCCACCAAGAAGGCGCTGACCCAGGCCAAGCGCCGGGTGACCTTCAGTATGGTGGGCCTGTCGATGTTCAACGAGGAGGACGTGCCGCTGCAGACGGTGGACACGCCTCCGCCGCCGGCAGAGCTGCCACCGGCGGACCCTACGACCCCGGCCCCTACTACCACATCAGAGGCCGGTGCCCCTTCCTCATCGGGCATCTCCAAGGACGCCTTCGCCTCGAAATGTAAGGATCTGGGGGCTGCTCTGGTCAACGCCGCCGGGCCCTCTGGCAAGAAGGCCTACCGCGAGGTGCTCGAGAAGGCAGCAGGGGTGAAGCAGGCCAACCATGTGAAGCCGGAGCACTTCGATCAGGTGATCGGGTGCCTGGAGGAACTGGTGGCCGAGGCCGGCACCGAGCCTATCAACAGGCCCCCCAGCGAGGAGCTGATCGAGGAGATCGCCGCGTTGGAAGCTGCAGCAGAGGAAGAGGACATGCTCAACGCCTGGGACGCAGCAGTGGGCGCCAACCTCGATCCGCAACCGGAGTTGGCGGATCTGAGCCCAGAGCAGCTGACCAAGTATCGAGATCTACTGAAGCATCAGGCGATGTAGGCAAGGCCGGGGCCCCTCTGTATACCCACCGGGAGTGCTCCTCTCGTTAGGGAATAGCAGGCGGGCTGTGGGTCATGGACGCCCGCGGTAAGGGGCCCCGGTCACACACAAGGATTCCCGAATGGCAAAGACCACAAAGAGAATGCTGCACCCAGAGATCTGGCTGCACCCAGACTTTGGAGAGATGCCGCCCGAATCGAGGCTGCTCTACATCGGGCTGATCACCATCGCCAACGACGATGGGATCATGGAGTATGAGCCCAGGCGCATCAAGGCCATGATTTTCCCCTACGACGGGGCCCTCGATGTCGAGGTGCTGCTGGCGCCTGTGGTTGAGCGCGGCCTGATCACAGACTACACAGTGGACGGCCAGAGGTATCTGGCACACCCACACTGGACTGACTACCAGACCATCTCCCCCTCCCGCCGACACAAGAGCGGCAACGATTACCCTGGCCCGCCGGCGGCGAAGAAGAAGAAGAAGCAAGCACCGGCCAAGAAGAAAGAGCCGTATCAGGCCACACCAGAGGCCCGGCGCTGCCGTGCAACTTGGCACCGGATGCACCCGCTGAAGGATAAATACCGGGACGAGCAGCTCAAGATATTGGACGAGATCCACCGCATCGACGGCCTGCCATGGGCTGACATCAATGCGATCTGCAAGTATGCCTGTGATGTATGGGTGCCAAAGAGTTTCTGTTCGACCCCGTCTACCCTGCGCGACAAGAAGAGCGGCGAGGATTTCCAGTGGGAGAAGATCCAGCGACAACTCAAGAGCGGACACACCAACCCAGGCACTGGCCTGGAAGAAATCGAGGAGCAGCTATGAGCCCCGCAAAGAGCAACAGCCCTACCGTACGGCCCACCAAGAAGCAGATCGAGCGCGTCTGTCGGATGTACCCCACCAACAAGGCGGCAGCGCGAGCACTCGGCATCAACTCCGACACCTTTGGGGATCTGTGTCGGGAATACGACGTGAAGAACCCCAAGCAGAGGAAGGAGATGGGGTCGTGACTGAGCTACTCGCTGCCATCGCCATCTACCTGGCTGATTGGGGGTGACACCGTTGGCTGAATTAGACAGGGTGCCACCCCATGCCCTCGACGCAGAGCGGGCTGTCCTGGGCGGGATGCTGATCGACAACCGCTGTATCCCCCTTATGCTGGGCCTGCTGCGCCGGGACGATTTCTACTGGAAGGCCCACACTCTGGTCTACGATGCCATCGTGGACGTCCACAGGATCGACGGCCAGGTAGATCAGATCACCGTAGGCGACTACCTCAAGGGAACGCACAAACTCGACGAGGCTGGAGGGCTGGGATACCTGGCGGAGCTGGCTGCCGATGTGGCCACTGCGGCCAATGCCGAGCACCACTGTCGACTGATCAAGGAGAAGGCGATCAGCCGGCGTCTGATCGAGGATGCTGCCGGCCTGCAGACCCTGCTCTACGACACTGGTGGGCTCGACGCCGCCGCCGTGGCCAGAGAGTATGCCGGCAAGCTGCAGTCCCGGAGCAACGCAGGCCTGGACATCGGGGTGGACATGGCCGAGGTCATGGACGCGACCAGAGCTCAGTACGAGATGGCAGCCGAGGCCACCCGGAGCGGCAAGGAATACGTGGGCCATGACTCTGGATTTCATGTGTTCAACAGGTTTTTCAACGGCATCATGCCGTCCCGCCTGACGGTCTCTGGTGCCCGGCCCGGCTCTGGGAAGACCACTCTGGCGGCAGAGGTCGCCGTCCATCTGGCCAACAACGGTCTCCGGGTGGGCTTCGTGTCGCTGGAGATGTCCAAGGCGGACGTAGGCGGCCTGCTGGCGCGTATCCGGGGAGACCTGGACCCGGAAGCCTTTCGGAAGGGGAAGCTGGAGGAGGACGGGCTCATGCGCCTCAGTGAGGCAGACCGCGAGCTGCGGGCCATGCCGATCAAGACCTTCTACCAGGTGCCGGCGACGATCGACACGATCTTGGGATCGATGGAGCACTACGAGGCCCGCGGACACGTTGACTTCTGGGTGATCGACTACCTGCAGCGGATCTCGATGACCAAGGGAGATGACGCTGAGATCGGCGCCGTGTGTCGGGCGATCACAGACTTCAAGCTCCGGCACAACACTCACATCTGGCTGTTGAGCCAGCTGTCGCGCAAAACTGAGGACCGGCCAGACCATAGACCCCGAATCGGGGACATGAGAGGCTCTGGGTTCATCGAGCAGGAGGCGGACGCCCTGTTTCTGATCCACCGGCCTGCAATCTACGAGGACATCGTCCGCAACATCTTCAAATCCAAGGGGGCGGAGGGCGTAGCGCAGCTGCAGCGCCTGGTCGAGATCATCGTCGCCAAGAACCGGTTCGGGCCCGGCGGATCGGAGAAGAACGGGATGGTCTGGACCCCAGAGCGGGCCTACTTCACTGAAGTGACCAACGTACAGCAGTCCAACCTACCATCAGCGGGAGATTTTCAATGAGCGAACTACGGACCACACTGGTCAAGCTGCTCCGGGTAGAGAACCGGATCGACAAGCTGAACGAGGAAGAGCGGGTAGCCAGAGTCAAGCGGGAGGAGTTGCAAGGAGAGGCCTGCGAAGCGCTGGGGGCTGAAACAGACGTCGTGTTCATCTACGAGAAGCAGCACTACCTGGTCGAGATGGCTGGCCAGTTGGGCCAAACCAAGACCGTGCAGTTCAGGAAGGTGGACAAGGCATGACACCGATCACCCCCGAAAGCACGGTAGGAGAAGCGCGGGCCTTTGTTCGTTCCAAATTGCGTGAGGGAGGGACGTGCCCCTGCTGTTTTCAGAGTGTGAAGCTGTACAATCGCACTCTGAACTGCGGCATGGCGCACATGCTTATCCTGATCTACAAAGAAGACCAACTGCACCCTGGGGAATGGATTCACATCAGCAAAAGGTTCCTGCAGGACAAGCGCAACGCGGTCGCCCAGGAGTATTCCAAACTCCGATTCTGGGGACTCCTGGAGCCCTGCCCCGCAGAAGAAGAGGACCAAAACCCCACTGGGCTCTGGCGCATCACAGTGGACGGGAAGAACTTCGTAGAAGACCGGTTGTTCGTGGCGAGGGCGGCCCAAATCTACGACAACAAGCTCTACGGATTTACCCCAGAGCAGACGTCGATACGAAGAGCGCTGGGCGATAAGTTTGACTACGATGAACTGATGACACCACCCCCAGCACAAGGAACCCTGGGCCTGTGAGAGTCCACTCCCATGCCCTGGGCCGAGAGGTGGAGTTCGAGACCCACGAGGACGGGTCCGCCACCATCGAGGGCATCCTGTATGGGAAGCGCGAACTGGCCTTGATGAAGAGGAAGACGGCCCAAGCCAAGGCCACGCACCATCACATGAAGCTGCTCAAGAAGCACGGCTTCGACCCGGAGCTGCTGTCCCCAGAAGAGGCCGCGGAGATCAAGAAGAATGAGATCAATCCACTCGCGTAACACAATGAGAATGCCCCTGTCTCTGCTGACAGGGGCATTCTGGCTCGAGGTCTGTGGCTGGGACGTCCTGATCGGGATCGCTCTGGGCCTGGCGCTGGTCAAGATCTATTTGGCCCGGAACAACTGGTCGTTGCGCTCGTCCTCGGCGTTGCTGCCCCCCTGCCGGGGAACCGGAATGCCGGCCCGCTCGGCGAGGAAGGTCACAGCCTCGACAAAGGAGACCTTGTCGATCTCCTGCAGGAACTTGAAAACATCGCCGCCGACGCCGCAGCCGAAGCAGTGGTAGATCTGCAACTCGGGTTGGACGTTGAAGGAGGGCGTTTTCTCATTGTGGAAGGGACACAGCCCCAGCCAGTTACGGCCCGCCTGGCGCATCTGCACGTGCTCGGAGACGACCTCGACGATGTCGCTGGCCGCCTTGATACGTTCTATCGTCTCGTCGGGGATGAGTGGCATCTGGTCAGTTACCGCCTATCCCCGCCGTAGGCCGCACCCACCCGTGACTCGGCTGGTCTTCCAGATGGCCGTTCAGTCTCTCTTCGACCCGCTCCAGGGTCCGCGCTACATCACTCATCGCATCCTGTGCCAGGAAGAATGTGATCGCCGCCAGGGCTGAGATCAGCCAGGTCACGATTGTCGGCGCCTTGATTTCCCGCAGCGTCTCGCCCATTACCTGATCTCCTCCGTAAACCAGTTGCGCCAGTCAGTCAGGACGTCGAGCTGTATCGCCCCGGCTGCACCCAGAGCCAGCACGAAGCACACCAGGCACGTATAGATCGTCGCCTTGGCCGGTCTGACCCACCATTGAACCTGGGGCTGGATCTCCTCATTGATCCGCTCGTGGACATATGTGACCTGCTCCCCGATGAAGTCGCGCAACTCATCCAGACGTTGCTCGATGCGACTGAACCGTTCCTCTGACATGCTATCTGGTGGGAGCCGGGAACCCTTCGTCCTCGGGTAGTGTTGTTTTGATTGCTTTGACGGCGCGTGGCAATCGGTTCTTGTGGATGCGGATGACGTTGGGGTCGGAGGTCTTGATGAAGCGGATACCGTGCTTTCCTGCCTCGCGTAGAGTCAACACTGCCTCGCGTTGCAGCGAGTCTGGGATCACGATCTGGATATAGTCACCGTCTGTCGTGTCGGCTTGCACGACGTAGCCCACTGTCACCAGAGCAGCGTCAAGAGTCGTGACGCGATGCACCTCCTTTGCCATTGCCTTCTGAATCCGATGGTTCAGTGCCTTGGCTTCAGCCTTGAGCGAGTCGATCTCTGCGGTCTGCGCTGATACGGAAGCCGCCAGCGCGATAAGCAATACTGCTGTGATATAGCGCATGTGGCGCCTCCTTAAAATGCGGTTGTGAGATTGTCCACGACAGAGTTTCCGGTGCCGCTGTCTGTAATGGCTCCATCTGTTCGATTGCCGTGAACGAGATTTTGATTGGCCCCTGACACTATCAACATTGCGCCAGTGCTGGAACCCTCTTCAAGATTGTCGGCGAAAATGCTATTATCTCCATTGGCACCAATGATCATCCCATACGCCCCGGCAGCATAAGAGATGTTGCTCGTAAACCGGCTCTGGGCACCATCACATGAATGTCCATGATCGTCAGGGCCAGTGGAGTAGTTATGGTGCCAATGACTTTGGCTGCCATTGGAACTTGCCACAAAACAGTTCTGGTCTGAGTCTGTGCATCGGTTGTGGTGGATATTGCTCACTGCCGATCCGGTATTGGCATCAATGCCATCAAATGGATTACCGCCACCGCCTGTTGTCTTGACATGGAAGTAGGCTACTTCGACTTGGCTGGCAAGAACATCTATAGCATCATCAGTTGTCCCACCGTCGATGACCGTATCATACCCAGTGCCGAATACTCGCATATGCGCCTGATCAACATCAAAAGGCGGATATGTGCCCTTCAGGAATTGCACCAGCCCACCGTTCTGTCCGGCATTATGCTCTGCGTCAATAGCATCGTCACCATTCCAGAAGATGCCCTCGACGCCAGAAGAATCAACAATCGCCCACCCGCCCTGTCGTGCCAGCGGCTGCTCCCACGTCCACCGATGCTGCGCTGCGGACAACATGTTGGGATCGGTCTGCACCACTCGCGCATGGGTCGTCGTCAGGTAGCCGTAAGACAGTGAGTCAGTCCCCGGCTCGATCCAGACCTGTGCGTCTTGAATGTTGCCCCCAACCGAAGCAACTCGAAGTTCCTCGATGATCGTAGTGCCGCCTTGGACGAAGACCTGTAGGCTGTCCTCGTCACCGACGACCACGTAGCCGTCGTTAGCATGGATGTAGTCCACGTCGGTTGCGGCGAGAGCATCGTTGGTGGTGCCGGTGGCCTGCATGGCCTTGAGGCCGTCGTTGTAGATGGCTCTGACCTCAGCGGGAGTCAAAGTTCCACTCATTACGGCGAACTGGTCAATCTGACCTTGGAAGGAACTGGCTGTCGAAGGCGCAGACCCAGACGCGGGACTTGTGCCGACAAATAATGAATCGGGGTGATGCTGCCCGATGTCTATTGCCAAGGATTCATCGGAACCAGCCAATTCACCATCCACGTAGATCCATAAAGCGTCAGCACCTTCATCCAACACCATTGCTACATGATGCCATTGTGCGTCGAGTAAATCGACACTGACTGTCGGAGTGTCTGCTGCTGCTCCGTCGGCAACCCAGCCCACCATCGTGCCGGTAGTGGAATTGAAGTAAAGGGCAAAGAGGTCTTCATTGCCTGTCCGATGATCTTGCACCGCGAACAGATACGAGACTGCGCCGGGATTTGATGCCGAGGCAGATTTGAACCAAGTGTGGATCGTCCGCGTCGTGCGGTAGGAAACTGCCGCCCCAACATCCTTCAGGTAAGAAGCAGTCCCTGCACTGGTTGAAGAATACCCCGTGCCAAACACCATTGCGACATTCCCAGCCATCGCATCAGTTGTTCCGTATTTGGTCAGATCATTACCACCCGATCCCCCGTCCGTCAAATCCTCAAGATGAAAAACGCCAATATCAGCGCCCTTGCTATAGGGATTATGACCAGTGGCGTCGATGAGAACCTTGCCGCCGTTCGTGTTGTCGTTGGCCTTGGTGTGGAGGAGGTAGAGGCCAACATCGTCGGAACCCACCATGAATAGAGGTGATTGATTGCCAGCAGCCGAGCTGGTCCATGCAGCATCAACAACTTGAGGTATAGCACCGGTATCCCATGCAAGGTCCTCTGATCCGCTTCTCGCAGAATGGATTATCCCGAGATCGCGATTCTTGTAATCAGCACCGCCCCCTATAATCGCGGACCACTGCAGCTGATTACGGCTGCCTGTTCGATAGTTCGACAACCAGTTCCCTCGCGGCCCCAAGATCATTCTACGGCCAAGGAGATCAGAAGGTCCACCGTAGTTGTCGAAGATCCCCTTCTTGTAGGGATCATAATGAGAGAAAACGACAGACCCGTTGGTCGAGACGGCCCACCACTGCGCCGTCCTCCCGCTCCCGTCTGGCATCGGCATACCGAACGGATCGCGGGTGGCGGCTACGTCGTAGGTGATCCCGCCCGCGAGAGCCAGTGAGGCGTTCGAGCTTATAATCAGGTTCGTGCCGCTGTTACGGCCAGAGATGCCTTCTGGGAAGAGCCACTGGCCACCGGTCGAATACAGAAACGCAACGTCCTGAGTGAAGTCGATCTCAATAAGCGCTGATCCGACCTCCATCGAAACCCGCAAAATGCCGTCGAGGAAGCTAATGTCGGTCGGTTCGCCGGGGTCGCGCAGAATGCGTCCAGCCCCGCCCTCAAACAACATCCACACCGACATATCGTTCATATCACGAATGCGGAGACTGTCAATACCTACCGTATCTACTTCGATCCAGTAACGCTCGGGAAAATGGCCCGAAGCGTTTTGCCACGCTGTGCCCTCACTCAGTGCCCTGAACCTATCCTTGTCCCACATCGTTTCAGGGTCATTGAGATTCCCAACAAGCAGGAGTTCGCCGTGGGCGTTGGTCGTCAGGGTGGAGTCTGGGAGCCGCACGAAGGCTGATGTCTTGAGCGAGTCTGCGAAGTCGTCTGTGGCCGCAGCTGCTGCTGCCTCAAGGATCACCCGTCCGTTGCCATCGCTCGTCAGCACATGGCCGTCGGTCCCCGAGGGCATCGTGATCGCCGTGGGCATGAGCACCGAGCTGGCACCGGAAAAACTGACCAGTGCGGACGCGGTTAAGTCATTCACCACAATCACGTCGCCGCCAGTATCCACCCGCAAAGCCACCGTGGAGCCGCCAGCGTTGGCGAGGGTCGAGTCGGTGTCGCCACCGTAGACTGCTGCTGCCTCAAGGATCACCCGTCCGTTGCCATCGCTGGTCAGGATGTGGCCGTCTGTGCCAGAGGGCATCGTGATCGCCGCAGGCATGAGGACGGAGGAGGCCCCGCTGAATACGACCCGCGTCAGAGCCGTCAGGTTGGCAGCGGTGAGCGAGTCTGCCCGTGCCGTATCAAGCACCGCCTGTCCGGTGGACGTGATGTCGTCGAAGGTGATGGCCCCGGTGAATGTCGAAGCTCCAGACACGTTCAGCTTGGTGATCCTGGCCGAGTCGATCCGTGCAGTGTCGAGAATAGCCAGCGACGTGGACGTGATAGTGTCCACCGTCGTCTGGCCGGCAACAGTCAGATCTGTGAACGTCCCCGCTGCCGCTGTGTTGCTGCCGATAATCCCGTCCAGGTCCGTAGCTGAGAAGTCCCCCGCCACCGTAGCACCGGCGTCGGTGATCTGCAGGATCTCCCCCGTGGCGTTGTCGTCGATGCCCGTGGAGGTCAGCGTTGTCACCGTGGCTGCTGCCGGGGTGTTGGACCCGATGATCCCGTCCAGGTCGGTGGCTGCCAGGTCGCCCGTGACCGTGATATCTCCGCTGGCCGTGAAGCCATTCGAGAAGGCCACGGCGCCGGACTGCGAGATGGTCACCACCTGGTTGGGCGTGCCGTCGCTGGCGCTCAACTCCGCGTGGCGATGCAGGGCGTCGGCCATGCTGTCGTCGGTCAACGTCTCCAAGTTGGCTGCTGAGCCGGTATACCCGTCGAGCGCATTCAGCTCGGTCGCCGTGCTGGTGATCGCGGTGCCGTCGTAGAACAGGCCTCCCGCCGTCTGCACGTCCACCTTGGTCAGCACCGACAGGTTGGTGACTCGGCCTGAGTCGATGCGAGCCGTGTCCAGGATGGCCAGGGAGGTCGACGTGACCGTGTCCAGCGTGGTTGGCCCGCTGACGCTAAGCGTGTCCAGCGTAGTGGTGCCGGTGGAGTTGAGCGTGTCGGCGTTGAGCCGGTCGACGTTCGCCAGGTGGTAGTTCAGGGAGTCGTCCGCGGACTTCGATACCAGTGGATCGAGCACCACCAGATTGGGCCCAGGCTTGGCGACCAGGGAGTCGAAGGCCCCATAGGTGGTCTTGACCGAGTCGCCTGGGAACTTGGCGATAAGGCTGTTGATCCCCGCGATCACCGTTGTGAACGACTGGTTGAGATCGTCGCTCGTTAGCACCTCGCGGGTGAAGGTCTTGTAGGCAGTGATCGACGTCAGGGCCTGGGCTTGAACGGCGACCAGCAGGATGACGGGCAGGATCCACTTACGCATGGCTGTTCCTCGATTACTTACGCTCCGGGCCCGTCAAACCCCGGAGCTCAGTTGTTATTTGCCGGAGCGGTTGACCACGCTGTTCGCGGCCAGGCCGGCAGTGAAGGCGGTGAAGAATTGAACCACAAGCTCTGTGGTGTCCGGGCTGACCAGCTGAAACGCAGCGGCAATGGCTGCGATCGAGGCGCCCACGGTATGGATCGGCTTGTTCAGGACTTGGCTCTTGAATGCAGCGAGCTCGTCCTCCTTGCCGCCCTCGACGCGCTTCTTAACGACGTGGACAATCTGGCCTACTACCGCGCCCACTACTGTGAGAATGGTGGAGAGGTCCATGGTAAGCTCCTTCGCTCTATAGTGTGTGGATAACCCGCGAATATCAAGGCAGGGTCTCCGGGTCGCGCTTGTGCCCCCTCTGGAACGAGGTGCGGTAAGCGGTCCAGCTGGATCGTTCTGTCTTGGTCAGCCCAGTCAGGTGCCCCCCGTTGGGGAAAAGCTCCCGCATCCGCCGGTGGAGCACCTGGATCTTCTCCTGGCTACCGGGGATCTTAGCGTAGGTCCGCACCCCGGCGTCGAGTCGGGCGTATTCATATCGACGCACATCGACTGGGGCGTTGATCATGTTCACCTGGTCGACCAGAGAATGCCGGGCCTTCAGCTGGGCCCGGATGAAATCCTTGGCATACTTCGTGCGCTGGTCGGCGGTGATCGCCCCGCCTCGCTCTGCCCGGCGGAGGGCGTCGAGGAACCTGTCCTGCTGCTCGGTGGGGTAGACCCTGGTGCCAGCCTTGTCGAGGATGTCCATCGCCAGGCGCCGGGGCGTCCACTCGTTGGGCTCCTTCATAAACTGCCGGAACACAGGGACGTTGTTGATGTCGGGGATATCCCCCTCGACGAACATCGTGTGACCTGTGGTGAAGAGGTTGGCGCCGAACTTGCCCAGGCCACCCCCGGCGAAGTCGACCAGGTGATCGATCACCTCTGGTGATACGTCGCCCCAACCGTCAGCTCCGGCCACCAGGTTGCTGCCCCCTGTGACCTTGTTGAGCCAGGTAGTGAAGGCCTTGGTCGGGTCACGCACCGAATTGAAGTAGCGCTGCGACTCGAGGATGTCAGGCCCGAACGCCGGCTGGTCCTTCTGGATCGGCATCCCAGCGAAGTTCTCGTTGAGGGCGATCTGGATCGGCAGATCCAGGAAGGTCGGCGAGGCAAACTGGGCCAGGCTGCCACCGCCCATCGGGTTGAAGGCGTCGTTGGCCGCGTTCATAATGCGGCTCATCGCCTCCGCCTTGGTGACCCCACCGTTGGCCAGCTCCTCCGACACACGCCCGATGACCAGGAAGATGTTGTACCCGTAGGGCACCTTGACCGCCAGCGTCTTGCCGTTGGGCAGCAGCTGCAGCCAGTAGTTGTCCTTCACCCACGGGGAGATATCCTCCCACGGGTCGTCGTCGTCCCCCGTGGAGATCATCTCGGAGATCATGCGGTTGAGGTATGAGGAGGCGAAACTCGCGGCCATCAGCCCACCCACGATCCGCCGGGCCCGCTTCTGTCCTCGAGTCGGCTTCTTCAGCGGGTTGCCCAGAGCCGTAGCGATCCGGGCTGTGCCCTGAATCGAGGCGTTGGAGAACAGCCAGAGGGCGTTGATCGCGGAACCCCACTCGCCCTTCTTGTTGAAGTTGACCGTCATGTTCTTGGCGAACTGAGCAGCTCGCTTCTCGGACATACCGTTCTCGATCAGCCGGCGGAACGCCGCCAGGCGCACCCCAGACTCCACGGCCTCGTTCAAGTTCTCGACAAACTTCCCTGTGGCCTGCCAGGTCTTCCGGGTGACGCCGGTTTTGCGAGCCTTCTCGATCTCCTTGGAGAGGTGGTCTGTCTTGTCCTCCAGAGTCTGCTGGTCGAACCAGCCCACCTTGCCGCCGGCCTCCTTGAACTTGGTGTAGTAGTCGGCCCACTCCCCTTCGCCGTCCCGGATCTCACGCCAGATCCCCATACCAGCCTTGGCCCCGCGCCAGGGGACTACGTCGTTGGCTACCTGGTTGGCTACCCCGATCCCGTGCTCGGCGCTCAGGTGGATCATCGCCGTCTGGAGATCGCGTTCCATGTTGGTGATGAGGAACTCTGGGTTGAGTGTCGTCGACACAGCCCGGAGATAGGCGTTGACCTTCTGCAGGGTGTCGATGCCAAAGCCGCTGGCGCCACCGCCCAGGCCCTTGAGGCTCCTGGCCATAGGCTCGTCCTTGATCTCGACGTACACCGTCTGCCCATCCACCTTCACGTCGAGGATACTCTTCGAGTCCTCGATGACCTGGCTGACGTACTCGACCTCGCCCAACGAGTTGAACACCGGCAGATGCTTCTGCGGCTTGGCCTCCCAGATGTCGACGTTGGGGTTCTCTTCCACCAGGCGGATCAGGGTATTGCCAACCTTGTTCTTCTCACCGCGGACGATGGCCTCCTCGAGGTCGATCATCCCCTGCATGAGCGGGTTGTTGGCTTTCGACAGCCGGCCTCTGGCCGCACGGATGTCCTGCCCAGGGACGTGTGCCACCCCGGACCCTGTGTTCTGCCGGGTCTCTTCCTCCCCCTCGACGCCCTTCAGCGGGACGTAGTGGACGTAGGCTTCCTCCAGCCGGTCGTAGGTGGCCTGGTCGATGAGCCCTGCTTCCAGGCGTACATCCAGCGCTTTCCTGGTGACCTTCTCCCGGAACTCTGTGGCGAACGCCTCGATGGGTGTGCCCTGGTGCAGGGCCACGATCTCCGCAGCCTCCTGGTCGGTCATCCCGGAGCCCTTGATGTTCAGATCCTCGAGCCGCTCGAGCCTCGCTGCCTGAGTCTTGGTCGGAGTCTCGATTGCCCGGTAGCGCTCCAGGTCAGTGGCGATCTTCTCACGGACATGGGCGTTCCGCTCCGGGGCGTGGAGGGCGTAGAGGTAATCACCGAACTCCTCTGGGGCGTAGCCGGCAGCCGTCAGCCGCTTGATGAACGACTCCTTGCCGCTGACCAGCTCTTCCCTGGACGCGTCGATCTTCTGCGTGGCCTGCCCGATCATCAGCTCCGCTGCCAATACGACGTCCACCTCCTCTGGCAGCTGCCCCTGGGGATCCCCGCCGATAGCCCTCTGGACGTCGATCACGCGGGCCATGGAATCCTGCAGCTTCTGCCTGAGCTTGCCGCGTAGAGTCTCGTCCTTCAGGAAGAACCCAGGGTTCTCCAGGGTGTCGGAGACGATGTCCTCTGGGGGGAGCCCGGTCTGGCGGTGCCGGCTTTCGATGGCTGTGTCGACGGGGTCTTCGCCCTCTGGCACATCCTCTACAGTCTCCTCTTCAGCCTCTGTCTCCGGCGCCTGCTCCTGCTGTTGTGCCTTGAGCTCTGCCGTCTTGCGGTCAGCTATCACCATCAGGGCTGCGACGGTGGCCTCTGGCAGGATATCCCCTGCCACCTCGAGCACGTCCTCCACCTCAGACTCGGAGACAGCAGCCAGGAAAGCCTTACGTGCCTGCATGGCCCCGTCTGCGGCGGCGAACTGCTGGCGCAGATCAGCTACGCTCTCCGCCTCACCGTAGAGGTTCTTGAGAGTGCGATCGAACTCAGCCTGAACACCAGCAGAGCCAAGTGTCACCCGCCGAAGCCACTCGGCGAACTGCCGCAGGATGCGCCGGATCGCCGACCCTTCCTCGGTCTGGGTGCCCTCGCCGAAGAGCATGTCGACCACCGCGTCGGCCAGGCGCTCATGCTCTGGGCGATTGAGGGTCTCCCCCTCCTTGAGGCCCAGCCAGTCCCAGACGCGCCGGCCTTCCTCGTCCGCGAGATAGAGGAACTTGCCGTTCTCTGCCTGCTCGAAGAACACATGGGAGACCTCATGCGGGATACTGTCTGCCTGGGCCCCCTTCATCAACGTGATCTCTGAGGGGAGATTCTTCTTCTTGGTGATCTGCGCCAGGATCTCGCCGCCGGCACCCACTGCGTCTTGGAACAGGGCCTGCCCCTTCGCGACGTGGGCCTTCAGCTCCGGGGTGATCTCCATCGAGTGCATGGTCTCGGTGGTGAAGTCGGAAAACTCCATCTTCCCCTCGAAGAACTCCGCCGTGGCGCTCGACCCGTGCACGGCCATGGCTTCGTCGAAGGGGGTGCCTATCGTTGTCTCTCCTGCTAAGCGCCATCCTCTGTCTGTCTCCATATAGTCGGCGATAGCCTGCAGCTGCCTGTTGACCTTGTCGCCCCAATCGCCCTGCCCGAGGACTTCCCAGACATCATCTATCGTATGCACCTGGGGGGCAAAGGCTGGGTCGTAGACGAACTTCCGTTTGCCATCCTCGTTGGGGATCAGGCTCTCGACGGTGCTCACGGTGGCGCCGTGCTTCTTGCCATACTTGGCGGCGAAGGCGGGGAGCATCTTGTCGTAGAAGCCCTTCATGCCCTCGCCACCCACCTCGAGGTCGAGTCCCTTGAGGGCCCGCCATTCTCCAAAGTCTGGGTGCAGACGGCGTCGACGTAATCCTCGCGGCCAGGTCCCTTCCCCCTCGCCCTTCTGGATCTTCTCGGCAACCTCCTTGCCGACTACTTCCTCGACTGTATCCAGAGTGAGCTCGTCGCCCGCGTAGACAGTCTCGCCCTCCTTGTCGTAGGCGACCACCTCGTACCATTCTTCCTTCTCTGTGCCAGTGTCCTCTCTTCGATACTCGACCCGGTCCAGCTTCTTGCTCAGATCATACCGCTCGCTCTGCCGTTCGCCCGTCGTCCAAGTGACACGGTCGTAGCCACCCTCCACGGCGTGGGCCAGCATCCGCTTGAAGCCCAGCTCATGCCAGGTCTTCTTGAAAGGAGCGTCGGGGACGGCGCCGCCGTCGGGGGACTGTCGATCATGGAAAACTGCATTCAGGTCGATCTCAGTGTCTGCGGTTGCCCACCCCAATCGTTTCCATTGCTCTGCTGTGGGCCGCCCTTTTTTGTCGAGCGGCTCTTCCAAGAGGTGAGCGATGTCGGCCCGTGCCTGCTCTGCACTTAGCCCGCCCTCGACTGCGGCGTCGTACACCGCTTGAGGGTATTCCCCGATATACCCCCTCTTCCGGCCAGTCTGGTGCCAGTCGCTCTGGATCTCCTCGATCGCAAGTTCCTTCTTACCGTCTGTGCCTATGCGGGTCTTGTAACGCATGGAGACCACCACGTTACCGTCGTCGAAGTGGCCCTTATCGTAGATGGTAACTGAGCGGCGCGAGTAGAGGTTGATGCTTTTCAGTGCAGCCTCGGCCTCTTCTCTGGTGGCATACGACTTCTCATGCCACACCCCGTGCTCGCTGTCTACCGGGTAGAACCTTCTATCCCCGTGTAGGTTGAGGCGGACCTTGTCGTAGTTGTAACCAATCGGCATGTCCCGTTTGAGGTTCCACGTCAGGACTCGCTCTTGGTAGTCCTCGCCGCCGGGCAGGGTGTACTCCTCATATTGGGTGTCGCTGCCCCAATCCGAATGTGAGCCGTAGGTGAAGTCGACCACCTCGACCTGATGAGACTCAACCCAGCCCAGCAGCTCTTCCTTGGTGATAGTCTTCTTGCCCTCGAGGAAGGTCTCGATCTCGAGGTACTGGAACTCCTCCGCCTTGATGCCTGGCTGGTAGTCCCACTTCGATGGGTCTTTCTTGTTCTTCTTGCGGAACAGACCCATGGCCTGCTGGGCGCTGGCCTTGGACGGCATCTTGGTCTGGACAGTCGAGATGATCTGTGAGAAGAAGGGCGAGCCGTCCTTCTGGTGCAGCACGGTGGGGGTCTGCTCGCGCTGCAGGGCCTCGAGCCTGCGGAGCTCCTCGATCTGGGGCTGCGCCAGGCGAGGCCTGTTACGGAGTTTGTCGATCCTCTGGGTCAGCGCCCGCTGGCCAGGGTTGGGCTGGTAGCCAGGCTCACGGCGCTGGTAGAGGGTGTCGCCCTGCTGATCGAAGAAGCGTTGCATCTCGCCGATGGTGCGGAAAGACTTGCTCCCACCTGGGACATACACGCCTTGTGGACCCACTTCTTCAACGATTATGCGCCCCATGCCCTTCGCCAGTTCCGCCATACGGCGCATCTGAATCGGAGACGGCGTGCCATCAACGCTGAAGCCAACCTCATTGGGAGAAAACGTAGTTCTTACTGCCCCGGTTTCTATTAGGAACTGCGGCAAAGCGTCGAGGTCGTTATCTGCATCTACTACAAGCTGGGCAAGGACAGCGTGATCTCTTGTGCGTGGCACGGTTCTGCCATCAGACAAAATGAAGGCAGGCGAGATTCCCTCTTCTTCGACTCCCTCAAACATATCGAGCATCTTCTGCTCAAGCGGATGCAGGCCACCCCTTGTCTGGTAGAGGGTGTCCCCTACGTCAGGCCCGCCGGCACGTCCTGCAGCTGCTCCGCCGTCAGATCCTCCAGCTCGACCTCGTCCCCCGCGTACGCCAGTGCCACGAAGGTGTCCTTCGTAAGGGGAAGCCCGTACGCTATCATGTACTGCAGCGTTGGAGACCCCTTCGCCTGGGCCAAAAGTTCGGAGGAAGGTTTCGGCTTGGTCTCTTGCGTTGTCGGCAAGTTTCCCTCCCTTGGCAATGCCTTGGTTGTACAGTCGTTCTTGGTCTGCTGCAGCGATGAGGAACACTTCGTCCCTCGCCTGGTCGATCGTGAGCTCGCCTGCGTCGTGCCTCGCCCACACCGCTGCGATCGTAGCAGCCAGCTTCTTGTCGCCCTTCTGGGTGGGCGTGAACAGGGCCCGCCCTGCCTCCCAGGTGATGGACTGGAGAGCATTCTCTCGAGTAATCCCCAGCCGCTCTGCTGCCCTGAGATAACCCTCTAAATATAACACATATGTTCCACCTATTCCAGTGAACATGGAGGTGGATTTCGACCCGGTGCCACCGAAGTTCTGATCGACCTCTATCGCCTTCGTCCCCAGCGCCTTGAGCAGCGCAGCGGCGACGGCGTGGGTGTCGATGGTGATGTGCTTTCTGCTGTTCGGAGACAGGAGATTGTTGTAGAAGTTCCGCACCTTGTGCTGCAGGCCCAGCTGGATGGTGATGTTCTCCAGGCTCCCGTCCTCGTAGATCGAGATGGCCTTGGCGATGGTCTCGTTGGGCGCCCACCTTGTGGGCTCGCCACCGGGCTCATCCTCGATAAGCTGGCCGTCCGGGGTGATGAGCGTCTTGACCTTGTTCCGGTGCGCCTCGTCGTGGATGCGAAGCCAGAAGGCTTTATGTAGCTGTGTCTTCTGCTGGGCGAAGGTCTTGCCCGCGAGCTGGCTGGCCAACTGCACCTTGCCTGCGAGGTTGCTGATCGCTCTCAGGCTTACAAGGTTATTCTCGAGGAGCTCCGCTTTCGACATATTGAGGAACACTTGCTTCTGTGCTGCCTTGAGCGCCTTGCCCTTGAGACCTCTTTTGACCAGCAGCTTGCCGTCCGCGTCCCTCTTGTTCGCCGCGAGGTAGGCAGTCCTTTTTGCCGGGCTTGGATACCAGACAGTCGCCTCGACTGTAGCCAGGTGGCCCTTGATCCATGCGGCCATCTCTGGGGAATACGCTGTGTCCTGCTCCTGTGTCACCGTGTCGAGCACACGCCTCAACATCGAGGTGTTGTTGCCCCACTCCTGCTGGGCAGACAGCACCGCGGTCATGCCTGCCGCTTGGTGTTCCTCGATGCTATACCTGGGAGCGACCACATTGAACAGGGCCTTGTTGGCTCCGGGGTACCACTTGCCGTAGAGCCGGCGAGCAGCCGGGATCACCTTCTCATGCAGCCACATGAGGTTGTCAGCTACGTGCTCGATGAACGACTCGACGCGATCCAGCGGCGTGGCCGATTCGTCCATGGGCGCTATGCCCGTGTAGCTCTCCACCAGCTTGGCGTTGTGTGCGATCCACACCTCGTCGTCCTTGATCGTGTCGTAGTTCGACATGAGCAGCTCTTCGACGGGATCTTCTGTCCGGTCCTCAGACATGGGCAGGCGGGTCGACGCCTCCATGGGGTGCTTGCGCTTCTGGAACAGGGTGCCCTGCACGTCCTCGCCGGCAGGGGGAGTCTCCTCGTCAGCCGCGAACAGATCGCCCTGCGCCTCGGCGCGAGCGGCGTCCCCTGCTGCTTGATCGAGCGGCGTCCCCTCGAGCCCCTTGCCCTCAGAGCTGATGCCCCCGCTGGGCAGCTCGCGCTGGTCGCCGAAGGTCATGCCCGTCTGGTCTGGGTCTGTCTTGAAGCTCTTCCGGCGGGTCTGGTGCAGCGTGTCCTTGTCCCGGTAGTGCCGCTGCAGGGCGCCGATGGTATCGAACCAGACGTCGTCCTCTGGGGTGGAGATGTAGATCCCGCGACCCTGCGCTGCCTGGGCGATCCTCCGCATCTGGATCGCTGTGGGAGTGCCACTCCCGATACTGAGCCCTATCTCCTGCTGCGACGGGGATATGCGGATGGCGCCGGCATTCAGCAGGACGTCGACGGGATCGACTTCTCCACCGAGGAGATTGTCGCCAACCATGGCCTCGCCCTTGAGGGCTGCTTTGGTGTCCTCGTAGTGGCTGTCCAGGCGGCGGGTGACCGTCCCGTCCTTCAGGATGAAGCCCATATGCTCGTCGGCGGAGGTGATGGGGACGGCCCCGGCCATGTCCAGCAGCTTCTGCTCGACCGGGTCGAGGCTGGGCGCGGTCTGGAAGAGGTCGTCACCCAGCTCATCGATGAACTCAGACGTGTCCTGCTGGAGGTTGTTCTCTGAGCGCAGGCGGTAGGACTCTGCTCTGGTGTTGCCGGCGGTGGCGCCGTAGACCAGCTTCGCTGTCTCCTCGCGGTCGAGGTAGTCGCCGTTGCGGTCAGTGAAGCCGAACCGGCCATCTTCCTCGCCGGTGTCGAAGAAGGCTTGCTCCTCCTCCTCGGTGATCTTCTTCTGGTCTATCAGGTCGATGAGCACCTCGGCGTGGATCTGCCCAGGCTTGCCCTCATGGACCGTGCCGTCCCTGAGTTTCAGGGCCACAGCTCGGAGCGGGGAGCCGTCGTCCTCCATCATCTGGAAGAGGGTGAAGTCGTCCTCGTCCATCTCGTCCATGTTGCGCTCGACCAGAGCCTCGAGCTCTTCGTCGGTCAGCTCTCCCATCTCCTCTGCGGGGACAAAGCCGCGGACGCGGGCCTCTTCCTCTGTCTCGCCCTCCTCCTCGAAGGAGTGCTTCTCGAGGAACGCACCGGTGCGTACCGCCTCGGCCAAGCTGTCGAAGTCTGTGACCTTTGCCTTTCTCAGGACGATCGAAGACTGCTCGTCCTTCATGGCCTCCTCGAAGAAGTCCTCGATGGTGCCACTGGTGGTCTTGCCACCGCGCCAGCGGGAGAGCGCCTGCCTGGTGCGCTTGTCGTCCAGCTTGCCCGTGGCGTTGGTGATCCGCTCGACCTCCTCGCGGGAGATCCCGCCGGCCCACTGGACCACGTTGTTGACCGTGGCGCCGGTGCGCTTGGGCGGCTTGCGCTTGGGCTTGGCTTTGGGCTCCTCTGCTTGGGGCTCTGGGAGTCCCTTGGCCTTCCTGTAGCCGTCGCGCTCCTCTGGGTCAGCCAGACGTGCCAGGCCGAAGGTGCGATCCTCGTCGGACACACCACCGGATTCCCCGATGGCGATCTCGTAGTCCGCCATCCACTCGTCTGGGTTGAAACCCTGAGCGGTGGCGGCCTCGCGCAGGCGCTGCTCGTTCTTGGCGAGGGCGGGATCCGCGGGCTCAGGCTTTGGCGTTGCGGTCTCCTCTTTGTCCAGTCGGTCCTTCGCGTAGACGTAGTCCTTCTCTCGGAGGCCACCCCTTTCCGCTACGACCAGATTCTCTTCCATCCACTTGTCTGGATCTTGGCCGGTGGCGGCGACCTCCTCCCGCAAACGGGCCAAGTTCTCGCGGTGTCCCTCCTCCGCAATCTGCTTCTCCAGTAGCTGCTCCCTCGCCTCCGCTGTCTCCTCCTCACTCCAGCCCTTGGCGATCAACAGTGCTTCAGTTTCGGGCTCGAGAGTTGTGGTAGATTCCTTCCGGGATATTTCCCGCTCGGGGGTCTTTTTGGGCTCCGGCTCTGTGGTAGGCGCGGCTGGGGGCTCCGGGGATATGTCGCTGGGGGGAGAAATGTCGCTGGCGACAGGCGGTGCCTCTGGGGGTGCCTCCGCTTCCCTCGACACTGTCGGGACACGTACGCCGATCCCCCGCTCCCGGCGGGTCTCCACCGCCCGGCGCAGCATCTCCGTTGCCGGGTCAACCGTGCCCTCTGCCTCGGTGCCTGCAGCTGCGGCGGTTGCCTGCTTGCGGAAGGTCTCTGTCTCCTCCTCGATAGACTTCTTGGTCCCCTCGAGCCTCTCGATCAGCTGCTTGCGCTGATCGCCAACAACAGGGTCAAGATTCTCCGCCTCGAGGGCCGCTGTATACGCGCCGTCGCGGAACCGGAACTTGAGATCCTTGAGCTCTTTGCGCTGGGCCTTGGGTGCCTTCTCCCCGTCTGGGAAGGCGATCTCCACTCGCGACCCGTGGCGGTCGCTCTTGCGAGTTACTGTCGGGGCGGGTTCCTGCTCTCTCCCCGTGGACTCCGGGCTCTCCGCAGTCCTACTGTCGCGGCCAGGTTCCCGCCCCGATCTATCTGCTGCCCCGGCACCGCCGGCCATACCCAAAAGCATGGCGGGGCCCAGGACGTTGACGCCCTGACGCAGCTGCTCTGCCGCTTCCTCTGTGGTGACATGCCCACCGGCGAGCTTGATCCCCGCCTCGAGGGGCTCCTCGGCGTACTCCGTCACGCCTTCCCAGACGCCGGATGAGAGGTAGCGCACAATGGCGTTACGCGCCCCCGGACCCAGCTTTCTGGTGAGCCTATCTATGCTCAGAGCGTTGAGGACTCCGGCCCCCAGGGCCATGAGCTCGCCAGCAGTCTCGGCTTCGTCCCTGGTGCCGCCCTTCGCGAGGATCTCGCGATAGGTGGAGGTGCCTTCCATGATGCCGCCAGCCGCACCGCCGGCTATGTTCCTGGCAGCCCGGGCGGGAGTCATGGTCTTGAGCAGGGGGGCCTTCTGAATGCCCGCCCCGATCCGCGCCAATCGTGCTACCGTTGCCGGGCTCCACTTCACCGCGGTGCCCAGAACCTGGACGGCCCTGCCGGCCCCCATACCGGGCACCATGGCCGCGGCGAAGGACGGCACCATATCCGCCACGCCGTAGGCCCAATAGGCACTGTTCGACAGCAGGTCCCAGTTGATGGACCCGTCCTCCTGCAGGACGTCGCCCTGTGCTTCTGTGGGTGGCCTGTAGTCCTCCTGGAAGGCCTCAATCAGATCGGCCTCTTCTCGACCGGCCTGCTCCATGGCCTCGAGGCCCAGCTTGCCGCCTATGTATTGGACAAACGAGGCCGCGGACCCGGCCACCGTCAGCGCACCGTGCGTCAGTCCAGTCTCAAAGGCTCCGGGAGTGGTCTCAGGATCGAAGAGGCGGCTCTCGAGAAACTTCGACGGTGGCGGTGCCAGCTCGGCTTCCTCGTACCACAGCTCCTCGACTGGAGGCTCGGGAAGTAGCGCAGCTTCCGGTGGCGGTGCCAGCTCGGCTTCCTCGTACCACAGCTCCTCGACTGGAGGCTCGGGAAGTAGCGCAGCTTCCGGTGGCGGAGCGAGCTCCGGTAGATCAGGCGGAGGTGCCAGTGTGGCGGTGATATACCACGGCTGTTCCTCTTCCTCTTCCTGGAAGAGGCTGCCCAATGCTTGGCTCATCTGATATGGCCCTGTCGCGGCCTCTGGTATTGGGATCGCCTGGCATCTGACTCAGCCTGGATTCGCGCCTGCCTGGGAGCGAAGACCCTGTCGATGATCTCGTTGGCCAGACGGTTGGCCTCCCTGTGGCCTACCCCAGCTTCGCGGAGCATCCGCAGCACCTGGTTTTTGTTGATCTCACCACTTTCCAACTGGGCCTCGATCTGCTCCACGACGGACGCCACCTTCTCCTCGCCAACTGGGACAGATTCCCCCTGGCCTGCCCCAAGCATGGGGCCCTGAGATGGAGGTGAAACTGGCGCACCCAACTGTTCCACAGGAGTAGACTCCCCTGGCTCTGCTCCCAACATGGGGCCAGAGGTTGGTTCCGGCATCGGTGCTTGAGTATCGGCGCCTTCGAGGATCCCCTGGGCAGCAGCTGGATCACCCACGGCATTCTGCGAACCCCCTGCCCCCATCTCGTTCCAGGCTTCCTGGAAGGTCTTGTCCTTCTTGCCGCCGGCAGCCACACCGTACGTCTTGTTCCATTCGGCCAGCTTCGCAGCCACAGCTTTAACAGCAGCGGGCTCAAGTCGATTCGCGTTGATGAAGGAGCGATCGACAGCAGTCAGGTTCGCGGTGGCGTCCTGCGCGGCAGCTGCCGTTTCCATACCCAGCGGTGCCCGCTCCTCAACTTCTGTGAAGGCTTCAATGCCCAGGGGCTTTTCATACGAGGCGAGCTGGGGTTTACCGAGCTTGGGGTCCTCCTCTCCCGGCGGCGACGTCAACTGCGGCAACATCGCCTCAATGGCTTCGAGGCGCTTGGTGTCACGGGCCCTGTTGTCTTGGTTGTACGCGGTGGGGTGGGCCATGGTGGCGCGGAGATTCTTGGCTTCATCCTGAAGGCGGCGGATGACCGCTGCCTCGGCCCTCTTGAGATCCCCCACTGCTTCCTTGTAGGTGGGCGAGTGCTCCACCCGAAGACCTGCCGCGAAGCCCTGTTTCACCCACGCTCGCATCTGGTCGATGTTGTTGCTGTCAGGCTTGGTGGGCATCCACGCCTTGAGCCGATCCTCGACGTCTTCTGGGACACCTCGGACAGTGCGCTGGTAAGCGGCCTCGTCCTCTTTCAGCTTCAGCTCGCGCTTGCCGCGGTCGTCGGCTGCGACCCCGCGAAGGTGCTGTGCGTCCCTGGTAGCCTTGCGCTGATTGCGCTCCTGCTGTGCCTTCCATTCCTCGTCGGTTACGCGCCCGCGGCCCTGCTGCTCGTTGAAATCGCGCTGCTTCTCTTTTTCCTCCCAGGTCAGCTGCTCGTGCTCGCCACGCTGTTTCGCCAGGGAGGTGGTTGCCAGGGACGCCTCGGTGGCTGCAGCATCGCGCTCGAGGCCGGCCTTGTAGTCCTTAGAGTTGACGCGCAAGCTCTCCGCGAACGACAGGGCACCCATGCGCTCGTTGAGCCGGTTGCGGGACGATTGGTTCTCGGCTCGTATCGACCGGCGTTCATCGGCGTGTTTGCCAGCGGCGATGCCGGCGCCATACATCATGTTCTGGAAAACGCCCATCAGTACCCTCCTTTCCGCCATTCATTCGTGTTCGTAGACCAGTGCGCGACCTCCGTGCCCTGCCCTGCGACGATCACAAATTTGCCTGGGCTGAGCTTGTGAATACGGACGTTCATGCCGATCTCATCGGCCAGCTGGTTGTCAGTTCTGGTGGCCAGGTAATCATGGGCCTGCACTACGATGTGGCTGTCAGTCTCCTCGTTATAGTCACCGACGACATAGACATCTGACATCGTCGACTCACCCTGCGTAGAGGACTCGTCGCCCGTTGTTGGCAACTGGAACAGTTCTGGTGGATTGTCGCCGGGCCCAAAGTAGTGGGTTCCTGCCTGCAATAGCGCGGTGTTGTCCGCCCACCCCTTGAATATGTCCCATGCCAGGCCCTGGAACTCCCCGTCTTCGCCCTTGGGTCCAAAGATCGCCTCGAGATCCTGTGGCAGCATCGCGTTGGTTTGCTTGGGCAATACCAGATGGGACAGTAGGCGATCAATGTCCACATCCCAGTCTCGCCCACGTAGAGCATCGAGCTCGTCGATCATACCCGAGAAAACCTGACCTTGATAGCCGTTCGTGTCCACAACCCTGTTTATCATAGCTGACCGATCGACCGGCTGGGTGTTTTGATAGATCCCGTTGGGCGAAACGATATCACGCACCGATTCCGGCATCACAAAAAAGACGCCATTCTCGTCTGGTGTGCGCCGGTTCTGCATCATCCTCAACACGTTGTTGCGGTACTCCTTCTTTTCGGCGGGGGAGGTAGGGGGCACCTGGTTTCCATCGGCATCTTGATAGCCATCGTGCCAGACGCCAGTACCCATGCGCTCACCGGTGGCCTGCTCCCAGATCGCAGTGACGCCGTTCGCCGTGTTGACGTCCATAGCCTCCCAACTGTCAGCGTTGATGATGCCGTCGAACATGGTTTCATAACTCTCAGCCATCTCGGCGCTCGACATGATGCCGTTTCTCTCGCCCCAGGCGGCGAGGTCATCAGCCATGATCCGTAGACCGGCTGCGTCCATACCCGGAGCTGGGTCGTCCAGGCCAACACTTGTTTCACGCCAGGGCAACTGCTCCCACACCGCCCTCATGTTGTCGGCGACGTTCTGCTGGATCGTTCCGAAGTCAGTGCGGTTGCTGCCGTCAGGCATCTTCCACACGTTGTGATCCATGAAGAAGCGGACACTCTCCCCCACGCTGTCGGCGCCGATGATCTGGGCTGTGCGATCTTTACCCCAGATGGTCATGGGGTCGGTGGTGTAGAGAGCCGACCGACCAGCGTTGCCACCTATATGGCCCGTTGCGGTTGGCGCGTAACCGGCTGCCTGTAGACGCTCCGAGAACCTGCCAGGCTTGTCGGCGGCGACGGTATTGTCGTGGATGTAGCTGCCTTCTCCAAAGTCGGTCATGTGGCCGTCCTCGAAGATGGCGCCGATATTGACGGTTTCACCGTCATCCTCGACCCTGGCACCCATCATGTCGCGGAATCCGATAGCGTCGTTACGGCCCAGGTTGCCGAAGTAGCCGTCCCAATTTCTGATACTCTCCTCGCGGGCTCCTGGTAGGCGAAGGTTGTCTATGCCGTTATCGCGGTTGGCAAGGGCAATGGCGTTCTTGTAAAACCTGTAGGTCAAGTAGACCGTGATCGCAGCGCCGGCAACAGTCTGAGGTACGGTCGCGCTAACATGCTCCGCAGAGGCCCCCCACCTACCGGCAGTGGCGGCGCTGGACTCCGTTACTCCCGCCCCGCTTGGAGTGAGCACGTTCCCCCACACGGGGTCACTGGCAGCCAATGACGTGCTCGTGGGGACGCCAGAAGTAAAGGCGGACGTGGCTGTTGAGACCTTGTCATACACCTCTTCCGCGACATCTCCTGAGCTGCGTAGTGCGTTCCACTTTTCGACAGTCCAAGACATCGCATCAAAGAGCTTGAACTTCTCGTCGCCCAGCCCAATCAGCTCGCCCACAACGTCAAACCCGAGATCCATGATACCGGCCCACTGCTCACGCTTCGCATTAAGGGCGTCTTCTTCGCGCCGCCAGTCCAGCAGATTGCCGGCGATTGTCTCTGCAGAGGTGAGCTGATTGGCGGCGATTGTCTCTGCAGAGGTGATGCGATCGGCCTGAAGAGTAAGCTGCAGGTCGCGATCGAGCTGACGCTCTACTGACTGCCACAAATCCTCGCGGCGCTGGACAGTGTCGTCGCGCCCCCACTGCCGGCTGGTCATAAACAGCTCACGAGACCAGCTTCGAGTCTCGGCGCGATTGTCGATCATTTCCTGCGCTGCCATCCTGTCGATGTCCAGGCGGGCCGCCAGGTCGGTCAAGGCACGCTCGTGCGCCTGGCTACCCGGCGCACGGTGCATCGCCCCAGTCTCGTCAAGGTACATGCCGCCATACTCGTCGATCATGTCGCGCTGCCAGGCAAGAGTCGCTGTCACCGCGGCGTGTCGTTGGGCGTCGTCCTGGATGGCCATCCTTAGCGATTTGTCCAGGCGGAGCATCTCACGGGCATTGCCGTTCCGCAGGCCTTCCATAACCATATCGTGACGGTTGGCCTTGCTGCTTTCTGACGCCGCTAAAGCACGGTCGAGGGCCTGGTAGGCCTCGAGGTATTTCTGCTGGTCGTCCTGTAGTTCCAACGACGCGGCGGTCTCGGCAGTGATGGTCGCGATGCTGTGCCGCTGCACGTCCTCACGATTGAGCCACTCTTGAAGCCGGTCCAGCCGCGCCTGCTCGCCGGCGAACTCGGTCCGCAGGCCTTCCATAACTTCATCGTGACGTTCGGCCTTGTTGCTTTCTGACGCCCGGTGAGCATGGTCGAGGATCTGGTAGGCCTCGAGGTATACCTGCTGGTCGTCCTGTAGTTCCAACGACGCGGCGGTCTCGGCAGTGATGGTCGCGATGTCGTGCCGCTGCACGTCCTCACGATTGAGCCACTCTTGAAGCCGGTCCAGCCGCGCCTGCTCGCGGGCGAACTCTCTGGTGGCATCGTCGCTCTCCATCGCAAGTTTCGCGGCATGGTTCGCGTCCCGCCATCTTGTGATGTTTTCTCGAGTGAATTGGGCCCGCGCCTCGTATTCGGTGCCCATCACGGTGACAGTGTCGTAGAAGGGGATGCCATCAGATCCGGTGCGCTGAATGACGATCTCTCCACCTTCTCGACGCAACGCCTCAAGGGCAGCTCCGCGCTCGGCTTTCATTGACTCAAACTGCTGGTGGCCGATGAGGGTCTGCTTGTTGCCGTCGTTGTCGATGTAACTGCCACCGTCAGCCATGAAGATGGTGAAGGCTTGGTCTTGCTTCTGCATGTGCATCTGCAGCTCGTTCTGACCCATCACATGGACGCGCTCCCAGTGGCCTGCCTCGTTCATCACATGCTTGTAGGTGCCATTAGCATTCTTCTCGTCGTAGCCGAAGATGATGTCACGTTTTGTCTGGTTGTCCATCTCCCGCAGACGGCGTTGCAGCGTTGGTGAGCCGTCAGCAAACTCGCCTTTTTCCTCAATCCACTGCAGCTGCTCGAGGCGGCTCTCGACGGTCCTGCGCGTGTCGCCGTTCGCGTCGACTTCTGGTAGACCGGTGACGGGGTCGTAGATAGTGCCCTCGGCACTGAACCAGGCCAGGGCTTCATTTGCATCGGCAATCTCCGTGTCCAGCTCAAACCTTTGGCCGGCGAGCAACACTTCAGCCTCAGTCGCTTCAACCTGACGCGCCGTCAGTGACGAAACGCGAATCTCTGACGCGATCGTACCGGTCTCCGCCAGCTCGCGCACATGTGTCCCCGACAGCTTGAACCCACGCTGCTTGAGGTCTTGCTGAATGAAAGCGATGCCATTCTCGTCAAACGTGCCATCGGGCAGGCGGAACTGATCAATGACCCCCTGAGAGCCAGTGTTCTCGATTGTAAAGTAGCCGGGCCTGATGGTCGTGTATCCAGCGGCTTCCTCGCCGGCGCGGTCGTGCTCCTCGCCCACTATCGTGCGGACGCTGATAGGCAGGTCGGTCTCAGGATCAAGCTCGCCGGTAAAAAAATCACCAGTCAGCCTCGATTGCTCGAGGTTCATGGTGTGCTCTTCCTTCTCGCGCTTGAGCGTCTTTACGTAAGTGGTCACGCGACCGCGCTCATTGGGATCTCCCAGGGCAACACGGCGGGCCATGGCGTCACTGACCGTCGCCCCATACTGTTCCCGGAACTTGTCCTTGATGGCGCCAACCTGCGATTCAAACTTGTCGCGGTTGGTGATCTTTGGGGGTTCCCAAGCAGGCGCACCGATGATCTCGCCTGTGGGGTCTTTGTCTCCCATCCTCTTATGCTCGAAGGCAGAAGCATTCGTGTTTGTCATCTCAACCCCGGAGAATATTGTCGCGCAGATGTGCTGCGACGGTATGGTTTATCTTGCCCTGGTCGTACAGCAGGTAGAGCGCACTTAGTTCTCCCAAGCGCCCGTCACGCACCATGTTCTCAATGTCCACCATGCGCGGATCGTTCAGCTGCCATACTTTCGACCCGTCGCCGAACTTGATGTTCTTAGCGAAGGTGCCGGGATTGGCAGCATGGGGAGCGCTACGCCAGTTGCTGCTGTCGGTGGTGGTAGTGTCGGCAGCAGCCTCGTCGGCAGCAGCCTCGTCTGCTGCTTGGGTGGAGCCAGTATTGAAGCCGCGGAGATATCTGATCGCCGCCTCCTTGCCCTCACCACGAAAAACGGCGGCGGCGTTGTGTATCTGATCTTCCGTGAAATTGCTCCCCGTCTGGGAGAGCACGTCGTTCTCAAACTTCTTCGCGTTGGCCGGGTTCGGCACGACCTGCTGATACTTCGCGGGAAGGTCGTCCCATTCCTGTTGTGTAACAGCACCGTAACCACCGTCGCGGTTTTGTAGATCGAACAGGAAGTCTCTCGCCTGCTCGTCGGTTACAGTGCTCCCGCCGCCGTCGTTGGCGTTGTCACTGGTGGTGGTGTCACTGGTGGTGGTGTCACTGGTGGTGGTGTCACTGGTGGTGGTGGTGTTCGTATAGGCACCAGGCATCGACAGTGTGTATCCGTCGAGCTTCGCCCGCAATTCGGCGGGCATGTCCCCAATCAGCCCGCCTTCAGCCAGATACGAACTCAGGGCACTTATGGTCTCAGGATCGTCTTGCCAGTCGACCTCCACCATATTGCCGAGTGAGGCCAGGATACCCTGAACGTCGGAAGGATCTGCGGCCATCTCCGCTGCCCAATCCAGGAACGACGACACTGGCATGTTGTCGCCCTGCATGAACCGATCGAAGAACTCGAAGGCGTCGTCGTAGCCGATGTAACCGACCACCTCTTCGATCTCCTCGGTGGAGAAGTCGATGGCCTGGGCGATCCCAGGGATGGCCACTCGAAAGGCGTCCTCGGTCAGAGAGCGCAATATTTCAGCGCGATCCGCTGAAGACACAGATTCGTCCCCTCCGCCAGCGCCACCCCATTCGCCGTCTTGATACTCTGACGGTGAGATTTCCATGTCGGCCATGAACTCGGCCAGGTTGACAGTGATGTCGGTACCCCAATAGCCACGATGGACAGCCTCTTGAACGATCTCGTTGAGCCGATCGCGTTTCGCCTGCAATGTGTCCATGGTTGTGTTGGTTTTCGGATCGTAATACCTGCCTGTCATCTCCCCGCGCTGCTGGGCCCGCTTGATCGCCTGGTCCTGTTCCAGCAGGGTCGTCTTCCGCTCTGAGATACTCTGTGAATGCTCCTCGATCTTTGCTGCCAGTGTCTGGATCTCTTCCTGGGTTTCCGGGTCTGTCCACATCCCAGTCTCGCGGGCCTCTGCGACAGCTCTGTCATACTCTGAGTTGAGCTCGTCGAGAGCCTGGGCCCTGCCCTGGATTCCCAACTGCCCTTCTATCATGCCGATGTTGGCCATGGTCGTCAGGTCCTGCCGGCGTTCGGCCCGCTCGCCTTTGATCAGAGGCACCATGACGTCTTCCGCCACGCGCCCGTAGGTGTCCTCTGTGCGGCGGTCGTAGGTCTCCCTGCGATCACCGCTCCAACGCAGACCCATAGACTCAAAATACTTCTCGTCCTGCTTGCGCTGGTCGTCCAGCTTCTGGAAGTAGGGCTGGGCCTCGTGCTTGAACACCCGGTCGCGATCCTCACCTGACAGGGCCGGGGCACCAAGGTCTGTATTGGCCAGCTCCGCTGCCGTATTCAGGACCGCCGGCGTCTGGAAGGTCTTCTTCTTCGTATTGGCGTCCCCTGGGGCACCAAGGTCTGTATTGTCACCCACGGCCTGGAGTCCGGCGGATCTGTCGTATTTGACATCCTCGACGCCGAGACGATGGCCTGAATCTTTCGGTGTAGCCATTATACCATCCTCATGCCCTTGGTGACCCAAGGAAGGGTCAGTGCAGAGATAACGTGTGCGCTGTCTGTGTCTGTCTCTATGAGCTCGACACTGAAGTACCGGCCTGAAGAGTTGAGAGGTGTCTGGGCCTGTGAGACTGACCCCACCGATAGTACGGACTCGTCCAGAATGAAGTCCACGTCCAGCATCTCGCCGCCGGCGCCCGCAGTGAAGGTGCCTGAAAAGATCGGACTTTTACCCAGAGCCTCAACCAGAATGTTGAACGTCTTCGCGTCCGGGGTCTCGAGGTCCAAGATGATCTGGCGCAGCCCCTTGACCCCCTTGTAGCCGAAGTCCAGAAACCCTGTCGAGAACTCAGTGCGGATCGAGGCGCCGTCGTCGGTGAACGTGGTGTCTGCCAGGTTGTGGCCGAAGCAGTCCCAGACGTTGCCTGAATAGTCGCCCATGATCGTACGCGGTACGCCGTCGCTGTCGACGAAATTGGCGCCAGTAGCGAAGAGCATCTTGGTGCCGGTGCTCGACGGGGGCCAGATCGTCCAGCCCTCGATCTGCGTGTTCCAGCAGAGGATGGCGTTGTTCTGGGTGCTGTTGGGGCCCACGGTGACAAGGAACAGGATCTCGTTCCACGGCTCGCCCCGCGGCACCGCCACGATCGAATCGAGGCGCCCGCGGTTGAGGCTATCCCAATACTGCTCGATCTCGCGACCGATGAACTCGTCCCGCCAGCTCTCTCCCCGCAGCCCGATACGACGAACGCCGCGCCGGGTGGCGTAGTATGTCCAGCCGTCCTTGGTAGCGATCGACTGCTTGGAGATACAGGGCTCAGATCCTTCCACGGGAAAGGAGAGGAACGTGGGGCCCTCGCGCTCGTTGAACGTGATCCGATATACCTGGCGCTCGTAGAAGGCCAGCACGGCGTCTCTGGAGTGCTGCTCGAGGGCGAGGCCCAAGGAGTCGCGGGTGGAGTCGATGACGTTCTGGTCCGTCCAGTCGAAGCGACCATAGGCGCTGTAGGTGAGGCTGGCCCGGTAGAGACTGAGGATGTGGCCGTGATACTCCTTGACGTCTGTGGCAACCGGAGGGGCTCCGGGGCCCAGGCTGGCCCAGGTGACGGCGTCGTTGGTGCCGTCCCAGGCATAGGGAGGATTAACCCCGTCTGTGCCGAGGAGGTACTCGGTCGTACCGTCGGTGAAGTTGCCGAAGCGGTGTTGGTCGCTCTCAGTGGTTGAGAGAGTGAGAGCACCTGTGTGTGTCGCCCAGACATCTGACCCCTCAGTGAAGGCCTTCAGCTGCCCATTTGAGACCCCGAACAGCTTTCTGTTCGACCCGAACTCGTACATCTGCAGGCCCTGCACGGCGTTGTCGCCGCTGATCTTGGGCGACACGTAGCTGGTGTAGCCGTAACGCTTCCGCCCCCGGCCAAAGCCGATGAGGTGGTAGTTCCTCATGCGGTAGAGCTTGGCCTTGTTGCCGCCGAAGATCCGCTGGTTGGTCAGGGAGTCACGATTATTCTCCCCGCGAAACTCCTCCATCCGATAAGGCCGGCGCCTTCTTGCCATTAGTAGATGTAGCTCTCTCCCTCAACCGCCCCATACCAATCAACAACATGGATCTGCTCGTCGGAGTGCGGCGTCGGGTCGTAACCTCGAAGCTCTGGCAGGCGCGTCCTGTCCCAATGGGCAAGCATGGTTCTGAACTCAGATTCATCCTCCTGCTGCATCCCGAAGATGATGCACAGATCGACGTGATCCATGAAGAAGTCCGAGTGGAAGGCGAAGTCTGTGGTCTCCCAATCGCCCCCGCTGCTGTCGAAGTCCTCGCCCCGGTAGTAGTAGCCCTCCAGGGTAGGATGGCTGCTGACGTAGTCGGAGCTGGGCTTGCCGGCAATGATCAGTGAATTGCCCCGCAGTGAGGCGTAGTCAGAAACAGTGTTGGCCGAGGCTGAATCCTTCCAGTTGCCGCCCAGGTCACGGTCGATCTCCTCTGCCTCGTCCCGCCAGATGAGGCGCTTGTTGCTGTTCACCCGGCGGATGGAGTCGACCTGCAGCTTGCGCGGGCGCACCAGAGCAGCCCCGTCCCACACTGTGTCAGTGTAGGCGTAGGCGTAGGTGCCCGCCGTCAGCGTCAGACTGAACTCCTGCTTGTGACAGGTCCAGTCGTTGATCCGCTGTAGATGGTATCCAGCCTGGATGATCCACCTTGTGACGTGGAGGTAGTCGTCCGTACCAGTGGTGCTCACGTCCTTGTGGACGCGATCACCGATGTGCGGGCGAATGTCCTCTGGAGCGTAGGGCATAGCCTACCCCTTCTTGTCTACTGCAGCTTGCACGTCGGCCTTGGTGACAGAGCCGTCTTTGCCGGTGCCGTGGATCGCTGTCGGATCGAGCTCATGCTCGACTGCCAGCTCCATGGCCGCGGGGGATATCCTAAACTCTTCCTCTGGAGGAGCGGGAGGAGCGGTGCTCAGACAGTCCACGGCCTGCTGATGGGTGACCAGGCCCAGCTCGATCAGGAGGTCGAGCATCAGCTTCTTGTTCTGGGCCGACAGGAGGTCTGTGGGTTCGGCGTAGCGCACCGGAGAGATCCCGTGCGGGTTCCCTGTGTCCAGCAGCTCATCTCGGAGCGCAGAGGTCTCAACCTCGATGACGCGCCGGTTCTTGTAGCCAGGGTTCGGGGGAAAATGCAGGCGCCCAAGCACCCGGTGTAGAATCGAAACATTGCCCTCGTTTCCCAGATATTCGACCAGATATGACATGGGTTCCTCTCTGTGGTGGTAGAAGAGGGAGGAGGCAAACGCCCCCTCCCTCAAACAGCTTGCCCTACGGGCCCGCCAGATCTCTATCGAGGATAGATTCTGGTGATCACCGCAGAGATATATACCGAGTCTCCCGCCGAGGAGTCAGGGTCAAACCACAGCCTGAAAAACCGGCTGTTGCGAACCATCATCTGATCCGCATTGGGTGACACTTCCATCCCTGCGGCGGTAGTCGGCGCAAGCAGCGTGTCTACCCCCCCAGAGGTGTTGAGCAGCACCCACATGGTGGAATCTCGACCGGTGTTTTCAGACTGGCCCACCGCAGAACCCGCGGTGACGTCGACGCTGTAGGTCGTCGCAAGCGAGTGCCAGGCCCCGGTTTTGATGTTCTGGTTCGACACTTGGCCGTAGTAAGTGAGATCCTGATCGTCGTTCTTCGAGCGACCAATGATCTCGACGGAGACCTGTGAAGCCCCAGCGATTTCGATACCGTAGGTGGTATCGTTCAACGTGCCGGCCACCATGGTGTCGACGCGGTTCGCCGTGCCGGGGATAGACCCCGAGGCGAACCAGATCATCGTGTCGGTCTTCGCAGACCCCACGTTGTTGCCGAAGTTGACGGGCCTCAACTCCTGCGCGTCGACAAGGCCAGCGATCAGAAACAGGGCCAGAAGGCCAGAAACAAAGCGTTTCAACATTTTGGCGTCCTCCCCTTAGACCGATGTGTTGCCGTAGGTGCTCCAGATAGCAAGACTCTGGTTCACCGTGGTGGCCGCACCCTGATTCCTCCAGTCAGCCCGGCTCCATCCGCAGATGGCTTTGATGCCGAGACCGTAGGTGTCCTCATACTGATCCTCTTTGCGACGGACCAGGCGCGGGCGGGCAGTGACCCCTTCAGCGAGCGCGTCGGAGCCCAAGACCAGGCAGCGATACGCATTCCCGTTTGTTGCGGCCTTGCGAATGCGGTTGTACTTGTGGACGTAAATCCCCATGTACTCAGCATCCGCCATGTCGAACAGCGGGTTGTTGGACGGGCTGGAGGCCCGCTGCCAACCGTGCTGGAAAGCCTCACGGAACTCAGAGTCCGCGTTGAGGTCCACGTAGTTATACGTGTGAACCAGCATGATGAAGCAATCCCGGCCCATGTGGCGGATCGGGTTGATGTTGTTCACGTCGCACCAGGCGAATACCCGGCGCAGCTCTGCGGACGTCAGCGTGTCGCTGCTGGTCACAGAGGCGTCGTCGGCCTGGTTGCCCGCGTACTGCAGGCTGTTCGACGGAGGATCACTGGCGGACGCCAGTGAGGAGGAGACCACATTCGCCGAATAGCGATCGTAGGCGGCGTCGAGGACGCTCTCTTCCTGCTCCGCGGCCATCCAGTCAGCCAGGACGTCAGCTGCGCGGATGGTCATCTTGAACTCGGTGCGGAGATCCTGAATCTCAGGAGTGTTGAACGAGGTAGCATGTTTCATCTGCTCGACCCAACAGTCCATGTTGTACAGTTCCATGGTCTCTTCGTTGTCGACCATGGACGCGGTGCCGTAGGTCTGCGCGTCGAGCGAGCGGGTTCCGGTGCCAACCGTGCGGTTGGTCGTGAGCTGCCGCTGCATCGCTACGCGGACTTCCTGGGCCCGCCGGTTGTTCAGTTGCTCTTGAGACACGATCGGTGTCCCAGAGCGCCTCTCGAAGGAGGGCTCGTCGCCGGTATCTGCACTCACCATCCCGCGCTGGTTAAAGAAAAACCGATTGCGGGTCTCGCGATGGAGCTTTGAACTCCACGCGATCCGGGTAAGGGTGTTACCGGACGCTGTGCCCGTGACGAAAGTCATGGCTTCATACCTTCCGGTGGACGGGGTTAGAGGTAGTCTCCACCCATCTGTTCGCCTACTCTACGAGCGTGATCCTCTTTGATGTAGGCGTCCAGCTGCTCCGGGCTCAGATTGTCGAAAAACGCCTGGGCCTGCGGAGACGCAGAGGGGAGATCGGAACCGTATTCGTACAGTTCAGCCGGCGTGGCCTTCGCGCCTGGAGGAGTCTTGCCGTTGGAATTGAGCACCTCGTCGGCCTGACCGTTGCGTCGGCGCTGGGTCAGTCCGTTTTGGAACCCTTCTTCCACCCATCGATTCTTCCAGTAGTCAGGCCGCGCTGCCTGATCTGCGGCGGCTACGGCATCTCGGGTGAACTTGACTACGCCCGATGGATCAACCTCGCTGAGACCTTCCACCCGCATCATCCGATCCATACGACCCTTGATCAGATTCTGGGTGGACTTGTCGACGGGGGTGCCCGCCTTCTCCATCTCGTTGAAGTAGTCCTCGGTCGTCTTCGTGTTCTCCCGGTAGGCTCGTTCCTGCTCGTTGGTCCCCTGCACCTCTCGTTTTACCTGATCGGTGGCAGTCTTCAACTCGCGCCGATACTGGTCCGCTGCCTTCTGTTGCCCGTTGGCCAGAGCATCCCGCATACGGTTCTGGAGCGCCTCGGCGTGAGCCGCTGGCTCCTCACCCGGATCAGGGAGACCGGACAGATCCAATGGGTCTGCCTGCTCTTCCTTCTCCTGATTTGCTACCCGTGTGCGTTCCACTCTCTCTTGGCCTTCCAGTGCAGCCAGGCGACGTTCCTCGGCCAGAGCTTGGCGCTCGGCGGCAATCGCTGCCTCCTGACGCTTATTCTCTGCGGAACGGTCCTCGTTACTTTTTCGCCAGTCCTGATCGTTTTTGAAGTCGGCCAGGTCTGACTTAGAAAACTCCTCGCCGTCGACCGTGATGGTGTCGCCCTCCGTTGCCACCCCAGCAGCCTCAGATCCACCGCAGACAGGGAACAGCATTGCCCGCTGGGTCATCGTCAGCTGTGAGAGGTCGTATGGCTTATCCATTTGTCGTTTTCTCCTCGAGCGCGTCTGCCGTTGCCCATTAACTGTAGGTCGTCAGTCCGTTGGCCCGATAATGCCGGCGAGTGAGGCTGGCGCTGCCTCGCTCACCCGGCTGGTTAAAACGCCGGGTATTCCGGCTTTGGTCGTCGCAGTTTGCGACGATTACGAAAGCGCAATGATGTCGGTCGCGGCAGTGCCGGTAGACCAGACGATCTTTGCGCGAATAGAGTGAAATCCCACAGGACAGTTCTCGAAGATGACCTCATCGCCATTGGCGGTGGTCACCTTCAGATCCCCAGCCACGCCCACGTAGAGCATCGAGCTCGTCCTCTTCAGGAGGTTGGTGTCGTGTGGCGTCAGGGTCGTGGCATTGCCAAATGGCCCTCTGGGATCTTTGAAGCCTGGGAAAGGATCTATCTCGTTTGCCATGTCTATACCTTCGTCCGGGCGTAGCCCATTTTGCCCTCACCTCGAGGGTCATGCGTCACGCGCATATCTGTGGCATGAACGTCGTCACCGGTGGCCACCGCGAGATGTTCGGCGGCGTCACGTTGGAATTGCTCGATCTCGACCGTATTGGCGAACCAGTCGTATGCCCCGCATTCCGGGCATGGATGCGCCGGATACACCGCCGGCAGCTTGATCGTGCTCCCTGGGTACGTGATGTAGAACCACTTCTCGTCGTAGCCATTGCGGGCCGGTTGTCCGCCGGGTGTTCTGGTAGGATCGCCCAGGCGACAGCTCCAGCACGTACGGATCGTGAGGAAGGGAGAGATGATGCCGACAAGCACCCCATTGAAATGCACCGCCATGTGGTGTGGCGGGATCTTCTGGGCCCACGTTGTGGACCAGTTCACATGGATCGTCCACTTCCAGAAGGAGTGCGACAGGATGCCGATGTCCCGGTTGCTCAACTGCTCCTCCTTCGACAGCGTCGGGTCCATGCGGATGTCCTGCTTCTCCATGATCAGCCACAGGGCTGGCTCAAAGGCGTCAGCGTAGTCGGACTCTTGGTCCTCCCAGCCGTCCACGTTGTCCGTCATAAACGGGATCGCGGGGTTGCCATGAGGATCGACTATGACACTGCTCATCCTGTTGCTCCTCGATCAGCTGCTGTGACACGACCTTCAGGTTGCTGTGGGGGCCTCATGCGAGCGCCTCCTCCGGGTGGCTCAGGCGGTGGCCCGCCGCCGCCGGGCGGTGGGCCTGCTCCCGGTGGAGGTCCGCCCCCACCAGGGGGGCCACCGCCTCCAGGGCCCCCGCCGGGTGGCTGAACTGCAGCCATGGAGCGGATCTGTTGGATCATCTCCGGCAAGGACATGCCGGTTTCCTTCTGCAGCTGGTTGATCTGGGCCATGGCCTGGCCCTGCGCGTCGGACTCGTCGAGGGCCGCGGCGAGTTCCTCGTAGTTGGGCACGTCCAGCAGCTGCGCGGCCCACTTGAGGATCCCCATGCCGGCGGCGGGGCCCATGTACTGCATCATGTTGGTGGCCAGCTCCGCCCGCTCTGCCTTCTTGGCCTCCTTGCCGGAGTCCAACGACAGGCGCAGATCGAACTTGCGGATCCCCTCGTCGTTGAGGGGGAGCATGATCCCCTTCTCCCCTCGCGGGGTCTCCATGGCCTGACCGTTGTCGGTCTTTCTCAGGCTGTGGGTGTCTTGGATCATCTGCTCGTCGTTGCCCATGAAGATCGTGTAGGGCTGCTGCTGGGTGGAGCCGGCCTTGGGCGTGATGCGAGCGAACCGCTTGCCGCGGAAAAACTGCATCATCACAGAGATACGCAGCATCGTGGCCTGCCTCATGGCGCTCTCGACGTTCTTTCGGGGGATCGTAGAGAACAGATCAGCGTCGGCCTGCAGGGCGCGTACGGCCTTGCCTGACAGCTCATACTGAGGCGCTGCGCGATTGACGTCAGCGACCGTCGACATCTTGTCCTTGAGGCTGGTCATAAACTCGATGCCCTGCTGCCACAGCTGGGCGGACTGCGCTGCCGATCCAACGAACTGCGGCGGGGCCTGGCCGGGGTAGCCGAAGATTTTCTGCAGCGGCTTGCGGCCCAGGTTGTCGAGCTTGCCCTCTTCGCCCTTGGGCATCATGCCCTTGTTCACCCAGAGGAACTGGCTGTTTTGGATGAACATCGACTCCGCGTAGCGGCTCATCATCTGATTGATGAAGTCCTGATACCCCATCAGATACTCCACCTCGCCGTGCGGGTGGGTCTGGTCTGGGTCTTGGGAGCCTGAGTAGAACGCGAAGGGATACTCGCCGTGGCCCTTCTCGCGGGTGTCGTAGATCGACCGCTTCGTCACCTGGGCGACGTGATCGTTGATGACTACGGTGGTGGTGAGCTCGTGCTCTTTGATCTTGTCTGGCTCGAGCATGTTCTGCTCTTGCTCAGTCAGCCGGGTCTTGGCGTCCGCCTCGGTGCCTGGGCGCCGGATGGGATCGCCCTCCGGGTCCTTGGGGTCAGGATCGGAAACCATCCACACGTCCCCGTTGGGCAGCAGCAGGCGGTTCTCCCAGGTGAAGGTCTTCTCCCAGAACTCCTGCCGGTAGGCCTTCTTGTGTCTGGCGTTGGGGACGGACTGCGAGTCAGCGCGGGGCTGCAGGAGGGTGCGGTAGTTCTCGAAGCGGGCGGTCTGGAAGCCCTGAGTGAAGAACCCAGGCACGTCTGCTTTGATCTCGTCCTTGAGGTCTGGGAACTCTTTCTCGAGGTGCTCAACGAGCATGGGTGGGTATTTGGCCATCCAAGACACGTTCCGCAGCTGCACGGAGTCGCCGTCGTCCGCCCAGGCGAAGTGCATGGGGTCCAACGCTTTGGAGACCACCATGCCCTGTCCGCCCTCCTCGTCGGCAGCGAACCCCACTTCCTCGATCCCCAGGCCCACGGTGTACATGTGCATCATGCACTTCCGGCGGACCTCGAGCACGGAGTCGTATTCCTGCCCCGTCCAGTCATCTGACCAGCGCAGGAGATCCTTCCAGACAGAGGAAATCTGCCAGTCCTCTGGGCCCCGGCCCTGCGTTTCGATGATGGGATCGGCCTCAATCAGCCGGGCGACCAGATTCTCGATGTCGCGCCGGATGACGTTGTGCGTCAGCCGGAGCTGGTTGCGCCCCTGGTCGAGGTTGACGTCGTCCCACTGCCGGGAGTGCATGTAGCGGCGGGACTTCTGGCCAATACGCCCCCACTCCGCCATCTCATGGACGGCGTCGTGGAGCATCTGGGAATACTCTTTTGGGTCTTTGGCCATCTACCGGCGCCTCTTTGCTGCACTGCGGGCTGAACTGCGCTTATTCTTCCGGGGGCCAGCTCGCTTGCCGCTGCCCCGTCGCTGTGATTTGCGCTTCTCTACGTCCCGCTCTCGCGTCTGGGCATCGACGCCCAGATACCGCTGATCGTCAGTAGCATCAAGGGACGGGCGCTGCTCTGGGGGATCCCCCAGAGCGATGCGGCGAACTTGGTCCGCGCCGGAGATGTAGCCATACTTCTCCCGTAGGCCAGAGCGGATCTTCTTCTGGGCATTCTTTAGCTTCCTCGCTGTGTATCGCTTTGCCATCAGCTCTTCCGTCCGGTCCTCGTCGAGCTGCGGCAGGCTGAACTGCGCTTCTTTTTTCGGGGGCCAGCTCGCTTGCCGCTGCCTCGTCGCTGTGATTTGCGCTTCTCTACGTCCCGCTCTCGCGTCTGAGAATCGACCCCCAGGTACCGCTGGTCGTCGGTGGCATCAAGGTTTTTCTCGCGAGGCATCAGCTTCTCTCCAAGAAGTAGGCGGTGGACGGAGCGTTGACGGGCGCCCCGTCCACCTGAGACCATGGCCGCTATGTTGCCATGGTCTATACACAAAAAAGAGCGACCTCGACGGGCCAGAGCTCGACCCGTCAAAATCGCTCATTCCTAAATCCGGCACCTCCATAGCAGAGGTGCGATGTCTCTATGAGAGAATCTTCGTGGGGATCCTCTCGAATGTCAAGCGTATCTGGTTACTGCACTACGACTTCTGCCCTTCTGTCGGCCTTGAGGCCGGCGCCGGTTGTCTTGTCCGCGCCAAAGGACAGCGTGATGATCTGCTCCTCATTCACCCCGGAGCGCACCAGATAGTCGCGTACAGCTGCAGCGCGGCGGCTGGCCAGCAGGGCGTTGGTGATCCGCGATCCCCGCCGGTCAGCGTGGCCTGTGACGTGAACGTAAAGGTCAGGGTTGTCCATCAGGAACTCGGCCTGCTCGTTAAGGGCAGGGATCTGATCGTACCGGATGTTGTGCTGGCTGGTGTAGAAGAAGACAGGGCCCCAGCGCCAGGAAGGGCCCTCGTCCATCGTGGTCGTGAACGGCGAGGTGGTCGTCGCGGCTCCGACATATTCTGTGGGGGGCTCGTAGTGGACCGCCGGCTGGGCCACTTCCTTGGTGGATCCGCAGCCCGCGACCAGGGCGAAGACAATGCCGCCGAAGATGAGGATGGCCATGCCGACAATACCACCGAAGAACAGCTGCTGCAGCCTATGGATCCTCATATCAGATCCTCCATGTGCGCTGGTCTGGGCAATTCATCGGCCTCGATCATGCGCTTGTATTCAGCGTGGATTTTGGGGAGAGAACAGGCAAACCACCTACAGATCGCTTCGCGCCACTTGAACCAGAACTCCGGTCTCTCATGCGATTCCATGTGGTGCTCATGGCAAAACGGAATGAGAAAGTAGTCCGAACCGCCAGCACCGCGTGAGCGCAGATGCGCTCGGTCTGGCGTCCTACCACAAACCAGACAGCCTTCCCCGCACCAGAGGGGGTTCTGGACAATCCAGTGATAGAACGCTTCATCGACGATCCTCATTTGCTACAGCTTCCAGCCGATACCGATCTCCGTCGACTGCTTCAGCTGCCAGTCATCGCTACTTCGCTCATCGCGAAACGCGGCCAGCTCCGCCCTCAATACGATCAGCTTCGTAAGCTGGAAGCGCAGCGCCGTGTCTGTTCGTATCACCCAGGTGCGCCCGGAGGTCTTGAAGAACTTGACCTTGGAGTCCATCTGGGCCGTATCAGAGATCTTGTAGTCCAGCTCCGTTACGGATTCAAACCCGAAGTCCGTCGACATGCTGCTGCCGCCAGAGTAGTTGTTGAAGTCCCTGGTCAGCACATGCCTGAACGAGGCGCCAGCGCGTGTCTCCACCTCCGCAATGCCGAAGGTCAGACCCTTTCCAACGCCCGCGGCCTCGTTCAAATAAGCAGGATCCCACAGGTCTGATATCCTACGCTGTGGCGCATATCGGTGTCCTGCAGTGAGTTGTGTCCGCAGCCCGGCTGACACATACGGCTTGACCCAGCTGTCGGTGTTGATCAGGTAGGTTGTGGCCACCTTGAATAGATCGTCTGTCTTGCGCGGATCTCGAGACCCCTGTTGCGTCTGGCCGTAGTCGAGTCCATAGCGCCATGTCCATGTGTGGCCGGGGGTCTTCTCGATGCTGATGCCGGTGATGTCGAACTCCCATGAGAACGAGTCCTCTCCGCCCCTCGACCAGTCCTTCATTTTGACCTGACTGCCTGTCAGGTCCGTAGTGAGCTTGTGCGACCAGTCTGCCTGGGCCGCTACCGTCAGTGCAAGTATAAGCAGGACAACGCGCTTCATCGTTTTCGCTCCCAAGCCATCGACGATCCCATGAGAGAGGACACGGAACTGTCGGCTTCAAATACGAATGTGTCACCATTTGCCGGAATGGTCAACCTCCAGAGCCTCCGGGTGTCCCCCGGATCGGCGCCTGTGGCCGTCGTGAGTAGTTCTCGTATGTCCAACGGAGAGAACTTGATACCGTAGGGGATTTGGTCCAGCTGGTGTGCCATGAAGACCGGGTCTCTCCGCGATCTGTGCATGACGGTGGCCTTTTTGTAGCCCTCCCATCCGCGGAATCCCAACCCTACGAGGATCAGGGCCAGCACCGCGAGGGCTCCCCACTTCATGTGGCCCACTCCAGGCCCACCGCCTTGCGGTAGCCGTCGAGGCCCTCCTCCTCGATGAGACCTCTGGTCTGCTGATCGCCGACCATCCAGGCCACATCGCACAGATACTGCTCGTCCTGCTCCTCCTGCTCTTCCTCGCCCTTGGTCATCTCGCTGGACTCGTAGCCGTCGGAGATCTCCTGCTCCCGCAGGATCTCCGACCAGTCCCAGAACATGAGGGCGCCCACCGCCATGGCCAGGGCCCTGTGTGGGGTCCGGTATTGGCCGAAGCGCCAGGTCTCGCAGGAGGGGTGGATGATGAGCCGCTTCCGGGCGAATAGAGCGTCGACGGTCGAGAAGTCCCACTCGTCGTTGCCGGCGTAGGGCGCCTCGATCGGGGAGCAGATCCTCTCGCGGGACTCGAAGAAGGGAAATCTTTTCCGTATCTGCCTGTCAGACATGGAATCTTCTTCCGGGTAGTGGACGATCCCCCACTGCATCTTCTGGATCTCAGTCAGAAACTGGCCGTTTTTGAAGTCCAGATAGATCCGGTCCAGCTTGTAGATGTCCTTCAGAGCGGATGTGGCCTCGAAGAGGTCTGGGTGCAGGGACAGCGAGGGGTTGTCCCCCAGCGTGACCCCCTCGTCCAGCAGGAAGAAGTCCCGCTCCTTGGGGTCGAAGGTGTCGTCGTAGCACTCTCCCACCACAGCGCAGTAGCCTGGCTGCAGGCCCTTTTTCGGGGTGATCGCCGCCCAGATCCGGGTGTAGAGGGAGTACGAGCCTCCCCGGACCATGGGGTCTACCTGTTCCCCCGGCTTGGGCAGGAACAATTTTCCGTTGGGCAGGACTCCAAACCGGGTATCGGGGTAGCGCTTGAGGGCTCTGGGGTTGCGGTCGATGACCTCCCAGAGCTCCGGGTCGTTACGCTTCCGCACCTGGGCGTAGGATATCCACTTCCCATCGGGCAGCTGGATGGCGTTCAATAGTCCGCCTCGATCTCAATGTTTCGGAGCATCTCGGCCTTGTCCTCTTCGCGCATGTCTGCCTCGAGCGCGGCCCGGCCCTTCTGGGTGATGTGATACTCCCGCACCGCGAACATCTGCTCTCCCTCAGTGACACAACGGATCATCCCCTTGGCAGTCAAGGCGTTGACTGTGGCGGAGGAGGTGCCTTTGTGCCGGCGCTTGGCCAGGAGATCTACGACGAAACCGCCGTCGTCGGCCTCGTAGAGCAGCTTAATCTGCTTCCGGCTCAGTTTGCCGGTTGCGCTGGGCTTGTAGATGTTTCGTCGTCCCATGTGCCCTCCAGAATCAACACGGTGCCGCTCTTGAACAGCTTGACCGGCACTACGTTCGTGAAATGCGGATCCTTGGCTACGTCCTTGAGGAACGCCTCGAGTTCTGGCGCCGTGAACTTGTCGATGCTCTGTACGCGGTACGTCCTCCGTAAGTCACTCAATGGTTCACCTCTACGGCTTGGTGGGTGTTGCCGGCGGCGACGTTGAGCTTGGCGTCTCTCAGCGTCTGGCCCCGGTCGAGGAAGATGATGGCCGGCTCGTCGTTGACGAAGGTGATGGCCAGGCGCGGATCGCCGGCGTCGTCGACCAGAATGAACTCCTGGGTCTCGACCGGCCCCCGAGGCACACTGCCCACAGGGAGGTCTCTGTCCTGAGCCAGGACCATACCGGCGAATACCGCGAGGCACACCACGGCTGCGGATACACAGATTCTGTAGAGCATCATACCCTCTTCGACATGCGTCCCACGTCGGAATGATCATCGTCGTCGTAGTGGCGATACTCGCCACTGGTCTTGTAGGTCATGGCCATGATGGCGATGCCCAGCGCGAAGACGTAGTCATCATGGGTGCCCGGCTTTGCCTCGGCGACCCGCGGACCTGGGACAGAGTGAAAGGACAACAACTCGAGGATCACATCGTCAGATGGACAGGAGATGTCCTCGTCGCGAATTGCCGCAGCGAGGGTTTCGACCAGCATGGGCCGGGTGACGTAGGAGGTACACCAGCCGATCCGGTCTCCCGGCATACGGATCTCGCGATCGATCGGCAGGCGGTGGTAGAAGTTGTGGTAGAGGTGCCGGGCCTGGTTCTGGACGGCGTCCCCGATCCCGTTCACCTCGATGGCCAGCAGGGCGTTGTTGTAGAGTCTCCCGACAGAGGCCAGCTGCGAGGAGTAGACGTCGGCGTCCATCCAGCCGTGGATGGTGGCTACGACGCGCACGGGGTAGACGCTGGCGTCGATTACGACCGCTGCTGAGTAGTCCCCGTCTGGGGAGGAGCCGGCGCAATCGGCGCCGATCACGTAGTTGTGGGTTGGGTCTGGCATCTCCCAGAGGTTGACCATGTCCCCCGGCTGCATCTGTGTGACCACTTCGACCTGAGACATGGCCAGCGGGAACATGCCCACAGCCATGGGATCTGAGGTATGCTGCCGCCAGTTGCTCAAGATTTGGACGTTGAACCTGGGGGTGCCGGCGGAGATGAACGCTTCTTCAGGAGTAGACGGGTATTCCTGATGAAACAACAGGACGTCGCCGCCGCAGTTGTTGGCGATCGCCCATCTCCGCCATGCCATCTGGTCCATGTTGCACTTGAACTGCTCGACCAGATCCTGCTCTTCCCCCTCGTACATGTTGTAGCGCGAGTCCTTGCCGAACCCTTCCATGCTGATCCGCTTGGGGTCGAGGGAGTATTCTGGCATCGAGAACCACGAATAGAAGCAGGGCTCCCAGGCAGATTCCCCTCGTTCCGCGGCGTCCCACTGCTCATTGAACCAGTCGCCGGCGCCCGCCGCCGTCGACTCCATGACCCCGAAAGTATTCTTCCGGCCCGGCAGCGCCTGGGCCAGAGAGAGGAAGGTGGTCGCTGGGTCGTCCCATTTGGCGACCTCAGACAGGTGGGCGCACTGCACGGTGAGAGAGGTGCCGGCGTATTTGCGCTTGGCGGTGTCGACTACGACCTGTGAGTTGGAGGGCATCTGGAACTTCAGGCCCTTGGAGTGCATGTGCCTGGTGGGCTTGTGGCCAATGTGGTGGTCGTAGAAGGTGGTGAACATCTCGTAAAGCCGGGTTGAGCTTTTCGGTGAATCAGCCAAAATCAGGGCGTCTTGGTTGTCGACATGGTTGATCCAGTCGTAGACCACAGACTCTGTCCATGTGCTGCAGCCGATCTGCCGGGCCTTCAGGATGATCAGCCTGACCGGGATCTGGGCCCGCATCCCGTCATGGAAGCGGCGGTTCAGATCCTTCTGGACGGAGTTGTAGCGCAGCGGGACCACGACCCCGTTCTTGTCCTTGATCTTCAGCGTCTTCTCGCACCACGCCTGGGAGTGATGCGGCGACAGGTGCCTACCGGCGGCGCTGAGGTTGGGGAGGGCGAGTGTCAATTCTGCACAGCCTTCTTTTCCCCTCTGTCCTTCAATTTCGCCTCCCGCTTGAACCGTTCACTCGACAGCTCGATGTCCATCGCCTTCAGCCTCATCCTCGCATTTTTCACTGTCTGCTCGTTGATTTCGATCCCGATCGCATGGAAGCCCATCTCGTGGGCGGTACACACGCTGCTTGCCGTTCCGCAGTATGGATCGAGAAACGTCTTCCCTTCGCTGGGCAGAGAGGCGCCGAGGCATTCTTGGATAACCTCCGTGGGTACGGGTAGGTAGGTGGCGTCTGATTCGATCAGTCCGCCGGCGAGCCAGTTGGGCATCCAGTAGTCAGACTTCCAGTAGTGCTCCTGGCCCCGCTTCTTGAACAGCCAGATATCGTGCATCACCTCGAGTGGACCCCTGGCGATGTAGGCCTTGTCGACGTCGGATTCGGTCATACACCAGCTGCAGTGGGTGATCAGATCCCAGCCGGCGAAGGCGAACGCCTCCGGGTGCATCACCCAGAGCAGGGCGTCGTCCTTGGCCACCTTGTAGAGCTTCTGGGTGACAGCATACAGGTCGTCGGTGTCTATCTCATACGGCGGCGAGGTCCAGCAAACGTCGAAGACCGGCAGCTTCACATGCGAGGCGCCCCCCCAGATTATCTCACTCATCCGAAGTTCGACTCCTCGACGTCTTCGTCAGACACATTGCCACCGTCGCCCAGGTGTTGCACGGGGGCAAGCTGGATGCCCTCCTCCTTGAGCTTGTCGTTGATCCAACGCAAGGTGGACCCCGGAGGGATCCCAGAGGGGTAGTTTTCCTTGTTCTCCTCGAGAAGCTCCCGTGCGATCAGCCGGGCCCGCATCTTGTCGGAGGAGTTGTTCACGGCATATTCCACAAACTGCAGCACCGTGGGGCCTGTGAACGCGCCGATCGGCGCCTCTTCGCCTGGGCCGGGCGGGGCCGCGGTGATGACGCGCTGCTTCTTCTGCTCCGTCTCGTAGGAGGTGATGTCGGGCGGGTTCTTGATGTCGTCCAAGACGTCGAGCGCCGGGGGCGCCTGGTCTCGGCCTACCACAAAGCGTGTCTCGTAGGAGCCCAGGCGCCGTTCCAGCTCCGCTTCCCAGTACACATCTCGAGCTGCGGATCCTCTCTGCCACCCGGACCAGAAGATAAACGCCGCCGCGTCTGGGAGGTCGTCGGGGCACTGCTCGAGCACTTCAGGGGGTAGGAGGCTCTTCCCCAGAGGGATCGTGCCGTTGTGGTTCTGGGTTGGAGTCGGGGGGGCCTTCTTGGTGGTCATGGTCTTCCTCTATTCCGTCAGCGATGTTGCGGAGCATTTGGACCAAAAACCTGCTGTGTGGCAGGCGGTCGTCCAGTCCGTTGAGCAAATACCCGTAGATGTCAGTGTAGTGCAGCCCGTCCTCCTTCGAGGCCGGGGCATGTATCAGGATCCACGCGGGTTCGGTCTTTAGCGTAGCCGTAGCTTTGGCTACAGCGATGTCCCTGCTGGGGATGTCTTGTGATTTAGCCAAAGATCACCCAGGCTATAAGGCCCCAAAACGCCAGACAGAAGGCCCCTGCCAGAGTGAGGATCAGTGTGCCTCCCCAAAACCGCGTCCGCCGGCTCATTTGAGGGCTTCAGCCTCCTTTGAGCCCCAGGTAACCAGCTCGCCTGGGCGCAGATCGAGGTGGATGGAGGGGGTGATTTCCTTGCTGTAGTCGCCCTTGTAGACTCCTACACCGGTGAAGCCGATCTCGATGGCTCTCTCTGCCACCTGAATGTGGGCCATGAACCACCGCTCGTAGAGCTTGGCCTTGTTGCCGCGGACGCGGGTAACTCGAGGCGAATCGATCTTGACCACCGAGTCTGTGGCGAAGTCGTCGTTCTGGTCGTGGGGGACTCGCCGCAGGATGTGCTGAGACTTGGGTGCCCCGCCAACCTTGCGGTTGTAGGCCGGGCACCTGAACCCAGAGGTGTCGGTGATGCTGGCGTCCCACCAGTCCCGCAGGGCCTGCTTGAGCTCGATGTGGTGCCGAAACCGTTCGGTGGCCGGGCGGGCGGACCCGCAACAGGGACACACCAGTCTGGTGCCGTCACCGAGCCAGTCGAAGTTATGGGATTGGGGTATGATCAGCGCCACGATCTCTTCCTCCTGCGATGAGTGATCCCCCCCCATATAACCAAAGCCCACACCGCGCAACAACCGATGAGTACTGCGGCTTTGATCATAAGGGGGAATCCACGGGGGAGAGCATCGTCGGGGACTCGATGCCCCTAAAGTGCTCTCTCAGTAGGTGATCCGTCAAGGTCATTTGTCCAACCTCCTTACCAGTTTCACGTTCAACCATGATGTGGCCACCGCCAGGGCGCCACCCATGGAATAGGCAGCAGCCCGCAGCCACCACGGGTCATCGATCAGCTGCTCGAGCTGCAGCACGGCCTCCAGCTTGAGCAATCCGATCACCTGGGCCAGCGTCATCGACGCGACCATGGCTCGCTTCATCTGCCGTCGCGTATGCTGCTGGTGTCGCGACCGGTCGCCTCGATCACCCAGACCACTACCGCCAGGACACACATCAGCGCCACGGCCACTGCGACCAGAGGGAGCAGGAAGGCAATGCCGAGTACCTCTCTCATTTCGCCATCTCCGGTTTTCTCTGGGAGAAGCCCCAGATGTATTTCTTCCCCTGTGTCAGTTCGTAGGGCCACTTCTCCGCGTCCGCAAACGCCTCGAGCGGGTCTTTACGGGAGCTGCAGGCGGTGATTCTGGTGACCCAGGTAGAGCGATCGGATTTCGGATCGCCGATCTTGGCCCCCCACTGGAAGTCCAGATGCCATAGCCCGTTCTCCTCGTACTGAAAGGCGACAATGAAGTCTGGGCCGTCTCTCACTTCAATCAAAACTGATGGGCATCGAACAATGCTCTGACTTGCTTGTTCACAGGTCGTCGTCCTCAGTCTCTTCGAGATAGGCGCCGTAGAAGGTTACGATCACGTAAAGAGCTGCCAGCCCACCAGCGACGCAGGCTAAGGCCATCATTGGTGATCTTCCAGTGCTTCAGGTCGAATCATAGACCAGTGTCCACCGCGAGGAGTGTAGACAGCCTTGGCCAGGCCAGCGGCCCACCCTGTTTCCCAGTACGTGGGCCTCTCTTCCTCAAACGTGACGTAGTAACAGTGCCACAGCCACGGACTCCAGTTGTGATTGCGCTTCCAGAAGTAAAAGCCTTCCTTCTGCGGCAGTTCACGTGTCCACCAACGAGGATGTTTCATAACGCCTCCTTGCATACGAGATACAGCACTACGAGCATGAAGGCCCACACGCCGATCACGAGGTAACACCAACTCCGCTTGCTCTGGCATATGCCACACCGTGTCATCACTCTCCTTCCAGTCGTTCGATAGCAGTGAGGGGATCGGGATCGACCTTGCTGATCGTGCCGTCCGAGTTGGCCTGTAGGACTGCGCCGGGGAGGCGTCCTGCGGCCCCCAGTTCGTGGGTGCGACTAAGAGGTTGCTGCTTGAAAGGGATGAGCACCTGGGGACACTTACGGGCTGCCGCCTTCCAGCAGCCGAGTGCCTTGCGGAGATCCTCGATACCGACGACGTAGCCGTCAACGAGAGTGGTCTCGTCGTCCAGGTTGTCGCCGGTCTCGACGGTGGACTCGTCGAGCGACTGCAGCAGCTGCACGGCAGCCTCACATAAGGTCATGGTCGCCTCACCTCTCCATGTAGAATCCGTCACAGAAATCACAGAAATCACTGCCATCGCGGTCGTAGAGAAGCATAACCGACATAAAGTATTGGGAGCGGTAACCCCAGTGTGGGGAAGGAGTTACGTCTTCAGGGGGACGGTGAGTGTCAAACTCACTGTACCCCCCCTTTTTTGCTATTCGGATTTTTTTGCTGCAAAAGCCCTTCTCTTCTCTTAACTACCCTTTACTACTCTATGAGACATTTTCCTACAGACCGTTACGACCGCGTAACAAACTGTATACGATCTGTAGGCATTCTGCTACGGGCTCTGTGTGAGAAAGCAGGGGAGCTGGCCCTTTGCGCCATCAGCGCGGTGCCAACCCAGAGCACTGCCAGGCGATCAACCCTCACAGCAACAGCTCTCGGCTCCCTGCCACCAGATGCCCAGGTGACCCTACCTGCAGAACCTGCAAAAGCCTTCATACCCAGATCCTCCAGATCCAGAACCAGGCCAGGTGCTCGTGTCTATGATCGAGGCGTGTCCATTATCACCATCGGGGTCTGCGGGCCGATCCAGCCGCCCAGGACGTTGAAATCGATCCATTCTACGCTCTCCTCTCGATCCATGCCGCCTGCAATGAAGACGTCCACGAGTTTCTCGTAGGAGTAGATCGCCACTGGCGGACAGGAACACCTGGCGCCCACGCCCACGAGCGCATCATCGCAGTTGTCGTAGAAGAGCAGCGTCTCTTCGTCGTCGATGATAGCAATAGCTTCTTCTTGAGTCATGGCCGTTTCAAAGCGGGTTTCAAAAGCCGTTTCAAACTGGAAAAATTATTCATGCGGACCTATCAATTTGGGCCCCATCGCCGACCTCCGCATTCATTCTGGAGGTTCACCCCCCCCTTCCTCTCCTCCAGCCACAGGGAGGCCGAGAGCCGGCTGCTGTCCCTCCTCACACGAGGTGCAGCCCTCTCCACTGCAGCTCCCACACCTCTGCTGTCCCTCTGAGGGCACGGGTTCGATAGTATCGATAACCCCCGTTATCGTTAGTATCTCTCCTCTGAGCAGCCCGATCAGGTCGTCGATGCTCGCGACCCCGTGCTTCTCCTTCATTTCGACCAGCCACAGGGCCGCAAGCTCTGCCTGATCAGCCCTGTCATCTACCTCCTGCAGCCCCTGCTGCTGCCCATCGCCTACCCCAAACATGCCCCGGTTGCGCCCGAGTAGCTCGATGGCCCTGTTGGAGGGAGCATAGTCGCCTTGGGCCCTGCTCTCTATCGCATTGGCCTGGAGGAACTTAGCGAGGGCCTCGTCGCCCCAGACCTCCTCGTCCTGCTGCAGGATGCGCTTCTCAATCGCAGCCCTGAGAGCCCGCAGACGCTCCTGCACTGTCTGGGTCATGTGATACCGGGCAGCGTTGCCGGAGTCAGGGGTGAATCCGACCTCCTCGTAGGCTTCCTCGGGTGAGAGCCCGGTGAGGATGTAGTAGCAGTAGACCTCCTTCTTGAGGTCAGTGGTGGTCAGGTGGGTCCTTTCGGGGTCACGCTTGGGCACGTCTGTCTCCTCCGTCCCCCCCGACCGCCACCCCGGCGGAGAGCCTCTGTCTGTAGTGTGTCTCTCTGCACTGCAGCTGGTACAGGAGTGAGAGCGGGTCCACGTTCATAAGGTGCCTCGCCTGGGTCTGCCTCTGTGACCCCACGCATCGGGTCTCGAGTCGAGTTCCGTCTTCAGTGCCTTGAGCCGCCTCAGCAGCCACCGCTTCAGCGGCGACCGCACCTTCCTGCCTGAGCCTCTGCCTCCCTGCCACAACACCTCACCTCGCCGGTGCCGGGTATGGCACCGGCTGCACTGCCAACATGCCCTGCCGGCGTGTTCGCCGGCGCGGTGGGGCGTGGACCGTTGGCAGCGCGGGCAGCGGAGCTCCCGCGTCAGGTCAGACACCGGCTTGGGACCACGGGGCATGATGGTGCTCACTTGGACAGGTGGGAAAAATGTGCCGGGGGGTCAGCTGCCTTTTGGACCCATTTTCGGGCTCCCAGGCAACTTTTTTTGCCCCTCTGTGAAAAAAGTTGTAAGTCGCTCTCCTGCGGTAATATACCACAGCCGCTACACCTCTGTCCACCCTTCATTTGCCCATTTGCCTGCAGGCAAGGCCTTGACAGGTGTAGCGAAGGGACTACCTTGGGCACTGCAACACACACACCACACACCAGACAGGATGGCAACGAAGATGACACGGCGGATCGCGGAACCCCGGACAGCATTCAAGCTGCTGACCCTGCACAAGGACGGCAGCGTCGGCAGTCTCTTCATCCACCGCCGGAACCGGCTGACCGTGGGCGGCGAGATGCTGCCCGCCGAGAACCACCCGACCAAGGGCTACGCCGAGCGCATGGGATGGCACTGCTGCCGCACCCCGGAAGCCCCCCACCTGAGCCCCAAGGGCAGGGTGTGGGCGGAGGTCGTGGTCGCGGACTACGTCGAGGTCGAGCGTCCCGAGTGTCAGGGCGGCACATGGCTCCTCGCCAATCAGATGCGGGTGGTCAGGCTGCTCGACGAGCCTGTAGTCGAAGCCGATGAGAGCCCGACCGACCTCTTCGCCGGTCGCATCTCCTTCAAGGTGAGTGCCTGACATGACTACCTCGCAGATGAACCTCTTCGACTCCTTCGAGCACCGCCTGAACGTGGGCGCTGATGCTGACAAGGCGGAGTGGGGCAAGCTCATGGGCGGTGCCAAGGTGAAGCGGACCATCCCCACCATGGACCTGACCCGGTTCCACCTCATCCTCATCTCGACCTCCGCCGGCAAGGACAGTCAGGCGATGCTGTCTGCCGTCCACCGGATGGCCGTCGAGCAGGGCGTGACCGACCGGCTGATCGCGGTCCACGCTGATCTGGGCAGGGCCGAATGGACAGGGACCGATGACCTGGCGCAGCAGCAGTGCGACATGCTCAACATCCCCCTGACGACCGTCAGGTCGATCAACAAGCGAGGCGACGAGCACTCCCTGTTGGAGCGGGTCGCCGAGCGTGGGATGTGGTACGGCATCGGCACCACACAGTGGTGCACGAGCGACTTCAAGCGCGGCCCGATCAACAAGATCATCACGGCCCACAACAAGACCTTCCGCCAGACCAACCCAGGCGAGACCTTCGCCGTCCTGAACTGCATCGGCTACCGCTCGCTGGAGAGCGACAAGCGCAAGGCCAAGGTCAGGGACGATGGGATGCTGACCGGCCAGATCAACGAGCGGCTGACCAACAAGACCCGGACGACCACTGACTGGTCGCCGATCGGTGAGTGGACAGAGGAGCAGGTATGGGCCGAGATCGACAGCTCCGGCCTCCCCCACCACTTCGCCTACGACCTGGGGATGCCCCGGTTGTCGTGTGTTTTCTGCATCTACGCCAACCGGTCGCAGCTGCTGCTGGCTGGCCGGCACAACCCGGAGCTGCTGGCCGAGTATGTGCAGATCGAGACCCAGATCGACCACACCTTCACCCAGAAGCAGTCGCTGGCCGAGATCCAGACTGCTCTGGCCGCAGGCGAAGAGCCCAACATGACTGAACTGGCCGACGGGAAAGGCGGTGCAATGTGACAACGAGCCCTCTGGTCGTAGCCTACGGAGCAGGCGTAGACTCGACCGCCATGATCATCGGACTGGTCGAGCGCAACGTGCAGATCGACGCCATCGTCTTCGCAGACACAGGCGCTGAGAAGCCAGAGACCTACGAGTATCTGGCGATCATGGACGAGTGGCTGGCCCGGAACAACCAGCCCCAGATCACCGTCGTGACCCGGCCAGGGTATGTCAACATGCAGGTGCCGGATCTGACCCTCGAAGACGAGCTGCTGCGGCTGGAGACCCTGCCGAGCTGGACATTCGGACGCCATAGCTGCTCCGCCAAGTGGAAGATCGACCCCCAGAACAACTGGGCCAAGCAGTGGGCCCCAGCCCAAGAGGCATGGGCGGCTGGCCTCCCGGTGATCCGGGCCATCGGCTTCGACTGCTCGCCGCAGGACAGCAAGCGCAAGGACAAGACGCTGGCATACAACGACGAGTGCTTCGAGGCATGGATGCCCCTGCACGACTGGGGTTGGGACCGAGTGGCCTGTGAGGCAGCGATCATCACCGCCGGCCTGCCAGTCCCAGTGAAGAGTGCCTGCTACTTCTGCCCCAGCGCTGGATGGGACGAGGTCGAGGATCTGGCCGAGCGCCACCCAGACCTGTTCGCGACAGCGATCCAGATCGAGCAGCAGGCTCTGGTCGCCGTCCACAAGAGCGGCGACAAGGCAGGCCAGAAGAAGATCCAGAGCGAGCGGATCGAGGGCATCAAGATGGGCAATCACGGATCATGGGCCGCGCACATGGGCCTGATCACAATCGAGGCACCCCAGATGGACTTCTTCGCGGAGGCAGCAGGCTGATGGCACCGACGATCCTCAACTACGGCATGGGCGTTGACTCCACTGCGATGCTGATCGAACTGGTCGAGCGGGGCGAGGCCCCAGACTTGATCATCTTCGCTGACACAGGCAGCGAGAAGCCAGAGACCTACGCCTACCTGCCGATCATCGAGGGATGGCTGCAGGATCGCGGCCTCGAATTGACCATCGTGCGGCGTGGGATGAGCCGCCCGTCGAAGACCGGGCCGGGCTACGACACCATCGAGGGCCAGTGCCTGCAGAACAAGACCCTGCCCTCGCTGGCCTTCGGCCACGGGAAGTGCTCCTTGAAGTGGAAAGCGCAGCCGATGGACAAGTGGCTCAACAGTTGGGGGCCTGCGATGCTGGCCTGGGCCAACGGCGAGAAGGTCGTGAAGCTGATCGGGTACGACTGCTCACGGGCTGACCTCCGCCGATCCAAGCGGGGCGAGAAGAGGATCGCGGTCAACGGGCCAGATCCCAAGTTCATCTTCCATCACCCGCTGCAGCGCTGGGGCTGGACCCGCCCAGACTGCATCGAGCGGATCGAGCGAGCCGGCCTGCTGATCCCGCCGAAGAGCGCCTGCTTCTTCTGCCCGGCCTCGAAGCCAGAGGAGTTGCGGGACATGGCCGAGACCAACCCGGAGCTGTTCGCCAGAGCGATCGCCATCGAGGACAACGCCCAGGTGAGCCTGACCAGCATCCCCGGCTTGTGGCGCAAGCAGTCCTGGCGCGGCTGGGCCGAGGCCGAGGGCCTCATCGAATCAAAGCTGGTGCAGATCGCACCGGTCGCAGTAGCAGTACCACAGATGGACCTCTTTTCCCAAGGAGTAGCAGCATGAGAATCGACGACTTCAGGAGCTACGTTGACGGCGCGAAATTGAACATCAAGGAGGGCAACGCCCCCATGCACTTGATGCTCAATGACCCCTACGAGAGGCAGGATCTCTCTGGATGGCTTCCTGCTCCGATGACCCGCGCCGACCAGGACGCCATCATCGAGAAGGCATACGCCGAGCTGGACGCCGAGAAGCGGCTGATCCTGACCGATGCCGACCGCAAGATCCTCACCGATCTGGCCCAGACCATCGAGCACATGAGCAGGCCCGGCCTGATGTTGGACGAGCCCGAGGACCCGCACTACCCGCCCATCGAGGTCGCAGAGAGTGACCTGGGCGCGTATCACCTCCCCCTGTTGAAGGAGATTCTCTCCCGAGACTTGGATCGGCGGGTGATGGAACCCGAGTTCACCGCCGAGGTCTCCACTGGCACGGTCAAGGCCCTGGAGGATCGACTCCCAGAGGTTTCAGGCGTCGACGAAGATGGGACCCGATACGACCTCGACGACGAGACGCCCCAGAGGGGTTTCTGATGGCACGCAGCCGCAACCCCATCGTCGAGCAGATCGTCGGCAGGATCCACGTCGGCGAGTCCCACCTGACAGCCGCCAGGGAGGTCAAGCAGGCCATGAAGAAGGGTGCCTGGGCCAAGCTCGACCGGGCCACCCGCAGCAACCTGATCGATGACGCGCTCCAGGCGCACACCGCGAACCGAGAGGTGTACCGCCAGGTCTATTTCACCACGCATCGAAATGCTTGGCACTACGCCAATGCCCGTATAGCTGTAGAGCACGCTTCATGGTCTATTGTGCATACCGTCCATGGCTGGACAATCGAAGGGGGGTCATGGGGGGCAGCTACCGATGACTGGCCTTGAGCTTGTGGACCTCGCGATCCGCATCGTGCTGATCGCCGCCGTCGCCCGCACCTTCACCGTCGCATGGAGAAACCGATGACCCAGACCAACGATCCCACCCAGAGCGTGATCGACGTCCGCTGCAGGCTGCTGGCCTGCGAGAACATGAACCGGAGCCTGATGAGCGCGGCCTCGCACCACGTCCCGCTGCAGTTCGTCGATGCCCAGAAGGCTTTCGATGACCTCGTCCAGACCACCGGCGATGACCCCGCCGCCGAGCACCCGCAGTATCATGAGTACTGGCAGTACATGGGCAGCATGAAGTGGGGCGCGGTCCTCTACCACCAGTTCAGGCACCGTCAGCACCCGCTGTTCGACCGCCGCTTCTACGCTGCGGTCAGGGAGATCTGCTGATGGTCACCCTCACCAACGCCCAGGCGAAGCAGATCGCCGACCTGCTGGAACACGCCGGCTACGAGTACATGAACGACGACCAGCTCGAAGAGAGATCCGCCGACTACTTCAACTACGCCACCATCCTCACCGAGAGGGCCAACCAGAAGGAGAACAACTGACCATGGCGAACCTGACGCTCTACCTGAACATGGACAATGCCGCCTTCGAGCCGAACATCGACGGCTGGGAATGTCGCAATCATGAGACCGCTCGCATCCTGCGAGTGCTCGCACAGAAGATCGAACGCGATGGAGTGCAGGAATGGGGCAAGCTGCTCGACATCAACGGCAACCGGGCCGGAGACTACACCGCGAACCTCGACTAAGGTGAGCCACCTGGGGCAGCGACCCCAGGCGTAACCCTCAGACCCGGTGGCAAGGCCGGGCACAACCCTTTTACCGAGAGAGTAGCTATCATGGCACTACGCATCACAGAGATGGTCGATGGCATGCAGGTCGAGACACTGAGCGACGGATCGAAGCAGGTAATTTGTCCTGACTGCAACGGAAGTGGTGACGCTGTTGGTCCCCAGGACTGCGGCGGCGGCATCACCCTCTCCAGCCAGTGCAGCGCCTGCAAGGGGTCCGGCCAGGACATCGAGAACACGAGGAGGTACTACTCGTGATGACGCGCAACGACATCATCGAGCTGTTCGAGTGGGTCGACATGGGCTGTCCGACACACAGCGCCGAGGAGCAGGAAGCCATCCAGGCGTCAGAGGATGCCGATTGGGAAGCCTTCGCTCTCTTGGAGAACGGCCCGGTCAATCACGGCTTCTTGAGTGATGGCCTGTCACCAGAGGAGCGCCAGGCGGGGATCGTCCCCTTCCACGTCGCACTCGAAGAATCCCGAGCCGATGAGGCACGGGCGCAGAAGGAGAAGAACTGATGAACCTGCGACCGATACCTGCCGCCAGGCAGAAAGCGATGGACGACGCCCAGAAGCAGATGAACCGGGCGCAGAGAGCGGTGACCCTGGCGAAGGCCCAGACCGATAAGGCCGAGGCGCAGTACCAGAGGGCACGGGAAGCCGTCATGGCAGCCACCTACGGGGACTTCGAGATGCAGATAAGATACGCTTACGGTCTCCTCCCGGAGGTGGTCGGTTACATCAGCTACGACGACGCCTTCGAGTTCTTCGATGCCGACAGCCTGTCGGCGGCAGCGGACATCATCCGAGGCAAAATCACCCCGGCGATGCTGGCCGATGGCGCGTGGGCGGTCGTGCGCGACGAGGCGACGATGGAGAGCATCGAGATCGGCGGCTGCAAAGCCCACCGCGAGGAGATGGCAGCCGACGCGGCAGCCGAGAAGCACTACGCGGACAAGGAGAGGGTCGCCCGAGGTTGGGCGAGCGAGGCCACCCGATGACCATCACCAGAGAGGATCTCGACAGGGACTTCAGCCCCGACACCATCGCCGAGTGCTTCGACGTTCCTCTGGAGCTGCAGTCCCGCCTCTGGGGGCTGGTCCCCGAGGATCAGCCGGTCCCAGGCGAGGATGACTGGCCCGAGGGGCCGCGCTTCAAGCCCTACCCTTGGGCGAACAAGCTCACGCAGGATGAGTTCGACACCGTCACCAAGGCCATCCAGGCCGAACTGAAAGGACAGTGACAATGGCACGGACACACACAGACGGCACCGTGATCGAGGCAATCACCCGCACCGTCATCAGCGACGACACCACCGCACTACTCGACGAGGCCACCGGCAATGTGGGCCTGGCGGTCTACGTCGAGGAAGGGCACTACCAGGTTGTCGGTGTCACCGTCTGGGGCAGCTTCTCCACCCCCACCCAGGCACCCCGCAATCTCGAAGAGTGCGAAGCGTATCTTATCTGCATGAGGAGACCGTAATGGCACGGGCACACCTCGAAACGACCCTGTCCCTCGATGACGCAGAGATCCGCGTCGAGGGGACCACTGACCCCGGCGAGCCGCAGTCCTGGGAGCACCCAGGCGATCCACCCTCTGCAGAGATCCACCATGTCTGGCTGAAGCGCCAGCAGGGCATCGAGATGGCGCAGCTCCGTGAGCAGCCTATGGAGATCGACATCCTGCCCTACTTGGACTTCGATACGACCGAGGCCCTCGAGCAGGAGCTGCTCGAAAAGGCCGGCGAGGATGACGAGGCCGCGTACGATGACGAGATGGAACGGCGCATGGATCAGGCCAGGGAGGAAGGCTGATGGTCCTCACCCCAGAGCAGGAAGCGGAGCTGCGGGCCGCGGAGGACATGGCCCGGCGCCTGCTCAACTCGAGATCCCCGATTCCCGGTCGACCGGGAATTTCTTCCCGGTCGACCGGGAATTTTTGTTTCCCCCTTGACCGGGGTGCTACTCTCGTTGTATTATTATGTCACGGCCAATGCTCTCTGGGCACTACAGCACAAGCAGCACCGCACGAACGTAGCACCTGTCAAAAAAGGGAGATGAGATGACACCGATCCAGATCCAGAAGATCCGCAAGGCCCAGCGGGAGACTCAGCGGGAGTTTGCTGCTCGCCTGGGCGTCCACGTAGGCACCCTCCGCAAGTGGGAGCAGGGCCGAGGGTCGCCGTCGAGCATGGCCGTGAGGCTGCTCGAAGCGAGCCGGGCTGTATGATGTACAGGCGTACCACCCACTACAACATCATGGTCAACGACTCTGCTGACAAGACCGAGATCCTGACCCGGAGTCAGGTCACCGCCGGCCCGAAAAGCTGGTGGCGATCCTCGCTGATCTACGCCCTGCAGGCGCCTGGCTTTATGAAGTGGACGGTGACCACCGAGGAGTTCGACATGGTGGTCGAGGCGGAGGCAGACACAGCCGTGCAGGATGTCATCTGCCTCCGGGTCAGGAAGTGAAGTGAACAACGCCGAGGCTTTCGCGTGGCTGGACGAGTATCAAGTCCTCCCTCGCCGCAAGAATCAGCCGCGCATGGAGGCTGACTACGTCGCACACCAGCGCCGGCCTGGGCAGTATCGCCCGGACGTTGGTCGCCTCCGACGGGTAGCCAAGGAGTGGGCCCGCCTGAATCCACCCCCGGAGGATGCCCAGAACGTCGCCAAATGGGCCCGTCATGGCCGCTGTGCCCACATACGGGATGATGGGAGCCAGTGCAGGGGGACGAGCAACTACGACGGCTTCTGCCGCACACACCGAGAGCGGTAGTGGGGATGAACTGAGATGCATAACTCAGCAAGCTCTGACTGGATCGACCTCGCTCAAAAGAGATCGACCTCGCTCAAAAGAGATCGACCTCGCTCAAAAGAGATCGACCTCGCTCAAAAGAGATCGACTTCGCTCAAAAGAGATCGAGAGGCAGGATCTCTTTGGAACAGAGATGTCGAACTGATGGACCGCTACGACTACTACGAGCGCTACCATGTTGAACACGTTGATTTTGACGACCCGCTGCGCCTTGGTCGACACTTCACCGCTGGGGCACCGGAGTGCATCCGGGAGCACAAGCGGATGCTGAAAGGGAATCCCCGCGACAAGGACATCCCGCCAGATGTCCTGGCGGCGCTGAAGGCCAGGTCGAGAGCGGCGGTGACCCCAGGGTACGGAAACTCCCTCGAAATCGAGTCAGTTTCCGTGCCCTGGGGGCCAGAACGAGAAAACGGGTGTCGGTGACCCCATGAAGGCCCGACGACTGCCCGATGGACCTGCAGGGCCGAAGCCGACGATCAAATGCCGGGACTATTCCAAGGGAGGGAATCGGGGGTCGAGAGGAGGTGGTGACGGAAACAAAAGGGGTCTCTCCTCATCAGGTCGAGGGGTGAACCTTGCCCCCGTTGACACAGACGAAGAAGGCAACGCGATCTATGAGTGACCCCCAACTGGTCGAGCTTGAGGCCCACTACGCCTGGATGGACGAGCAGGATCGCATCGAGGCGGTGCGATTCGACGAGGCCGAGACCAGGCGAGAGACCCGCCCCCGGCGGGTCCGGTGCGGGCGGTGCGGCTGGGGTGGCCGCATCGCCACGCACTACCTTGACCAGAAGCTGCAGCTCCGGGTGCGGAAGTGCCCGATGTGCCAGAGAAAGAACCCAGACTGGAGGACCGCGTAAGTTGAAACGTCTTGTGGTATTAACGGATGCCGAGATAAATACTCTGAGATTCACTCTCCACAACACGTATATGGAGGAAGATGCTCCGGGGTGGAGGCCAGCGAGAAGCGCAGCGAGAAGCGCGGAGATTAAGCTGCGAGAAGCATCCCCTACGCTGACTGCCGCAGAGAGTGCCGTCCTGTCAGACCTCACAGCAAGGGGCGAGATTCAGTGGGAAGTAGGAGGACCGCCCCACCACAGCAACTGGAATACGTGGAAAAGGTGTTGTG
>Ga0080013_1000410_pt1 | contig 60812 bp, 46 predicted proteins | sample ETNvirenome_6_85_FD_69236 | JGI IMG/M metagenome (GOLD analysis project Ga0080013, IMG submission 69236) | Marine viral communities from the Pacific Ocean - ETNP_6_85 (SPADES assembly) (version 2) | ecosystem: Environmental > Aquatic > Marine > Oceanic | place: Pacific Ocean | collected 2013-06-19 | reverse complement strand
TAATCATGATATTTTTATTCCCCTTAAGGTGTTGGAAGAAATCGACAAGCACAAAAAACGTCAAGATTCAGTCGGAGCTAACGCCCGCCGAATAATTCGAACGCTTGACGAATTAAGAAACTTAGGAGATCTCCAAAAGGGAGTTCGTTTAGGAAAAGGAAAGGGCATCTTAAAAGTAATGTCTTATGCCTCTCTTGGAGGCTCTATCTTTCCACCAGATTTAGATATCCGTGTTCCCGATCATGTTATACTTGCGACAGCTAAAGCAGTACAACAAGAGTGCCCTAATCGTAAAATGATTGTGGTTTCACGAGATATCAATATGCGTGTAATTTGCGATTCTATTGGAATGCACGCAGAAGATTACATTACAGAAAAAGCAGCAGAATCCTCCGATCAGCTTTATAGCGGATTTGTAGAACACTTAGTAGATGATCAGATAATTGATCGATTTTATGAAGGAGAAGATATTCTAATTGAAGAGGATGAGGTAGAAGAAGTTTGGCACCCAAATCAGTTTCTTATGATGGTGTCTAATGCTAATGAGAAGAAAACCGCTTTGGCGCGCTTCGCGCGCCATCATGCTCCATTAAAAAAGATCATTCATGACAAGCTGCCTGATTGGAAAATTAATTCAAGAAACAAGGAGCAGGCGTTTGCAATGGACTTATTGATGGATCCTAGCATAAAAATTGTTTCACTAATTGGTCGTGCTGGCTCTGGCAAAACACTAATGGCTATAGCTGCAGGTCTTCAGCAAACAATAGGAATGAGACAAGAACATAATCATTATTCGCGCCTTATAGTATCCAGGCCCGTTCAACCGCTCGGAAAAGACATTGGTTTTTTACCAGGAACAATGGAAGAAAAGATGCTTCCTTGGCTAATGCCTATTCAAGATAATTTGAAATTTCTTATGGGCGATCGCACATCCTTAGAGATGTATATGGAAAAGGGTAAGATTGAAATTGAAGCTCTTACATATATTCGTGGTCGTTCGATTGCTAATGCTTTCGTTATAATTGATGAAGCTCAAAATTTAACAAAACACGAAATTAAGACTATTATTACTCGTATCGGAGATGGAACAAAGATTATCTTAACAGGAGATATTGAACAAATTGACAATATTTATGTTAATGAAACTTCAAATGGTTTAGCGCATGCTGTAGAAAATTTTAAACAATATCCCATCGCTGGCCACGTTACGTTTAAGAAAGGAGAACGTTCTGAATTGGCTACGCTAGCCTCAAAAGTTTTATAGCCGACAAATATTTATTTAATAAGGAATTAAGATATGCCCGAAAAAACTACAGAAAAAGTAATCACAGAAGAAGAAATTCACACCAACCCTATGTTAGCAATGCCAGTTGTTCCTGATTCTAAATTAAAAAGCTTTTTGGTTGATTATGTGGGAGAAAAGTTGGCTCCCGACAATGAAGAAGTAACTGTGAATATGATCGCAGAAGTTTTAGCTACGGATTTCCCAGAGTTTACTTTTGCGTTTGCCGAAGAAAATTTTCTTCGTGGATATCAATTAGGATTAGACGATGCTCAAAGCTTACATCCAGCAGAAACAGGGCAAACTGTTGGAACAACAGACTGATTTTTATACCTCTACAGGTTTACATGTTTTTTTTAAAGAACCTGTTGAAAATGTAGATGTAGAAAAAGTAATTGCCAAAGTAGAATCAACCCTACCTGCTCACTTAATATCTGAAATTGAGATGATCATATTTGGGTGGTTTGATGAATTTGAAGAAAGAAGTTTAAATGCTTTTTATGACGGAGGTACATTATATATTTCCAACATTCAAGATGATGCATCCGACTTATATGATGACATAATACATGAAATTTCACACTCTTTAGAAGAGCCTCATGGCTATTTTCTTTATGGTGATAAAAAAATTGAAAATGAATTCTTAAGAAAACGTAAGTATGCTCACGATATGCTATGGAAAATGGGATACAAGATTCCTTTATCTGTTTTTATGAATCCGGAATATAATGAAGAATTGGATATGTTTTTATATGAAAAGGTTGGCTATGACAAATTAGGCCCTATTCTTACTGGTGCTTTTCTCACTCCATATGCGATTACATCTCTGAGAGAATATTTTGCCACCGGATTTACGGAATTTTATCTTCATCCCGAAGAGCATGATTTTTTTAAAAAGGTGAGCCCCGAACTTTATAAAAAATTAGTTTCACTCCATAATCCAGAAAAACTTGACAACCAGTAAAAAAGTGGTTATAATATAGTATAAATCTGGAGGGATTTTGCCACATATTTCATATTCGGAACTCAAAGACTGGGTAACTTGCGCGTTTTATCATAAACTTACACGCATTGATAAGCTTAAAGGATTTAAAGGGAACGAGTTCACCGCATTCGGATCAGCTATCCACGCTGTGTGCGAGAAAAAACTATTAAAAGAGGACATTGATGATGAAAGATTTTTTGTTCGTAGCTTTGATGATTGTATTGCTGACCTCGGAGACGATGTGCCTGTGGATAGCGGATTGGTTGATCAAATGGTGGGACAGGGGAAAGCTTTACTACCAGAAATCGAAGAAGCCGTCGCAGAATACTTCGGAGAATACAACGTCGAAGCAGTAGAATTAAAGCTCTATGAGCCAATATCAGGCGAAGAAGATTATATGTTCAAAGGTTATATCGACGCGATTGTCTCCACGCCAGATGGAAAGGTTCATATTTTTGATTGGAAGACTTGTTCTTGGGGCTGGGACTCTCGCCGCCGCAGCGAGAAGATGACAACTTATCAACTTACACTTTATAAGCACTTCTTTGCTCAAAAAATGGAAGTCGATCCAAAGAGCATCGAAACTCACTTTGCTCTTCTCAAAAGAACAGCAAAGAAAAATAGGGTAGAACTATTTAGGGTGACGAGCGGCCCAAGAAAAACCGAAAACGCTCTTAAATTATTGCACAAAGCATTATACAATATCAAAAATAAGCGGTACATTAAGAATAGGCTCTCGTGCGAGCGATGTACGTTTAGACACACAAAAGAATGTCCATGAGGAATAAATGACAAAAAAGAAAATAATGGTCATCGCAGACCATCCACTATCGCCTTCCGGCGTTGGTACCCAGACAAGGTACTTTATTGAAGCTCTCTTAAACACTGATAGATATAAATTTATTTGTTTAGGAGGAGCAATACAGCATCAGGATTATAGACCGCAGAGAATCGCTCCATTTGAAGATGATTGGATAGTATATCCAGTCGAAGGATATGGTAATGACGAAATGATTCGCTCTATTCTTCGCAAAGAAAAGCCTGACGCGCTTTGGTTTATGACAGATCCCAGGTTCTATGGATGGCTGTGGGAAATTGAAAATGAAGTAAGAGTAAATGTCCCCATGATCTATTATCACGTGTGGGATAACTTTCCGGCTCCTTATTATAATGCTCCATTTTATAATTCTAATGATAAAGTTGTAGCTATTTCAAAAGTCACACACGAAATTGTTAAAACGGTCGCTCCTGGTGTGGCGAGTGAATATCTACCACACGCAGTTGATCCTCAACATTTTAAGCCCGCAAAAGGTGGTGAAGCCGAAAGAAAAGTCGAGGCTGTAAAGAAAGCATTGCTAGAGAAAAATAGTGCGATTACTGCCAATCCCAAAAAGAAGATATTTTTCTGGAACAGCAGAAATGCTCGCAGAAAGCAAAGCGGTACGGTGATTTGGTGGTTTAAGGAATTTCTAGATGAAGTAGGGCACGATAAAGCATGCTTGTTAATGCATACAGATGCTAGAGATCCTCACGGACAAGACTTACCCCATCTTATTGAGCACTTGGGAGTCAATGAGGGTCAGATATTTTTATCTACCAACAAGGTCCCTGCCGAAGATATGGCGGCTATGTACAACGCATGTGATTATACAATTAATATTTCAGATGCGGAAGGTTTTGGGCTATCCGCATTAGAGTCACTAAGTTGTGGGGTGCCTGTTATAGTAACCATGACAGGAGGTCTTCAAGAGCAAGTAACAGATGGCAAAGACTGGTTTGGCTATGGAATCCAGCCCGCCTCTAGATCAATTATAGGCTCTCTTCAAGTTCCATATATTTATGAAGATCGTATTTCTAAAGAAGATTTTATATCCACTCTTAAAAAGGCTCTTAATTTAAGTCCAAAGGCATACAAGAATTTGTCCAAAAAGGGCCTTAAACATGTGGAGGAGAATTACAATTTTCAAACTTATAAAAAGAGATGGATAGAAATTATGGATAATTTAATTGAAGAACACGGCTCTTGGAGCGAAAGAAAAAATTATACTCGCTGGCATTTAATGGAGGTAGCGTGAAAAAGAAAATTTTATTAAAAGGACCCCTTCTGACACGTTCTGGTTATGGAGAACAAGCGCGCTTCGCGCTTCGTGCACTCAGAAGTAAGCCAGACTTGTTTGATATTTATATACAGCCATTAAGATGGGGCGCCACATCTTGGTTATTTGAAGATAACGAAGAACGCGAGTGGATCGATCAAACAATAGAAAAGACTATCGGGTTTATTCAACAGGGAGGTCAATTTGACATCTCTCTCCAGGTTACTATTCCTAACGAATGGGAACAATTGGCTCCTTACAACGTAGGATATACTGCTGGTTTGGAGGCCTCGCGAGTTCCTCCGGTATGGATAGAAAAGCTTAATTCAATGGACAAGGTGATTACGATCTCTTCCTTTTCAAAAGATATCTTTGAATCATCTACCTACGAAGGCACTCACTCTGAAACAGGCCAGCAGGTACAGCTATCCCCTAATACACCAATTTCAGTAGTAGGTTATCCCGTAAAGACGCATCCTGCGACACCTCCGTTGGATTTAGAACTAAAGTATGATTTTAATTTTCTCAGTGTTGCTCAATTTGCTGTAAGAAAAAACATTGAGCAAACTATAAAATGGTTTATGCAAGAATTCCGTGATGATGAGGTTGGCTTAGTATTAAAAACTAATCTAGCGAAAAACTGCTTGATGGATCGAGAAGCCACCTTAAACAAACTTAAGCAGCTTGTCTCGTCTCTAAGTGACGGCGCCAAATGTAAACTTTATTTATTACACGGAGATATGACCGATGAAGAGATTCATTCACTTTATTGTCATCCTAAATTAAAGGCTCTGATTGCCCTGCCTCATGGAGAAGGATTTGGGCTTCCTATATTTGAAGCAGCATATTCTGGCATGCCGGTTGTTGCCACTGGGTGGTCTGGCCAGCTAGATTATCTGATAGACGAAAATAAAAAAGAGCAATTTTACAATGTAAGTTATGATATCCAGCCTATTCAAGAAAAAGCTGTCTGGGACGGTGTGCTCATGAAAGAAGCGATGTGGGCATATGCCAAGGAATCTTCCGCTAAGACACAGATGAGAAGATGTTATGAGGAAGTAATAGAAAATACTGGCTTAGCCGCAAAAAGTTGTGCGTATGCCGAACAGTTGAAAGCGCGCTTCAGTCAAGAAAAAATGTTTTCATTATTTACTGAAGCAGTACATCAGCAAGATCCTGAAATTGATGCGTGGTTGGCTAAACTTGAAGCAATTGAAGAGTTATGATAGATTTTTTGCCTCATGTAGAAGAATTTAAAAAAGCAATAACCAGCACATGGCTTACACCGCGCGGAATTATGTTTAGTGAAGGTTTTGCGATAGTTAGCTTGATGAGGCATTTTGACATAGATCTGATGATTGAGTCGGGGGTGGCGTATGGAGGATCAACCGAAATGATGGCTCTCGCGACACAGAAACCAATTGTTGGGATTGATACATTTACTTGTTATGGTGATTCATATATATATGCCAAGAATCGATTAGCTAAATATAAGAATGTGTTGTTAATAAAAGGCAATAGTTTTGATAAATTTCCTGGGGTTTTAAATACTTTTACTGGCAACAAAATTGGAATTTTCATGGATGGGCCAAAAGGCGAGATGGCTATAGAGATGTCTCACCAATTGTATGAGGGAGATCCTAGAATTAAGTTTATATGTATCCACGATATTTGCTATGGAACGCCAGAAGCTGAAAAATGCACGCAGCTTTTTGATGATATAATTTTTACAGATGAGCCTGATGGCCACTTTGCTGAAGCCCGAGAACAAATTGACTCGCATATGCTTAAGATAAATAAACAATTATGTGAGGAAAGCAAATCCTCTTTAGATCCAGCTCAGGGATTGGGATATTTACAGACTTCATTAAGAGAGTATCCTTATGGCTTTGGAATGGCAATTATAACAAGAACATGACTAAAAAAGTTATCTTTATTGCTGACGCGTTCGCTCATCAGCACACTGGCGGCGCCGAACTACATGATGCTGTTGTAATTGACTTTTTTCAGACGAAGAATATTTTACATGATGTTAAAAACACTTCTTTTATTACTGTAGACTATATTAAGAAAAATACGGATAAAATATGGTTTATCTCAAATTTTGTTGCGCTAAAAAATGTGTGTAAAGCGTTATTGGCTAAAGAGTGCGAGTACTATATCTACGAACATGACTATAAGTTCTCAAAAGTTCGAAATCCAATACACTTCCCAGACTTTTTATGTCCCAAGAGCGATCTTATGAATCTTAATTTTTATGCCGCTGCAAAAAAAATAATATGTTTAAGCAAGATGCATAGAGAGATTTTTGATAAAAACTTACATCTACCTAATATTGTCAATATTAATTGTAGTATGTGGTCGGATAGTCAGCTCGACCTGTTTAAGAGGCTCCAAAAGCCGCATAAGAATGGAAAATTTGCCGTCATTAAAACCGGCAACCCCACTAAAAGAATGCCTCAAGCAATTGAATTTTGTAGAGCACGAAACATTCCTTTTGATCTGATAGCATCTCAAAACTATGAAGAATTTATTGACATCTTGTCAAACTATAGAGGTCTTGCTTTTATGACCGGTCACCCCGAACCCACTCCTCGTGTAGCTATTGAGGCCAAAATGCTAAATTGTAAATTTATAGCGCCCAAACACTTGATTAGCGTGGCTCATGAGGATTATTTTCACTTACAAGGTCTTCATATGATAGAAGAAGTAAAGAAAATGCGAGATGTTGCATTAAATCGTTTTATGGGCTGGTTTGATGAGGCATAACATTCTAACTGTGGCTAATGAAGATTATCGTTCTTTTTTGATATTATTTGTTAATTCTCTTTTTGAATTTGGCAATTTAAGCGAAACTGAAAAGATATATGTATTCGATACAGGCCTTAGTCAAGAAACCCGTGATTATCTTTTGTGTTTTCCTAAGATAGAAATTCGAAATGCTGGATTTACAGCTCAATCAGATGCTATACATGATTCTGGGTGGAAGCGCAATACTTATTCTAAGACTAAATTTTTGAAAGATATATTAACAAATACTCAACTTCCTACATTTATGATTGATGCCGATTGTATTTTTATTCAAGATTTTTTAGACTTGATAGATGAAAAGTGTGATATAATAGGATGTGAGCGACAACGAGAAGGATTTTCTAAATATATTGGCTCTTTTTTTGGAGCCATTAATGTTGAGCAATCAATTAAGTTTGTAGATTTGTGGATAAAAAATATTCAAATATTACAAGACACCACAACGCTTAAACATTGCGAAAGCCCCGCTTTGGCTAAAACTATCGAGGAATATGATTTTAAAGTTCAAGACTTAAAAGAGCAAATAGTATCGGCGGTATTTCCTTCACAAGAATCACGCATAATACATCTTAAGTCTGATCATTATGCGCTGACAGTACAAGATCGACTAAATCTTCAACATGCGCAAGAATTTGTAAAAAGGTACTTATAATGTTATTATCAGTAGTAATCTCAACATATAATAGATCAGACGTATTGAAACAAAATTTAGATCACTTTAAGAATCAGACTGATATGGAATTCGAAATAGTGGTAGGCATTGATGGCTCGACTGACGATACGATACAAATGTTGAACTCTTACCAGGGCCCCTTTAATTTACGTTGGATCAATACCGGCGAAACTGAAAAATACTGTTTAGCAAAAGTTCGCAACATGGCTATTGTTGAGACTGTAGGGCAGGCTATTGTTATTTTGGATGATGACAGTTTTCCAGTTCCCGAGTTCATAGCGGCGCACAAAAGATCTGCTCAAAGAGGAACAATTACAGGAGGATATAGAAATTCTCATGATCCCAAAGACTCCCTTCATCCTAAAATGAAACGCACTCTTTTAAAGTACGGAATTAATAAATTAAATCCTATTACCGAACGGATTGTGGAAAATAACGCATGCATGATGCGAACGGATCTGATTGGGTGTGGTATGTTTTCTGAAAGATTTGAAGGATATGGCGGATGTGGTCAAGAATTTGTATGGAGACTGGCCTACCAGGGCTACCAATATAAGTTTAATCCCGAGGCAATGATTTATCATCATCGAGAGTTTGAAGGTGATAATGGATTAACCCGAGAAATGAAAGATCAACAAGCAATGGAAATGTCAAAAATGATTTATAAACATTGTGGGAGTTTTTAAACAAAATGAAAGTTTGTATTAATTATATTTCATCGCGGCAGATGTGTATTGAGCACAGTCTTGTCTCCTTGTGGGACAAATATAATCATAAATATAATTATCCTGTTTATGTTTATTATTTTGATGATATATATGATTCACCGCAGTTACAAGCGCAAATTACCAGACACAATGAACAAAATGTTATTTTTAAAAGCGTTCCTTACAAAACTCCTGATTTTTTGAAAGAAGAGGAACTTTTTTATAATCGCACCGACTTATGGTATCCTAAAAATCGTTTTTCCATTCATAGGAAGGGATATCTTCATATGTGCCATTTCAAGAGCAATATATATGGATATGAAAATAGCGATTTACATCTATATGATTATGCTCTAATTCATGATGACGAAGCGGGATATAAAATGCAAATGCCTTATAATCCGGCTGAAGTACTCCGCCAGCGCCCCGAATCATTCGGCGCCTATTTCGTTGGCCAACGACTTAAAGATGGTCACCCCCATCAGGGCCACCTAGATACGCGCACCGGCCTGTGGGAGTTTACGGAGAATTTTATTAAAACTAATAATGTTGTTCCTAAATCCAAAGTGATGCAGCATTTACTACAAGAATCGGAAGCCCATCGGCTCTATCATTATATTAAATGGTGCGACACTTATGTTCTTAAGACAGAGATGTTCAAGAGTGATTTATGGAAGAAGTGGATAACAGCCGTTAATCAAAGCGGAGGCATTTATAAATATCGATGGGGAGATAATGAAATAATAACATTATTTTCATACATGCATGGAGAACATATTTACAATTTTAAAGCAGTAAGCGACGGCCTGTTCGATCAAGGAATGTTTAGAAATATTCAAGACTACGCACCCGGAGTTAAAGATTCCAGTAGATAATTGGTTCACTTTCGAAAGTTTTAAGGAAATACAATCATGAATTCATTATTAGAAAAATATATCGCCCTTGATTGCCGCGGCCACTCGCTTTTGACTCCTTTAACGGTGTCGCAGAAGCATAAAGTGCTTTATCTTCACATTGCCAAGACAGGTGGTTCTTCCATTGTTCAATTGTTAAAAAATAATGGGATGGATGATTTGATATTATCGAATAAACGAGGAATCTATGAGGAAAAAGTAGAATATTTTAAAGAAGTTGTAGCAAATTGGGATGAATATTATAAATTTACTTTTGTACGCAATAAGTTTGATATGCTTATCTCACTCTATAACTATGATCGACAATTGAATGGAAAATGGTCACTATCCAATGATATAGCATTTGAAGAATTTATTAGAGATTATGTGGGGTCTTCTTCCACTGTTAAAAAAGAAGCGCTCTATACACACATGATCGATCAATATTATCTTACACATACAAATGATGAATGTATGTTTGATTTTATTGGACATTTTGATAATTTTAATGATGATCTGAACCATGTGTGTGAACGATTGGGAATTCAAAACACGCAAGAGCGTGTAAATGTAGGAAACTATGATCGCAGTAAAAAAGATCAATATTACACTGAAGAGCTTAAGGGAATTGTTAAGAGCAAGTTTCCCAAAGAAATTGAAACATTTGATTGGTGGTATTGAGTGAGCGATTTTACAACGTGGAAAGCATGGGATGCTTCACGAAAGTTTGGAGATCCATCGACAGAAATAAGACCCCGCGATTACGCATTAAGGCTGCTAAGATATGGTAATCGATATAATCGCCCCGACAAGCCAGGATATGAACCAGGGCGCGCCAGCAGGATTGATACTTACGCTACGCATGGTGAAGATGGAATTTTAGAAGAGATATTTTTAAATCGTTTGAATATTCAAAAAGGAATAGCATGCGAATTCGGTGCCTGGGACGGTATAAAATATAGTAATACTTTTAATCTTGTAAAAAATTATGGTTGGAAATGCCACATGATCGAGGCCGATTCGCAAAAAGCAAAAGAACTGCGAAAAACCGCATCAAGACCAGGATTAGATATTATTCCATATGAATATATTATTGATTATAAATCAAGATTTATTGTAGACGATAAAACAAATCCATTTGAACCTGTTGCCAAACAAACTATCACCTTAGAATCATTTTTAGACGAAATTAACATGCCTCGCGATTTTGATCTTTTAAGTATTGATGTTGATGGGCCTGATTATCAAATATGGCAGTCTTTAGAAAACTATCATCCTAAAATTGTAATAATGGAGGCCAAGAATAATAGTTTGGATACAATTTATAAAGAAGGTGCAATACATAAAATTCACATGGAAGGGAGCACGTCTTTTGGCCCCATGAAAAAACTTGGAGAGGCAAAAGGATATACTCTTTTGGTATACACATATAATATGATTTTCGCTAGAAATGATATATTCGATATCTTAAAACAATTTAAATCAGTTAACTTGTGAGCGTGAATTGGAAGACAAAACGAAAAAGATTAAAATATTCAGTGCCGGCGCAAGCGGAACAAGATTTTTGAAAGCAGCTATCGAACATGTAGATCCGCCAAACTCGAACCGCAGCCAGATTCTTGAGCGCGACGGCCCAACACATGCTCCATTTAATATAACATCACCAAAAGGTATTAACTCATTGCAAAAAGCAATTTTTCTGTACGCGGATCCTAGAAACGTTTTCTTGTCTATTTGCAAAAAACAGGTTCAACGAAGACACAGACACTTGGTACATTTAGGTTATTTGGGGAAACGATCCAAATCCCTCGATTCTGATATTTATAATGGTGGTTATTTGGGAGAAGATATCTCCAAGGCGCTACAGTCTTTTTCTCGCAATCACAAGCGCACAATCTTGGTTCAATCGAGTCAAGAAGCTATGACATTTCAGCGGTTATCAATTATCGCGGGTAATAATACTAATGCTCTCATCGGACAACTTAAATCTTTTTCCGGCCTAGAAGATCATTTCAACTCGTGGTTACATGCAGAATCTCCAATACCTATAGCATTTGTAAAGTACGAATATTTACCAGAAGTTATCGAGCAGATTGTGGATTTTATAAGCAAAGAAACAGAAGTCAGCCTTCCCTGGTTAAAGATAGCAGAATACATTTTAAGCCACTGGAGACCAAGAGCTTCGAATTACATAAATCACGATTGTGAAGCAAAGTTAAATCAACTTTTTGGCCCCCTTATAGCAATCCAGAAAGAATTACCTCCGTTTTGGATCAAGGAGCCAACAAGATGAAGATATTATTTATAGATCCAGCCGTCCATAGCGCGAAGTCAGCGACATACCACCATTATAATTATCTTTACGATCGATTAAAGATGAGGCATTATCACGAAGTTTTTCTTTATAATAAAACCTCCTTTAATAACATTGGAGATATTTTAATGGAGTGTCATCTAAACAATTTTAAGCCCGATATTATTTTCTTTGGAATGGGATGGTTCGCACTAAAGCCCCCGCACTTTTCAAAAAATCTACATCTAGACAAAGTAGACATACCCGCCGTAGGATTTTTATTTAAGCCCCAGAACTTTTTAGAAGAAAAAATAAAATTTTTAAAGAATAATAATTTTGATTTGATTATAAGCTCTGTTCCTCAATGCGATGAATACCAAAAAAAATCAGGAATTGAGTGTAAATTATTGTCCCAAGCCGGCGATCCAAGGGCCTTTTATGATCGTAAAATTGACAAAATTTATGATATTGGCTTTAGCGGAGCATTACACGACAACCATATCTATGTAGACGGCGCTTTCAAGACCTTCAACATACGCTCACGCGCTCAAGATTTGTTGCGCGAACAAGAAGGCATCTCTGCTTTTTTAAATGGTAGCGACGATGTAGCGGCCCGCATACCAAGTTATGAGGAGTATGCCAAAAAGATAAGCCAATGTAAGATGTGGATAGCAACCCCCGCGCCCTTTGAGGAAATTACAGGTAGATATTATGAAATTGGAATGGCTAAGACGCTACTTTTTTGTAGTGAAGTGCCAGAAATTTACAAAGATGTGTTGCGTGATGGTGAAAATTGTGTTATATTCTCTAATGATTTAAGTGATTTCTTAGATAAATTTTATTATTATCGAGATAACTGGGAAATTACGCAGCAAATTATTGAGAATTCCTATAAAGAATTTCACTCAGCCCACACTTGGGAACAGCGTGTAGAATTTTTATTAAGTTATTTTAAAGAGGTATTGGAAAAATAGAATGGAAAAAATAAGTGTTATAGGCATCGGAAAATTAGGATTATGTTTTGGTTTAAGCTTAGAAGCAGCCGGTTATCATGTAGTGGGGGTAGACATCAACGAGTCTTATGTAGAAGCCATCAACAATAAAACATTTAATAGCTCTGAGCCAATGGTAGAAGAAATGCTAAAAAATAGCAAGCATTTTGAAGCCACCACTAACCTTAAAAAAGCAATACTCCACTCAGATATAATTTTTGTGATTGTGGCCACTCCTTCTTTATCAAATGGGCGCTATGACCATAAGCAAATAGAAGATCTTTGTGACAACCTCATGGCCATGGGCCCCCAAGCCGCACCTAAGCATCTTATTATTAATTGTACTACGATGCCTCAATATTGCGAAAAGCTTCAAGAGCGAGTAGGGTTAAATAACTGGACTGTTTCTTATAATCCAGAGTTTATAGCCCAAGGAACAATTATAGCCAATCAAGAAAATCCAGATATGGTATTAATTGGAGAATCCAATGTGGACGTCGGAGATCGATTACAGAAGATATATGAGACGATGACACTAAACACTCCAAAAATTCACAGAATGACTCCCACCGAGGCTGAAATTACAAAAATTGCTCTTAATTGTTTTTTAACAACGAAAATTTCTTATACTAATATGATCGGAGATATTGTATCGGCTTCGGGAGGAAGGCCTCAAGTTGTCCTTAATGCTGTGGGCGCAGACAGCCGCGTTGGCCCTAAGCTCACTCGTTATGGTTTTGGATATGGGGGGCCATGTTTCCCCCGAGATAATCGAGCCATTGGCATCTATGCTCAAGATATAGGTCTCCCAGCCGATATTAGTGCGGCCACCGACGAAATCAATATTAAACACTTGAGATTTCAAATTAATGATTTTATAATAAAGAATGATAAGCACACCAAGATCTCTTTTGGGGATTGTCCGGAACCAGACCGAGTAATATATGAGAACGTAACATATAAAAAAGGTTCTACTATGATTGAAGAGTCTCAACAATTAGCTTTTGCGGTGGCGCTTGCAGAGTGTGGATATGAAGTAAGGATTTATGATTGTCGAGAGGTAATAGAGAGCGTACGCGCCTTACATGGTGAATTATTTGAATATGTGGAAATATAAATGAGTTGGATGAAAAGATATCAAAAGAAGTTTAATATATTTAAAGTAATCTTAGACAAGAAGGATCCTGTTATTGTAGAAGTAGGCGCGCACTATGGAGAAGATAGTGTAAGATTTACTGAAGCTTTTGAGGATTGTACTGTTTATTGCTTCGAGCCCGATCCGCGTAATGTGGCAGTCTTTAAGAAGTATGTTAATAACTCTAATATTCATCTTTTCGAATGTGCGCTATCTAGTGAAGAAGGTACTGCAGAATTTTATCAAAGTTTCCAAGATCTTGAAAACGAGCAAGTGCCAGACAAATATGATTGGATATCTCCAGAAGATTACCGCGACTATAACATCAATAGTTCCGGCGCCTCTTCCCTCAAAAAGGGCTATGAGCATGCCCTAAAAAAGACAGTTACGGTAACAACTAAGCGTTTTGATAATTGGATGGTTGAGAACGATCTTACTCATGTTGATCTTTTGTGGATTGATGTCCAAGGGGCAGAAGAACAAGTAATTGATGGTGCCTCAACTGAATTAGCTAATGTAGATTTCATTTGGATTGAATATGGAGAAACTTTTTACGAAGGTGCTCTATCGAGGATGCAAACTATAGCTTTGTTATCAGCTAAAGGCTTTAAAGTATTAAAAGATTATCCAAATTCATCTGATACCGGAGATCTTTTATTTTATAACTTAGCGAGAAAGAGATGAATAATTATGAAAATCTTTTAGATTATGTTGGATATCACGACAAGTGGCATGGCACCAGACAGTCGCAACGTACTCCGTATGTGTACAACCAGAACGAACACTTAACTAAAGAAATTTTAGATAGAATGAATATCGAAGAAGGTGTTTGTGTGGAATTTGGAGCATGGGACGGCCTTTATAATTCTAATACTAAGAACTTGATTGATAAAGGATGGCAAGCGATTCTAATCGAGCCAGATGAACAAAAATATACTGAATTAGTTAGAAATTTTAGCTATAATTCGAGAATCCGCTGTGTAAAGAGTTTTGTAAATGATACAAATAGTCTTCTGGATGATATTCTCAGAAGAGAGAATGTAGAAGAAATCGATTTTTGTAGTATCGATATTGATGGTCTAGACCTGGACGTATTTGAGGCGGTCCAAGAATTTTTGCCAAAATTAGTGTGTATAGAGGGAGGGCAAGTGATCCATCCCCGCGCCAACAGAATATCAACAGATATATCTAAAAATAATATTCAACAGAGCCTTAAAGTAATGGCACAGAGCTTTGAATATAAAGGATACAAGCTGCTATGTTCTTATCAGGACGCATTCTTTATTAAAAAAGAGTATTATCATTTATTTAATGTAGATGAAAATTTGATGAATCAGTACATTAATGGCTTGTTAGCTCTTCCGAGAATTCCATATATTAAGAAACTATTGGATGAAAATAATCTACACAATTCGGTCTTGGAATACGCGTTAAAAGATGTACCAGATTCTATTACAGATTACGTTGCCAGAGCTACGAAAAAATACAAAATGAGATGGGTGGATGATTTTTATGCTAAGATCCAATGGCGTTTAGAGGAGTTACGAGAATAATGTATCGCGCTTTATATACTCATGTGCCAAAGACAGGAGGCACAAGCATCAAAGATGCGCTAGAATCTCATAAAGATAGTCTAGTAATCACAGAAAACAGTAGCATAATCAAGGAACATCCTAATATGAATATGGAGCATATTCTGGTCTTAAACTTTAGAAAATCCAACTCAATGCGCAAAAAAGAAGCGATAGGAGAGAAGACGTGGAACAAGCTTTATAAGTTTGCGTTTGTAAGAAATCCGTGGGATAGGTATGTGTCTAATTGGCAATGGCTGGCATTGCGCCTAGGCCAGCGCAATAGCTGGGTTATGAGAGGCTGGCGAGGTATTGATGGTCATGTTTCTTTTACAAGTTTTGTAAAACAGATGGAAGCTTGTTATAGTGATCCTCCACAACTGTGCCCCTATCAGCATGATAAATGGCATATTCGCAACCAGCTTCATCATATTACAGATTATGAAGGAAATATTATGTTAGATTATGTTGGTAGATTTGAAAACTTACAAGAAGAATTTGCTATTATGTGTAAAGAAATAGACATCGATATTAAGCTTCCTCATTTAAACTATTTTGGACACCAAGAGGGTCTTCCGATGCAAGAAGAGAGCCCTCACTACTCCACATATTACACAGATGAATTGGTGGAAATTGTACGAAAACGTGCGCATGCAGATATTATAGCTTTTGGTTATGAGTTTGAGTGGAAGTAATGAATAATTATGTATTAGTTAATATGACAAACGGATTTGGAAACAATATGTTCCAATATACCGCCGCAAAACTTTTAGCCAACTTTCACAAAAAAGATGTGTATGCGTCCTCTCCGTGGGAAGATTATTATGCTATACCAGATTTACAGCAGCTTGGCATTAGATTTGCTAAACAAAAAGACGATAATGAGCTATTATATATAAGTGATCAGAACTATTTACATGCGTTTAACGAAAAGTACAGCGATAGAAACTTTTTGTTAACCGGCTATTTCGAAGATTATAGATATTTTCTTAATAATCGCGATGGAATCAAGGAATGGTTTCCCAAAGTAGATCAAAGAAGTAGTGAGGATTTAGTGGTTCATATGCGAACCGGCGACAGACTATTCATGAAAAACGAATTTTATAGTAAACCCAGAGCAAAGAACTATTTGGAAGCAATCGAACAATTTGATTTTAAAAACTTGTATATTGTAAGCGATATGCCTGAGTGGGATTATGTAACTGCGGAAAAACTACAAGGCATGAAGTTTCACCTTAATGTGCCTGATAACGAGAGAGTGCCAATTGAAGATTCGGTAGCTTTCTTTAACGAATTTGTTGATGGATTTAAGAAATACAATCCAATTGTAGAGAAGCGAAGTGTTGGCGAAGATTTTGACTTTATCAGGAGCTTTAAAAATATTTTATTTGAACACGGAACACTTTCGTGGTGGGCTGCGTTCTTAAGTGACGCAGACAAAGTAGGTGTTTATGGCCCATGGCGGCCGTTTAAGGGCAACAAAAACAAGAACTTAAGCCAGATACCTCTTGACAACTGGTTTAAATGGGAATAGGATGAATATTGAAGAAAAGAAAAATACAATTATTAATTGGCTAAAGTCTTATTCGCAAGATAGCGATAGAGTTTTTGTTGTTGGTGTGTCTGGAGGTGTTGACTCTGCCCTTACATCGACCTTGTGTGCTGAGACAGGCATTCGTACGATGGTTGTGTCGATGCCTATATATCAACAATCCTCGCAACTAGATAGGGCCCATGCTCATATCGCATGGCTTAAAGAAAACTATGAGAATGTGGAAGATACAGAAATCGATTTAACATTTGCTTTTTATTCATTTAAGAATATGCTCCCCGGCGAGTTTAAAAGTGAATTAGGGCTGGCAAATACTAGATCTCGCCTTAGAATGCTCACTTTATATCAGGTTGCGTCTTCTATCGACGGTCTAGTGATAGGAACCGGCAACAAGGTAGAAGACTTTGGAGTTGGCTTCTATACAAAATATGGCGATGGTGGTGTAGACTTAAGTCCTATAGCAGATTTAATGAAGTCTGAAGTGAGAGAGATGGCATCGTTACTAGGAGTTTCACAACATATCATTACGGCGCCCCCCACTGATGGGCTGTGGGAAGATCATAGGACCGATGAAGAGCAAATCGGCGCTACGTACGAAGAATTAGAATGGGCTATGAATTATATCGATTCCTATATCAACACTGAAACGCCCCCAGCCCCCACAACGCGCCAACAAGAAGTATTAAAGATTTATAATGAATTTCATAGGGCAAACTCTCATAAGATGAGACCTATACCAGTTTGTACATTTAAGGAGCAAAAATGAAGAAAGCGTTGGTTTGTGGAGCGGGAGGGTTTATCGGCGGCCACCTCGTAAAGTTTTTAAAAGAGCGCGGATATTGGGTTCGCGGCGTTGATTTAAAATATAATGAGTTTCATGCTGTCCATGAAGCAGCCGATGATTTTGTAATTGGTGATCTTCGCGATCCTTTGGTAGTTGCGTCTGTTGTTGATGATGGCATGGATGAGATTTATCAATTAGCTGCTGATATGGGCGGCGCCGGGTTTGTATTTACAGGTGAGAACGATGCTGATATCATGCATAACTCAGCGCTAATTAACTTAAACATTGCGCACGAAGCCTCTGAAAAGAGCGCTGGAAGGGTGTTCTACTCTTCGTCTGCGTGTATGTATCCAGAACACAATCAGCTTGATCCGAATAATCCCAATTGCGTGGAAGACTCCGCATATCCAGCAAATCCCGATTCAGAATATGGATGGGAAAAGCTTTTTTCTGAGCGCATGTTCTTGTCTTTTATGAGAAATAAGGGTTTAGAAGTGCGAATTGCACGCTATCACAATATTTTTGGACCTTGTGGTACGTGGACAGGCGGCAGAGAAAAGGCGCCCGCTGCGTTTTGTAGAAAGGTTGCTGTCGCAGAGCCAGGATCTTCAGTAGAAATTTGGGGTCCTGGCACTCAAACACGTTCGTTTTTATATGTAGATGAATGCGTAGAGGCCACTTATCGTCTAATGCAGTCCGATTTCACAGGTCCGGTAAACATTGGCTCTGAAGAAATGATTTCTATGAATAACTTTGCTCAAATGGTAATCGATATCTCTGGTAAAGATTTATCAATTTACAACATCGACGGCGCCGAATTCGAAGCTAAATATGGCCATCGCTGCCCGGTAGGAGTTAACGGAAGAAATTCTGACAACAATCTCTACCGAGAAAAGATTGGCTGGTGTGTGTCTGAGCCTCTGGTAGGTGGCATGAGAAAGACTTATACCTGGATTGATGCGAGAGCGAGGGAATTATAGAATGAGCGAGTTGTTAGATTGTTATCTAAATAGCGGCGGCAATGATGAGGATAAGAAGGAAGTTGTTGAATGTTATTCAACCTTATTGGCCGCCTATGCCCGAGACGCTCCGCTTAATATATTAGAAATAGGTGCTGGCAGAATTGGAGCCTCTGTTAAGATGTGGAGGGAGCACTTCTATAATGCCAACGTGTTCAGTTTTGATCCATTTTTTTTGGAAGATCAGATAGTTACTCCCGAAGAGCTAAAGAACTTAGATATTACACCCATTCAAGGGAATCAGCTATCTCGGGGAGATTTATATAGTGCCGCTCTCCACATAGTAGAAACAACAGGAAAGGGAATCGATCTTGTAGTTGACGATGCCGCCCATATGCCTGATGCGATTCAAATTTCTTTAGGTGTCTTGTTCCCCTTCTTGAATGCCAGCGGTATCTATTTTGTAGAAGATTTAAACACGACTCTTCGCCGCGCCATGGATATCGAAGACGTAAACAAAAATCTTGAAGAACTTGATATTCAAAAAAAGATGATCCTTCGTCATGTAGACGAAATTCACCTCTTCGATGCCATACATCACTTGGCTCGAAAGAGGATATGGCCATCGAAAGTTTTATCACATCCGGAAACTGAATATCTTGCTGCTCAAATCGTATATGCCACCATACTCAGCAAGGAGGTGGAGTTCGGCGAGTTGCGTAGATGGAATTTTGGAGATGAAGAGGCCTCCGCCAAAGAGGAGGAGGTCGCTGTGCGTCTTCGTCTCCCGTTTGTGGGAGTTTTAAGAAAATCACAATTTCACGGAGTTGCGCCCTATGACAAATTAAAGGAGGTCCCCCGTGCCTAGATGCTTAGTTACAGGACACAAAGGTTACATTGGTAGCCGCCTGTATCAAAAATTACAAGAAGATGGGCACGAAGTTATGGGAATTGATTTGAATACGGATATTCCTCATGATGTGGTTAAAGTTCTCGACGAAGGTGCTGATGGCAAGTTTCATCCGCATTATTATAATTTTCAGCCTGAATATATTTTTCACTTAGCATGTTGGCCTAGAGTTGGCTATAGCATTGAAAAGCCCGTGGATACGATGAAAAATAATGTATTGGCCGGTAGCGTTCTTTTAAATTTTGCGCGCAAGGTAGGGTCGGTTAAGCGCGTTATATACTCTAGTTCTTCGTCGGTTGTTGGTAATGGCGCCGGCCCTACAAATCCATATGCCTTACAAAAGCTTACAACTGAAATGGAAATGGGCATTTATTCTAGAATTTACGGCTTAGATACTGTATCTTTGCGCTATTTTAATGTTTATTCAGAAGATCAAAAGGCAACGGGCCCTTATGCTACTGTGGTTGCTCATTGGATGCATTCTATTAGGAACAATATCAGCCCTTTTATAACCGGAGATGGAAGCCAAAGAAGAGATATGGTTTATTTAGATGATGCTGTTTCGGCTAATATATTTGCTATGGAATATAAGGATAACTTTAAAGGCGCCATTTTCGATGTTGGCACAGGCAGTAACATTTCTTTGATGGAATTAAAAGAGATAGTAGAGGCCCACCATAAAGATTTAAACTTCGTATACAAGTCAGATCGTCTAGGCGAAGTAAAGATTACTCGGGCGTTTACAGAGCCATTACGAATGCTTGGTTGGGATGCTTCAATATGTATTGAAGATGGCATGAAAAGGTGTTTTTCGTTTTAAGGAGGAAAATTGGACACTATTGGAATTATTGGGCAGGGATTTGTAGGAACTGCCGTGAGAGAAGGTTTTAGAAACCATTTTAATATTGAGACTTATGATAAATTTAAGAGTGATGTGTCTACATGTGGGACATTAACTGAACTATGCGGCAAGGCAAATGTGATTTTTGTATGTTTGCCTACGCCCATGCGTAAAGATGGATCGTGTGATCTTTCAATTGTCCAGCAGACTGTAATGAATATTGATGCTGAAGGCCAAGGCAATGTGGCTGTTATTAAATCGACAGTGCCGCCCGGGACCACGGGCGCCCTCAACGATAAGTGTAAAAATATTCAGGTTGTATTTAACCCTGAATTCTTGACGGAGGCCAACTATATTGATGACTTCAAAAATCAAAATCGTATTATTATCGGAGGCCCTCGCCCGGCCTCAACTATTGTCAAGAATCTTTTTAAGAAAGCTTTTTACACTACACCTATAATTAAGACTGGCTCAAGCACCGCAGAGATGGTTAAGTATTTTATTAATTGCTTTCTTGCCACTAAGGTAAGTTTTGCTAACGAGCTTAAACAAATTTGCGAGCATACTGATATTGATTATGACAAGGTTGTAGAATATGCGCTTTACGATGAGCGCATTGGAAAGTCTCACTTTTCTACCCCGGGCCCCGATGGGCGCCGAGGATTTGGGGGTTCATGCTTCCCCAAAGATATCAACGCCATGATTACATTCGCTAGCAGTTTAAATGTTGAGCCATTGGTTTTGAGCGCAGCATGGAATAAAAATTTAGAAGTACGACCTGAAAGAGACTGGGAACAGCTCAAAGGGCGTGCCGTATCACAAGAGGAAGAATAATGAAACAATACAAAACACACAAACTGTCCACCCAGGCATTAGGAGCCGTTATGATGGCTTTACAGGAATCGCTATTAAATGAATTAGACATTGTACCGATTCTTAAAAACTTTGATCTCGTTGAAACGGACGACGGCCTTGTCGTCAAGAATCCGCCCACTGTAAGATTTAGTGACGAGAGTACGATTAGCGAACAAGATTTAAAGAATATGGCAGAATAGTGCCTCGGTATCGTTATCATTGTGAGGCGTGTGAAAAAGAGATTGTGATTTTTCATCGCATTAACGATATCGTTACAAAGTGCCCCCAGTGTGAGTCAGAGACCATCGAAAAGATGCTCTCTGTTCCGGTAGTTATAAATAAAGATCGCAATCAAAGCTCTCAAGTTGGTAAAATCACTCATGAATATATTGAAGCTAATAAAGAAATTCTAAAAAATCAAAAGAAGGAAGCCGAAAAACAGAATTATGAGTAGACTAGAAATTATATTATCAGCAGCCTTAACTTTTTCTATTATTTTAAATATAGGATTTTTCCTGTATGCTCGCGCCTCCGTCTTACGTTTATTAGCGGTTGCCGAAGAGCTAGGAGATCTCCAGCGAATGATAGATGCCTTTGCTAGACACCTTAAGGCTGTTTATGAGCTTGACTCTTTTTATGGCGATCAGACTTTGGAGTCACTTCTTAATCACGCAATTTCATTAAACGAACAGATGGAGACGTTTGAATTCATATACTCCCTAATTGAAGAAACAGATAAAATAGATGACGCAGAAAACACCCCCGAAAACGAAGAAACGACGCCAGAAACGAAATAAAAATTATTATTTCACTCAGGTGCATGAAGACGCAATAGTACGATATTCTCAAATTACATGTATAAGAGAGCGTACTGAATTATATGTAAAGTGGATACAGCCAGCATTCAATGAAATGGTTGATAAAATTGTTTTTACTTATAAATTTACCAATCTTCCTAATTGTGATTCACTGCGAGATGAATGCAAGATTTGGTTAATGACCATATTAGATAAATATGATCCATCCAAGGGCTCGAAGGCCTTTTCTTATTTTTCAGTTATAACAAAGAATTGGTTCATACATAAGGTTAAAAGACAGCAGAAGCGCAATATGCGCGAGGTAGATTTTGATAATGTTTCTAAGCGCTTTGAGGAAGAGTTTTTAGCAACCAACGATTCATATTTAACCCAACGAGAAGAAGAGGAATTTTGGCAATTATTTTATACCGAATTGCGTTCATGGGATGTATCATCTATGAAAGAAAATGATTTAAAGGTATATAAAGCTATCATTATACTTTTTGAATCAAAAGATGAGATAGAGATTTTTAACAAAAAAGCTATTTATTTATACCTTAGAGAAATTACAGGCTTAAATACAAAGCAAATTGTTAATTCCTTAAAGAAATTTAAAAAACGATATTATATGTTTAGAAACGAATGGGAAGATGGAAAACTATGAGTGGTAAAGATTTAGATTCTCTTATTGATGAAGCTTTAAGCAATATCAGAAACGATAGAAAAATAGCTCGTGAATTTCTTAACGAGATAGCCAATCAGATTGCTATGGATGCCGCACAAAATAAATATTTAAGTCCTGTTGCTGCAAAACACGTTGAAACGCTTCAGCGCTCAAACGAGCAACTTGTAAAACTTATTAATATTCGACAGAAGGACACCGCTCAAACCGGTGTTTTGACTGAAGATGATAAAACTAATTTATTTGATCTAATTCAGGAGAAAAAGATGTAATGGACTTTACTAGTAATTCGGATGGTCTTACTTTAGCTGCTGGCCAGTCTCAAGCGATTGGGGCAGGAGAGTATAACAAAACTAATAATGCGATTGTATTTTATGTTCGGGTGCTGAACGCTCCCATGGCAATGGATGCTCGCTATGCGGATATGCTTCTTAAAGAAAGTTGGATACCCCCCAAGACTAGAACAGATCGAGACCCTATGAATTCTAGGGGAGATCTAGTACGACCTCGTATTATGTTTAGAGGAAGGGTACTTAGAGCTTCGAATGGCTTGCAGCCGCATATTTTTCTTCCCGATCCGTGTAAAATGGCTTCCGCTGCCACCGAATCTTTAGATTATATTAACAGTGTAATATTACAGCATACTCTTTTTATTTCCAATGATGGAAATTATGGCGATATGCCTAAAGCTAATGACGTAGTGGTCGTAAACATGAGAGTTTCGGATTTTGAAGGTCCAGACCTAAAATATTCTAATTTTGAAACTATCGCTAGTACGGCTGATGTTCTGGCTTATGAATATCAAAAATCTACCGCATGCGATAGTCTTGTAGAGCGTTTTGATATGGCCGGCGCCGGCGCAATCTATGGAGAATTTTTACCTCCGAAGAGGCCCACAGCCCGGTTTCTTGATTTTACGTGGGAAGAATTGTCTAAACTAAGAAAGAGTGAGATTTTTGAGCCTATTTTGGCAATTCTCCGAGCCGGCGAAGCTGGCGCCGCTTCGTCTACCGATATATGTAAGACCAAGTGGTGTAAGCCTTATGGGGTATATAATATGGGTACTGCCGGCCATGCGCCAGTTGAGTTTACTGGGCTGTACTACTGGCATAACTTGAAGAATCAACAACTTGTACCCCGCGGCTGGGACCCAATGCCGACAGCCACAAGCACCGTTTCAACAGCTAAACCGGTCACTTTTAAAAAATCAGAGAAAGTCATAAGGACAGGAGGAGTCAACACCATATCTAATAAATATTACTATGAGTCGAACCCAGCAAATGAATTTGATATAGAATTGAAAGATTTGTGGATTAGGAATGTGTGTGATTTCCAAGGCCTCGCGTTCTCGACCGTGGCCACAAATTACGTAAACACCAAGACGATATGGAGACCCGAATATAAAACATTTAATAATTTGTTTGCTGTCGGAGCTTATCAAATAATTCCAAAAACGATGCATAGCCTGATCGAGAGCATCGCAGATTTGAAGAATCAAGTGGTTACTGAATTTGATCGATCGATCGCTGCTAATAAGCTTCCTAATTCTCCTCTTTTTAACCAAATCGGTCAAGATGTGCTAGCTATCTATTTGCTTCTCTGTAAGGCGGGAAATGAATACAATAGAGGAAAGAAATTTACACAACCTAGCTTCCTTGGTACTTGGCTTATGGGCTTATACACGGATGATGAGATGACCAAACCAGACTCCTCAGATCCCACTCCAGCTGAATTGGGGATCCCCGGCGCCTGCCTGTGGGCCGGCCAAGCTATGGCGTATGAATGGGCTTTCGCTCCTGTACAATTTAATGGCACGGATCATATCCCGCCCAACAAACATCGAGGCCAAAGTGCGTACGGAGGAATTGCTGGAAATGCTGCTAATATCTTACCAGAGACAGTCGTTGAGGCTTTGAAAGCTCACCTTGAAATACTCAAGAATCCCGACTCTGATCAGCAGAAGGGCCTGAAAATAATTCTTGACAAGGCCAAAGCTGCCGGCTTTGCGGCTGGAACTGTTTTGGAGACATCCGGCACCACGCACAAATTTTAGGAATAATATTATAGATGTCAACAAAAGTATACGATCCTTCCGAACTCCCGCCTACTACTCAAGAGTTAACTAAGACTCTTGAAGAAAAGAAATTAGCCGGTGAACTTGGTCCCGCAGCAACGGTGACGGGCGGACCTATTCAAACAGGCGCCCCAGCAAAGTTAATTATACATCGCGCGGCGCGCAATGAAACAGTCATACAAAATAGGCAGAAGAATTCTTTTATTATTCTAGGCGAAGATCGCCCAGCTGGCCAAGGAACTGGATGGGGAGCTATTGGCGCCTCTCCCCATTCCAAGGGAACCAATAGAATAGAATTAACAGTAGGCAAGATGTCGCGCGCCAGAAATGGAAAAGGCGCCCCCGCAGGAACAACTGCGGATCCTTCTCCATTTGGAGACGCGGCTAAAATTTATATTGCCGATATGACAAATGCTGATACTAACTTTGGATTTTGCGGCGCCCAACTTGGTACCGTTAACGCTAATTCTGCGGTGGTAAGCTTTGCCGATCAGATAAGAATCTTTGGCCTAGGAGGAGTACAGATTTCTACTGGCCACCCCAAGAACGCAAAGGGGTTTGGCCAAGGCGGGATTACTAATTGTTTAGGAGGCACTGTTCCGAAAGCTCCTCCTATTGTTTTATCAGCCGGCAACCAAGACGGCTTCTATGAACATGCTATTTCACCCGGCGATGGTACCCTCGCACAGAATTTAAAAATAGAAATGGTCCCCATTATACAAGGGGTGGCCAAGGGATACAACACTACGCAATGTATGGTTAAACTATCGGAGATACTAGATGGAATTTTATCTGCTTTAATGAGATTGAGTACTTTTCAAGGCGCTTTTTTCGCTACCACTAGTATACAACTTCCGCCTCCCATCAATCCACATATACCCGCCGCGGCCAACATGATGATACAGGAAAACTTTGAATCATTTATGACTACTTTGACGTCATTGCGGGTCGAAAAACAAGTGTGGGAAGCGACTTACACGGGATTCCGCGCCCCTAAAGCAATCGAGAGTCCTAATGTGTTTACATCATAGAGAAAGAATATGGCAAATTCAAAATTTTTAGAACTTCAAGATACTGATAATTCTAATTTAATAGACAAATGTGATGAGTTAACGGCCGTCCCATCCGAAAACGTATGTGTTCGATGTAAGAAAGATCCGAACTATACACCGCCGGACTGGAAAGCTCGAAATGTTGATGAGCCATGGCTAAATGAGAGAAACTGTAAATATTTCATCACCATCAATACTAACGAGAAATCAGTAACACCATCAGCTTCCGCCACAGATGCTGAAATTTCCGAATTTATGGAAAGAATGTTTCAGACCTATATGACTGAGGCTATTGATGGCATCTTAGCATTTTATGAAAAAGAGAATTCAGATGATAATATTGATAGTTTAAGAGACAAAACGACTGCTGAAAAATATGATTTAGATATTCGAATTCATTCGAGAGTACAATTACTTTATTCTATTGCTTTTGAGGATGTGGCACTCATTCCTGATGCGCCCGAAAGGCCCTCAGACGAGGAAGAAGAAGATGAGGCAGAGGAAGAAGATTCTGATGCTGCTGATATTACAGTTGCTTATCAGGTTGATGAGTTGACAGAAAATCTTTTGAAAGTTCGAAAAGGCCTACATCTTTATGCCAATTATTTAAAAATCTATAGATTGACTCAAAAAGGAAATTTAATTAAAGTAAACGATAACAGCGTTTTTAATCTTAAGCGTTATGGGGATAATGGCTTTGAAGGGACAGGAGTTCTAGAAAGAATTATTAAAGATATTGATAGATTTCTCCACGATAGGGGGTATAAAATTCGAGGAGGGTTTGTTAATGTACTCCAAGGAATGGGACAGCAAATAGTTGATAATATTGAATTTACCTTTTCAAAGGATTATGAACTTAAGAAAATGGTTATTACCACTTTTCAATGTGGTGAAAAGAGAATAGTCTTTAAAAAGAAGCTTCATCCGTTATTGAGGAAGGGCCACTTTAAAGATAAAACAGCCATGGCATATTTATCCAAAGTAGACGAAATGGCTAATGACTTGATGGCGCGCGAGCCTATGCCATGGCTAGAGTTTGTAATTTCTCATACATATCCCGAATTAGTCGAAACGTTTAATTGGCCTATAGATTCCCCGGTTAATGAAGAGACAACCAAGAGCTGCATCGGCGAAGCGCTGCTTAGTGAAATGAAGCAAGTGGGCAGCGATATTTTAGATATAGATTTTGGCCTTCATGATGCCATACTAATGTTGTTCAATAATGAAGCTTGTAAAACTAATTTGGCTGAGGTACATGCCAACGAAGTGGAATTAAACAAAGTATATGATCCACAATTTCGCGATACGAAAACTATGTGGGCTACCGCTAAAGCCCAAGCATTTGAACAGATTGAGAATGAAGGGGGCGCCTTCCTGACTACGTGTATGTCTTTGTTTGGCGAAGAGGCCGACTCCGGAGGCGGATCGGAAGCTGCCAAGCAAAAGACCGGTCGTTTCCTAGATCGTATAAAGTTGTGCGGGCTTACGGATATGGGAGTTGAGGCGATAAAATGTTTAATGGGGGGCTTGAGTTTCGAAGAGGCCGTTGGAAAAATTCTCAAGGCCACCATACGAAACATGTCATTAGAAAACTTTGGTGAGTTTTTTGAATTGTTGTCCCCGGAGCAACAGATGAGATTAGAGGCCCACGCCCGAAACAATATGGAATCTGGAACTGGTATTTTTAAAGATGGCTCTAATAATCAAAGAATCAACGCCTACATCGAAGCAGGAGAAGGCACGTCAGAAATTGCTGACTTTAGACCTTGGAGTAATCGCCGCGGCATGAAAGAAAGAATTGAAGCCGGCACACCCGAGCGCGACAAGGTTTCCAAGTGGGGCGCCCGCGGCTCCGAGATTGGCGAGATAGAAGAACACGCTAATCCTCATCCATCGACTGGAACGCTCGCTCAAAGCTATCTGGGGCCCCCGAATGTAGTGGATAGCAGTACTTTTGGTCTTCTTATGGAACTATATGCCGAAGCAATTATTGATGTGTTTCAGGATGATTTATTGAACATTGTTCAGCTTCTTAATCGTTTTCCCGGTGCTCAGATTTTAGCAAGAAGCTTGATGTTGCTTGACTGTCCAAAGCCCCCTTTATTTGAGCCCTCCGTATTAGATTTTATAAAAGACCGTGAGCTGCCTTTTTGCGGAGGCATGAAAGACATTACCCTTCCCCAGTTCCAAAATCCTATGGCCTGGGTACCCCTTCGTAAAGATATTTGGTCAGGGATCAAGGTTGCTTTTAAGTTAGCCCTCCAGAAAGTTTTAGTTGCTGTTATAACGCGTATAATGACTAAGATTTGTAATTTATTAGGAACAACTTTGTGTACCGCTCTTAAAACCACGGGTCAGTTAGCCGCCGCCGCAGCAAATCCCAACGATCCTCGCGCAATTGAAGACATAATAAGAGATACGATATGCGATGCTGATGCATCAGACGAGACAGTACAAGACACCCTTATGGATATGTTTTCTAAATTAGGCCTTGGTGCCGCAGCAATGGCTGATACCGAAAAACTTATGAATTTCAGCAATGATTTGTCTAATAGTTTGACGCGCGCAGAAATGATGGGCGCTTTCTTGGGCAAACCCACCAACGAAGCGTTAACAGTTATGGACAATTTAATAGAAAATGAGTATCCGGAATATAGAGATGCGCTTCCCAATAAAGATGCCTTGGCAGATTTTACTAATGGGATCGGAAATATGCTGCCGGCCGATTATCGTTCCGCCATGAATGATTTCGTAGATCAGTTGCCTCCGGATGATGCCTTTCCGGCTAATCCATCGCTTTGCGCAACTCCACAAGATTATGAAAACTTTTGTAATCTTCGCGAAGGCCTTTTACAAGGTAGGGCCTCCCCCGGTCAGGCCCGAGCCATGGCAGAGCAATATTGTGAAGGCTTGGGAGACGAATTAGAGGATATAGCAGACTTGCTACAAAAAGGGCCCCAAAAGGCCATGGCCGACGCAATGCCGCAATTGATATCGGATCCTGGCTGCGATAACGGGATTATTCCTTTTCAGCCTGAAGGCGCCACCACCGCCGCAAATCAAGCCTTGGGACGAATGATGAAGCAGCTTCATCTTAAATTCTCAATGGATATGATAGGAAATGGCCCAGGCGAAAGAAATTGGGGAATGATGAATATGATTATGAGCGATACTATGGGAAATCCATTGACGGCGCACAATCGTAAGGCTTATTTTAATAAAGCATATGTAAATTTTCTAGTAGATGACGCCACCGCCACCGCTGAAGATGACGTAGCAAACTTCAGAAAGGAGGGACAATTTCCTTATAAAGTAGCCGGCTGGCTCCAAGAACAACTCAGCACCATGATGCCGATAATAGAGACTCATAACGATTTTACTGAAGATACGTATATAAATAAAACGTTTGAGGATCTCGGCCTTTCGTTATACGGAGGGGTGAGTGCGATTGAATTACCAGAATTTGGATATCGAACTGTGGCATGGATTGATAACGAACAAGAGGCGGTTACTTTTGTTCGCTTGGGCAGAAAGAAGACTCCTGATTTAACACTATCTTTTTATGACAACAATAGAGGTAGGGCAGATGGAGATACTTCTATGTATGCTGAAGCATTTGACGTAGATTTATTTTTAGGAGATCTCGTTGAGGCCAAAGTGGGAGAAGCAACTTTGATTAGAAATATACCGGCCGACGCCTCTCGAATTAATGTCGTTGTGCGCTTAAATCAGAATGCTGATGGCGCTGAGCCTCTTGAAGAAGGGATGACTAGAGAACAAAGGAAGGAAATGAAAAAGCGCGGCCGCGACCCATCGATTATTGTTGATCGCGCATATGAATTTTTAGCTGTCGACGATGAGTTCTCCAATCTACAAGCGCTATCTGAATATACCAATTTCCAGAGATGCTTTACAACCCAGACCGAGCACACTCCTCAACTTACTTTATTTCATGAAATTTTGACTCAAAATGGTCGTAGCGTTACGATTGGAGGCTTGAAATCGGTTTATGATAATCTTTTAACTGTTATGATGAGTAATTTTATATCTAAGGTGGCAAATAATGAAGAGGCTTTTCTTTATGGCGCCAAATTTGACGAGCTAACTAGGGAAGATGCTTCTTATGTGGTTAAAGATGGTCAAACGGATTCACCGGGCGGCACACCATATGGGGAAGCAACTATCGATGGCGAAATAATCACCAATGATAACATGATTTTAGGCGTAAGCTATGACCAATACATCAATGACTCGCTAGGTACCCCAGAAAACACAAGGGTCTTCTATTTGAATCCTACTGATTATGGTGGCAAATATATTAATCCGCCAATTCACGTCAAGCCGATGGTTGGCGAGGGATGGATGGGGATTATAGATGTAGTTTTCCCTGAAATAAGCCCTTGTAAGCCCTCGCGTACTGATTTGATAGACTTTCAAGATATAGAAGACGGAATTCAAGAAACTTATCGTAACTTACCAGAAGATAAGAGACTTCAACATGATCCCGATTGTGTAAGAGAATTGCCGTATAATAGAGTCTTGGAAAGAATGAGTGTAGCAAAGATACAGGGCATTATAAAAGCTGCCTGTCGAATTTATTCGAGTACACATTTTATTAAAACATTAGCAACATTTACAACTTTTGCTCCGGATTTTGACAAAGTTTTTAGCTCTATTTATCCACAATACATTGTAGAGGTTATGGAGGAATCCTTCAAAGACGCCCAGCCGGATGGATGGGAGCGTTTAAGTACTTTTAAAGATGAGGAATTTTGGTATGCTTTTTTAGAGCAGTCGGTCCAAGCTTATGGAAGATTATTAGATGAAGGTAAAATAGAAGATCCGCCCGAATCGGTCTTACGAGCACTAGAAGAACTTAATAATATGCAGTCTTCTTATGATTTTCCTAGCCGAGATGACTGGCTAAAGGCTCAAGATGTGGCCGGTGATGTGGGAAAATCGTTGGCCGCCGGCGCCGCCGCAGCCGCCATCCCTGTCCCTGGCTCAGCCGTTGTTGCTGGAACCGCGGTAGCAATTTCACAATGGAAAACATATAAACAGTACAAAGAGGAATTAAATTTTGAAGCGATCAAGTCTTCAGAAGAACAAGCAAAAATTGTTCTTAAAGAATGGGTAAAAACAGAACTTCAAAACACTAGCGCTAGGTTTATAGAAAATCTTAAAGATTTAGGAGTTGAACCTGAAGTTAGGGATATAGACTATTATTTTCTGGAAACATTTACGCAAGGCGGCATTAATCTTAATTTAAATCAAGAAATTGTAGAAATCGAAGAAGACTATCCTTCGGGACCTTCTCATGGACAAACATCTAATAATTTAGGACATACTCATGTTTATTATGTGGATGAAAATGGAAACGGCTGGGCTTATGAGGCCTCCAATCCGACAGAGCCTCGAATTAGACACAAGCACGAAATTATTAACTGGGTGGTTCAGCCGGCCGCTAGTGATTGTTATCCGAAATGTAAGCAGGTGTTCGAAGGCCCCGCTGGGTTGGGCCCCCACGATCACAGCATCGCCAACTTGATTGTTCCGATTGGGGATGTTGAATCTTATGATTATACGCCGGGAACCAATTCTTCTGCGCCTTTTGTAATTGAAAAATATATTAGCATCGATGGGACAAAATATAGCATCGAGAGAGGGACAGAAATTATTAAATCGCGCGATCCTACTCTGAATATTTCAGATATATATCCAGGCACACTGGAGCTGACTTATGAGGCAGATCCAAACACAGGCGAGCCTATACCATCCGGCCTGACAGGAGAACTAGGAGTACGACATGGGTTGTTATTTTCTTATTATGAAGCTTATGAAAAGACCCCGATTACGTCTGTAGAAATAGATGCTCTAGATTATGAAACTCAAGCATTCGTAGGAGTTCAAGGCGATTCGAAAGAATTACTATGTTTAATTAATTTACTCAAGCAAGATGAAACGTTTAGATTGATTACAAGGTATATTTTTCCAAGTAAGAAATTATTATCTACGTTGGCTATTTATAATGATATGGGCTTTTTAAGATCAATCGGAGAAATAACGGTGGCCGATGGCGAAGCCACAGGATTCGACTCCACCTTTGCCTCCAAGCCGGGCTCCAAAGTTACTTTTGACGATGATGGAAATCTTAGCTATGAAGAATCGATTGTAGGATGGGCCTCTGCTGATGATCGAGAGCCGGGCATGTTTAGCGGCTGGTTTATTCGAGAATGGGACAATTGGGATGCTCAGATACTCGGCAAATCAAATGTAAAGCTGAAAAGAATGTTTAAGCGCGCCTATAATTCTAGAGATTGGAAATTTAATTTAGATCTTATGTTTTCCTTTAATCCGACAGGATTTTGGATTAATCGACTCAAGAATCTAATGCGCCCACGCCCGGGCCAAGCGCTAGTACCGGGATGGCGCCGTCGCAAACTTAGAAGGAATCCTTTCGATGCAAACGGAAAGTTATGTAAAAAAGATTAATGAAGCGATAATTATTAAGGAGAAAGAAAATGCCGTCTATTGGACTTAGTTTGCCTATCACTTATAATTCTAATGATGGCTTCACTATGATTAAAAATCTTCATCATATGATTAGGCAAAATTTAAAAATGCTCATTCTTACAAACCCAGGAGAGAGAGTAATGGAGCCGACATACGGAGTAGGTCTTTCAAGGTTTTTGTTTTCTAATTATAGTGAAAATATAGAAGCTACAATTCGTACGCGCATCCAAGAACAAGTAGAAATGTATTTGCCTGTTATCGCAATTCAGAATATCTTTTTCGAAAATAAGATGGAAACTAATACTATTTTAATAACGCTTAAGTATGTGGTGCCGGGTCTAGGAATAGATGATTTATTACAATTAGCTATTTAGAATAAGGAAATTTGATAATGCCCCAAAATAAAATTATCCCCATAAACTATACGAGTAGAGACTATATCACTATTCGAGAAGATTTGATGGAACTAGCAGAGAGATTCTATCCTGATAATTTTCAAGATTGGAGTGAGGGCTCTTTTGGTTCAATGATGATCGACGCAGTAGCCTATGTTGGAGATCAATTATCTTTCTATCTTGATTATAATGTTAATGAGTCATTTCTGGACACGGCCTATGGATTAGGCAATATAATTCGGCATGGCCGAGCGTTAGGATATAAAGATCCCGGCCGCGCCTCTACGTATGGAGAGCTAGCTTTTTATATAGAAGTGCCGGCCTCCCCGTCAGGCCTAGGCCCTGATTCGCGCTACATTCCTGTTCTAAAAAAAGGAAGCCGATTTAGTTCTACTTCGGGACAGAACTTTCTTCTAACAGCAAATGTAGACTTCGCCAATCCCGCTAATCCCGTGGTGGTCTCTAAGGTGACAGATTCTACCGGCGCCCCCACGCACTATGCCTATAAGGCGTATGGAACAGCTGTCTCCGGGCGCCTGGGAACCACCACAGTTACAGTAGGTAGTTTTCAAAAATTCCGAAGAGTGCTTCTACCGATTCCAGATGTGGCTGAAATTATTTCGGTTACAGATTCTAGTGGCGAGCAATATTTTGAAGTAGAGAATCTCGCACAAGATATTGTCTATAGGGAGATAGCGAATAAAAACTTTCAAAATGATAATGTCCCTTCCATTTTAAAGCCCCTGATCGTTAATCGTAAATTTGTATTAGTTAGAGAAAATATGGCTACCTTCTTACAGTTTGGAAGTGGCGATGCGGCAGAGATCGACATAGTTGCGGAGCCTCAGCAGGTTGCGCTCGATATTTTCGGAAAAAACTATGTTTCTAGTACTTCATTTGATCCCACTCGTCTTTCTAAGAATAGAAGTTATGGACTTGTTCCTACGAATACTAAGCTGACAGTAACTTATAGGGTGACAAATTCCGCCAATTCGAATGCTGCGGTAGGAAGTATTACCCGAGTGTCGGATGCTAGTATGAGATTTGCCAATCTATCAACGCTAGCGCCAAGTACAATCACAAGCGTACGTAACTCTTTAGAATGCTCTAACGAATCTCCTATCATGGGAGATATTACTTACGCTAGTACGACTGAAATTAAACAACGCATTTACGACACATTTCCCACACAGAATCGCGCCGTAACACAAGCAGATTATGAAAATATTGCGTATAGGATGGCCCCCCAGTTTGGTTCTATTAAGCGCTGCTCTGTTCAAAAAGATACTGCTTCTCTTAAACGAAACCTTAATATGTATGTTATTTCTGAAGACGTGTACGGAAAATTAATAAAAACTAATTCTACCATTAAAAATAATTTAAAAACTTGGCTAAACAATTATAGAATGATTAATGATACTGTCGACATTCAGGATGCTTATGTTATAAATCTTGGTTTAGATTTTTCTATTTCGGTCTTAAGTGCTGGCAACAAAGAAATGGCCATGGCCCAAGCCTTGGCAACTTTACGCAGTTATTTAACCAGAGGATACTATATTGGTGAACAATTTTCAATTAGCCAAATATATTCACTATTAAAAAGTGTTCCGTCTGTTTTAGATGTGAAGGCTTTGAGAATTTTTGCCAAAACAGGCGCGCAATATTCTAATATAGCCTTTTCCGTAAATCAAAATACTTCTCCGGATGGAAGCTATATAATTTGTCCAAAAAATGCTATTTTTGAGATTAAATATCCTCAAGTCGACATTAAAGGTAAGGCTAGATAATGCTTAGAAGATATTCGGCTAGCGCCGATAATACAATTGTGAATGCTTACCAGCCTAATTTGGTAACACGCGGTACCGGTGCTAATGCTGGTCGAGCAGACATCCTAGAGACATTTTCTATCTACGGAAGACAGGCTACCGGCTCGCAAGAATTGTCTCGTATTCTTCTTAAATTTCCGGTAGCCAAGATAAACACAGATCGTACAGCTGGAAAGATTCCTGATAGTGGTTCTGTGAGTTTTTATTTGCGGATGTTTAATGCGCCTAGTTCAAAAACTGTACCGCGAGATTATAAACTTGTAATTCAAGCGCTTTCTTCCTCATGGCAGGAAGGAGATGGGTTAGACTTAGAGGGTTATAAAGATACAACTTATGATAAATATGGCTCTAACTGGATTGTAGCAAACGATACTTTGGCCAATGCTAGCGCAACTTTTGGAGGACTAGCGGCTTTAGTTTCTGATAATGGAACCGAGCTTACTCTTATTGACTATGATGGCGACACAGTTACGCTTACAACGGACAGCAGTCTAGCTCCTACTGCCGGCACTGCCACCAAAATAGGCACTAACGGAATTAGCTCTAATGCACAAGCAACCCAGGCTTTACATGTGGCTTTTGCCGCGGCCATCGCCGCCGGTAATCTTTCGATGACGCTGACACCTACTACTTGGACTAGTGAGACGTCTATCACTTTAACTTATAAATATCCAGGCCCCGCCGGCAATAGGGCTATTGTTGTGCCGGCGAATGTTACAACTCAAGGAGGCGCCTCTGGAGTAGATGGATATTTTACCGGAGGTACCGGTCGCTGGTATTCAGTTGGCGCCGATTATGTCACTAAACGCAGGCCCGTAACTCAACATTTTAGCGCCGGTACTGAAAATTTAGAGGTTAATGTAACACAATTTGTAGAGGATTGGATCAAAGGCGCCACTAGCTCTGTTGGTGATGGGTATGTTAATTATGGCTTAGGAATCAGATTTTCTTCTTCTTATGAGGCTTCGTCCTCCGCGCGCGCCGTCCGAAAAGATAGCAATGTAATTTTTAATCCCGCCGGCGCAGTAAAATCTTATTATACTAAACGATTTTTTGGTCGCGGTTCCCAATATTTTTTCTTTAAGCCTATCATAGAAGCTCGTTGGAATTCGGCCAAAACAGATGATCGCGGTAATTTCTTCTTCAGCAGCTCGCGCGCCCCAGCTTCAGAAAACTTAAATACTCTTTATTTTTATAATGTCGTTCGAGGAAGATTAACGAACCTTCCAGGCATCGGCTCTTCAGGTAAATTAGTAGTTAGTTTGTTTTCGGGCTCTAAAGACAACACCGGTCCATCCGGCTCGGGAGCGGCGCGCAACCCGCTAACCTTGTGCGCATCAACATACTTCGCCACAGCAAGTTATGTATCGACAGGAATTTATTCTTGTAACGTTTGTTTGCCGTCCTCTTCAGTTAAAACGGTTTATGATGTATGGTTTTCAGGAAGTGATGATATTGGTAACCCCAATAAAGCTAAGCAATATTTTACTGGCTCCTTCCGGCCGATGTCTATAGGCGGCGGAGAGTCTACTGCTATATCGCTATACTATCTTTCACTAACCAATCTTCAGCCAAAATATTTACGAAATGATACGGCGCGCCTTAATGTATTCGTAAGAAAGAAAGGCTGGAAGCCTACGATTTATACAGTAGCGAACACCAAGACTGAGACAGAAACAATCATTAGTGCTTCTTATAGGGTGTATAGATTGCTAGATGGCTATCCTGCTGTTCCGTATGGTACCGGCAGCGAAAATCACACAGGTTTATCTTACGATATATCAGGAAATTATTTTGATTTAGACATGACGTTGTTAGAGCCAGGATATGCTTATGGCTTGAAGTTTGCTTTTTATGATGAGAGAAATCTGTCGTGGAATGAACAACACGAGGTGTTTAAGTTTAGAGTAGAAGACTATGAGTATTAAAAAATTATTCGATTCCGCTAATCCAAGCATTATTTTCGAAGATTATAAAAATGAAAAAGAGATGTTTGAGTTTGTTGAGTCTCGCGACAATGCGCGCCAGATCAACATTAAGAATGAAACATTTATACCACACCTAGATTACTCTCAGCCAGTAAATTTTATTCGTTATGGTTCTGCGTATTATTTTTATCAGGGCGCCCTTAAGAAAATATCAGATTACTATCCTTATGACGGATCCTCGGCCGAAAAAGTAAAGTTCTACAATAGTCTTTTCGAGGGTGAAAAATACGTTTTTGATAAGAGATACCCCACCACTACAGGATATGTGATCATGTCTGTGGATGGTTGGGGCTCCCTCTCTGGAGTCCAGGTTAACGGCTACGGCATGCCTGCTACTCCTGAATATATCACCTTCAAGGGCGGGCCCCTTACAGCATCGGGCACTTCAATGGTTTCGCGTGGTCCCGATCCGGATACTAATAAAGTAAATTATTCTAATATCTATGACGAAAATATATATCAAACCGCAGGGTTGCCTGATGATTATGGAAAAGGCACTCGACTTTCTAATTTGCGCTCAAATTTCGATGACGGAGTAACAGCGGAATTTTGGCTTAAAAAGACCAGCTTCGATCTTACAAAAACTGGTAAGGAAGTTGTCGCAGATATATGGAACAATTATTCGTTATCTACAGGAAAATATGGTCGGATAACCTTAGAATTGACAGGAGGTTTTTCCGGCAATACGCCTTTCATGTTTACAGTTCAGTCGGGAACCACCTCGGTAGCCCTTCAGCGTATGCGAATTGGAAACAATATAACGCCGGCGTCTCTTAAGAGTTGGGGGCACTATGCGTTTACTTTCCAAAATTCAGGTAGTAGTTTTGTAGTTAAGCTCTATGAGAATGGAGTTCTTAATGACACTAATGTTTATAATGGTAATATAAGTGAATTAAATTCTAAAGGGATGATGGGCCGCCTAGGCGGATTGATGCGGCCCCCCTCCGGATCTGCTATCGGAGCGGGCGCTGGAAAACTAAGCGCTTCGCTAGATGAATTTAGATTTTGGAAAGTTGTCCGAAATTCTCAACAAATTAGTCGTAATTGGTTTGCGCCAGTTAATGGTGGCACAAATACAGATATTTCTAACACTACTTTAGGCGTCTATTATAAATTTAATGAAGGAATTGTAGGAAGCAGCTCAATTGATAGTATGGTTTTGGACTATTCTGGCCGATTAAGTAATGGTGTTTGGACGGGCTATTCTGCCACTAGTCGAAATACAGGTTCGGCCATTGTATCAGCTAGCGCTGCGCGCACTGAAGCCGCCGATCCTATTATCAGAGTAGAGCATCCTAAATTCATAGCGCTTAGTTCTTCGTTGCTGGCCACAGGCTCTTATTATGATTTGAATAACAACTCCTCGTTTATGAGTTACGTGCCTAGTTGGATTATTGAAGAACACGAAGCCTTGGGTAATCCTAATATAAAGATTATTTCTCATATCTTAGGCTCTTATTTTGACAAGCTATATTTCTTAATCAAAGAAGTTCCCAAGATAAGAGAGTCTGATTACATCACTTCTTCAGTCGCTCCAGTTCCCTTTGCCAGACATCTGCCTCAATCTTTAGGCTTGTACACTCCTAATACTTTTATTGATGCGGATATTGTTGAAAAACTATTAAATCGAGACGCAACAAGATTCTTCGAAGGAGATTTAGTAGAAGCAAAAAATGAAATTTACGTAAATTTATATAATAATTTGGCTGAGATCTTTAAATCTAAAGGCACTGGCCGAGCTATTAGAAATGTATTAAGATGTTTTAATCTTGATGATTCCTTATTACAATTCCGTCAATATTCCACTGGAGAGACCTATAGTTTAGCTAATAATTTACGCCAAAAACAGTATCAAAAGACATTTCTTAACAATGACCATCGCAATAATCTGGCCGGTGTTGTATATCAGTGTACAGCCTCTTCTAATAGCGATAGTCGTGGTTATATTTCCGGAAGTTATGAAAGTTCGATAGCTGGCGCAGAGAACCCCTATGGGGCTACAATAGAAGCAGATATTATGTTTCCTACATATAATTTGCTTTCTAATACATTTCGTCGCCAACACGATCTTAGTAAAATGTCTCTGTTTGGCATGTACACGGCCAATACGGGAAGTGCCCGAGCCCTCGCCGGCGCCAACACAGCGTTCGTTTCTAGTTCAGATTATAGTAACTTTCAGGTATACGCCCAGCGCGCAACACCCCGCAGCAAAGATGTACAATTTATATTAAGTTCTTCTCGCTCGCCGTATCCGATCCCCTTGTTGACGAGCAGCGTGTTCTTTAATGTTTATGATAATAATTTATGGAATTTGTCGGTACGCCTACGACCCCAGGGGTATCCAATGGCCGCAGTTGTTAGCGGATCTATTGGATATGGATATGATGTGGTGTTTCGTGGGACTAACTATATTCTAGACACCGAGTTGGAAAGCTTTGAAGTTTCAAGCAGCATTAGTCACGAAGCTGGTACTCGCTTTCTTCAATCAGCAAAAAGGCTTTATGTTGGTGCTCACCGCGATAATTTAACTGGTACAATTTCTCAATCGTGCGATGTAACCTTCTCTAGTGTCAAATATTGGACTAAGTATTTAGATAATTATTCTTTAAGACAGCACTCCAGAAATAGTCACAATAGTGGTATTTCCGGTTCGTATCGTAATATTTCTCCTCTTGACCCTAACAACAAGAATAAAGATTTATTAAATTTAAACACATTAGCTCTTGAATGGAATTTTTCTGCTTTGTCCAAGAGCACCACTCATGGTAAATTCTTCGTAGAAGATTACAGCTCCGGGTCTGCCACCATGAGAAATAATTATGGTTGGCTTGGAAAAGTAAGCGGCTATCAGCATACTGGCCGCGGCTTTAGTTATGCGACCTCTTCCACTGACATAGCTTCAATCAAATCTCTTAATGTGTATGAGTTTATAGACCCAGAACAGGTGGTTTCTGACGAGATGATTAGAATTGTCTCCGGAGATGAAGAAGTATTCGATCTTACTCACACAGTACCCGACTATCTTTTCACGTTAGAGAAAAGCATGTATGGCGCTGTTTCAGCAGAGATGTTAAACTTTTTTGCGGGCGTTATTGATTTTAATAGTTTGATTGGCGATCCGGTCAATCGCTATCGCGAGCGCTATAAAGATTTAGAAAAATTACGAGAAATTTTCTTTCGTAGGGTTACGAAAGTCACCGATGTAGAAAAGTTTTTAAATTATTATAAATGGTTTGATGATGCCATATCTATGATTATTCAACAGCTTGTTCCGGGATCTTCTCCATATGTGGAAAATATTTTAAATATGATCGAGCCACATGTGTTAGAGAGATCGAAATACCAAACTAAGTTCCCGACATTAGAATTTAAAGAACCAGAAATAGAATTTGCCCCATTTAAGGGAATTTGGGAGAAAACGTATAGCTGGAAATTTGGCCACAGCCCCCTTCCGTCCAGCCCTCGCGACACTGAAGAGAATATTCTTTATTGGAAAAACCGCGCGCAAAGATGGAAGACTGAACTGAAAAAAGCAACTAATGGTCCACCAGATGCTATTGTAAATGAACAGCGCGAAAAAGTAAGAAAAGCGGTTGTGACGAATCCTCACGTTAGTAGTTCTATTCCTAAAGTCCGCACCCGTGGTGGCATGTCATATCAAGCGCCAAGGTATCCTCGTAGAAATTTCCAAAAGCCATATAGATTGGGAATACAAACTCCAGGCTCTGCTTCGGTATTATATGGAGGTGTAAACTTTGAGGCGTCTAAGAATATCCACTTTACATATAATGCCTTGACGCCTGCAGGCCCAGTAAACACTGATAGCGGTGTTTTTGTTCCAGAAAATGTTTTGATGTCATTCATGAGTTCGTTGACAAAGATACCTCCATCTAAAGATCCTAAGCCAGCTTGGGTCAAAACTAAGAGATATTCTAAAGTTTTACATGGTCGCGATTATGAATCAGGCCTAGGCTACAAAAATGTAAAGTCGTCCATTGCGTTTCCTTTTAATTTGTATGATAGCAGCGATGTAGTTAAAGCTGGTTATCAGGCACAGATTCGAAAAGTATTAAGCGGCGGCATCACCATTACCAACCTTCATAATGATGTGTATGGTCCTTATATTCTTGAAAGGCCCATGCAGGGCCCGTTTACAGAATATGCGGTTGGAGGCCATCAATCAAGGCACATAACTATCAATAAAGGTGCGGACACTTGGAAAACCAGACCCGAAGCTTGGAAGCTTCTTTTGGCATGTTGTACAGATTTGTCCCGCAGTATTGAAGATTCTGGCGCTATTGGTTTGGTGGGAGCTGACTACCCGTATCCCGGATCCAACGGCGGCGCCGAAGGTGATATTCGCCCATATCCCCAGACGGCTAGCCAAAAGGCGGTCTATTATCGAGACTTTGTGTCGAAGCGTCCGGTTAATATACGCAACATTCACCATACCACTGGTTCGACAATCTTAGGAAATTATAACAATAATTATGACTTCTTAAATACGGTGGGCGCCTATTCTAATCCTAGACAGTTTGTGGAAAAACAGCCTCAGCTGCCCAATATTATTTTTGAGAACTCCGGATCTAATTTTGGTCGACTTGGTTCAACTCGCACGCTGGTCGACCGCGGACCTACTAGCGTTCGTAATCTTTTGAATATTCGCCGAAGCAAGCCTTTTAAGAATGTACGCTATAGTCATTTTAACTTTTTATCTTCTTCTAAACTTCCAGCAAGAATTAACGGCAGAGGATATCCCGGCGAATATTCTGTAGGCTATTTGACCGGAGCCAAGAACAAATCAGTTATACGCGGCCGATTTGCTGCACCCGGAGGTATTGAAATTGCCACCCCCGGCTATAATGATTTTAGATCTGATTCTTATTCGGTATATAACAGCGTCAATAATAGAAATCTGATGGTAAAAAGACCATTTCAGGCTTTCCCACAGAATAAGTCTTTTATATCAGCTGAAATTACTGGCGCAGGTCCAGCCGGCATTTCTGTCTTCGACATTCATGGTAAGGACTATGGACTTTACGCTCACCTGACAAGACATTCGGCTAAGTTTGGACGGTCATCAGTATGGATAACGGGCTCTCATACCGCCAGCTCTGAGCCTTTTCCAGGAGCGCTCGCTACGGGCGGCAGTCTAACAACTCCCGGCGGTATTGGTGATGGTACTCAAATCACCATTACGGTGCCTGTATCCGCCGGCGGCGCCGGAAAGGCTGTTACGATTCAATTTACGACATCGGACTCTACTGGTGCTGGTGCTGCTGGCGCCAATAAGATTGGCATAGGTACCCCTGCTATATTTACCACATATAGGAATGCAGAATATGCGCGCGCACTAAGAGATGCGATTAACGGCGCCGAAAATAGTCTTGTAACATATGCTACGAGCGGTGAAGGTATTAAGGGAATAGGAGTAAAGGGAGTGAGCGCCTCTCCTAAAGGAGATTTATATGGATTTACTAATGTTGCGGTAAGGGCGTTGTATGCGGGTACTGCCGGAAACAGTATCACTATGGCAAATGTGGCGGGAACTAGCCTTGTAACAGTGGGAACATTTACTAGTGGCCAGAATAAGAAAAAGGGCCTCCTCACATACGGCGGACCCGGTAAGACTTACAACCAGCTTCCAAGTTTCCACAAAGTCAATAGAAATAATTTAACAGTGCTTAAGCAATCGCACGCCGCGGCCGGCTTGGCTCAATACTCACCTAGTTCGGTATATGATAATTGGTATATAACTCACCAAATTCCTCGCTCCACATTACAATATGCTTGGATTACGGCTTCGTGCCAATATCGTCGCGACGGTGCCTACGGTATGGTTAGCTCTGATTTCTTAACTAAAGACAGTACTGGAAAGTGGATCGACTCTTTGGATTTCGTTTCTGCTAGCGAGTTCGTATCATATATTAACGCCGCGCCGAGAGCGTTTGGTTGGGACTACTCGGGCGTTTTCGCTAACCGCCAAGCACAGAGAACTGATTTTGTAGGCTTAAACTTAAATACACTGGAAACTTGTAATACTGGTTCGGGTATTTTAGGAAAAATGGTTTTGTCTGCCCTTCCTGGAGGGGAGGGTGGATTTCTTAATCATCCGGATTTAGCCTTCAGGAGCCTTAATAGGCACCCAGGCCAAATTGCTACTATAAATACGGCCGGCACAGCTAGTGCTTTAAATGCTATTCTTCTTAATCGCCAAAGTGTTTATGGCTGGCCCACATGGCGCCAAATGCGCTGGGCAGACCATAAACTTCTGAGAACCTATAAGAAACATAATGCTGTTTATATGGAATCGATTACCGGCGCCGTAGCATCGACTACCAAGTTTATTATGCCTCCCGTATCTATGCGCGGCCGACCACTTTATGTTTCTTTAGAGGTAGACGAGAATACACAGGTCTGGAAAGCTGATTATAGTAACAATTATGTCTATTTTAATAGATACGAGACAGACGATCAGTTCCCAGATTTTGGGCGAGATTACACTTCCACAACAGTGGGTGAACAGATTATTGATAACGCAGTCACTGAAGCTTTTGACAGTATCGATCTTAATTGGATTTTGTATACTGAGAATATCTTCCCTTCTCAGAGAAATGAATTTTTAAATCATTCTCGTAATAAAAAGATGTTCGATAATAGATTCTGGCGCGACAGTCAAAATGCGAGAGTAACACTAGGCACCACCATATCAAGTAGTCAAGATATTGTGCCGCTTCTCACTCAAAGTTGTTTTGTTTTGGACGCACCTCTCAATTTCTTAACTCGTCGGATGGTACCCCTTGTCTCTTATTCGCTCGCCTCGGGCCAACTCAGAGGACGCGAAGGCACCATTTTGCGGAATCGAAAGAGTCTCGTAGATCAAGCCACAGCCGGCGAGCTGCAGAACACATATTCTACTTATTTCACTAGCAGCAATATAGGACACTTGCGAGTTAGCAACTATCAAAAAGCCAATGTTTTAACTCCTGGTCTTTTATATGCGCGCAAGCATACCATTTCTACACCCACCTCGGTTGTGTGCCCTGCTGGAATAAATATTCCGCAGTCTGGATCGGGCAAGATGCTTCCATTTGCTAGTACTAAGCAGATTCAAGTCTTCGCCGGCGAGGCTCAATGGCAAGCTGGTTCTCAAGCTGGGTATATGTGGTATGATCTAGATGCGCCGCATAGAAATTACTTACAATTTATTTCCAAGCCGTCAAAACCATGGTTTAACAATTATGAAGAATTCAATTATTTATTAAATAAAGTTAGTAAAGCCAAAGAATTTGCGATTGTTCCAGAATATCGCATGAGCGTCCACATAGAAGATTATTCCCGCGCCGGCTGGTCTATGACAGATATCCAGAACAAAAAATATGATATGTTGGAATTTCCCGAAACAAGAGGCTGCGCAGAAACTCAACAGGCTAGCGAAGATGGATCTTCTGCTCCAGCTTGTCAGAATAGCCAGGAGACTTATTTTTACGTAGATTATTCGAATTCTGAGTTTCTACAAAATTATGGAGATCTTAAATGGGCAAGCGGCCTTGAGGCTAAACAAATTAAGATTGAATGTAGCGCTTCAATTAGATTTAATCCGTACAAAGGATTTTATCCAGTACAGAGAACAATTCAGCTTGCGCATAAGCTAAGAGAAGAATTAGGCCTTCAGACAAGCTGGGATGCGGCAGGGGCCCCATATTATAATAATCCGCCTTGGTACATTGATGGTCTTGATAATAATTTTTCTGGCTCACTTACAAAGCCGTTATTTCAGCCTATGTTTGCGCCTGGAATTATGTTCAACACCATTAAGTCTGGCCTCGCCGTAGATTTTCCGGTAGTTGAAGACCCGCGCTTTGTACAGCGTACTCCATTTGGAGATTCTGCCGCCTTAAAAGAGAACAATTACGCCATTACTATTGATCCTACTGCCATGAGGCTTCAAGGTATGCGTAGAAATGCGCTGTTTGATAGAAGAATTCCTTTCGAAGCGATGATTAACCCTGATCTCGGCTTTATGGGATCGACGGCGCTTTATGTTGATCTGGATTCTCACCCTTCTTGTTCGATTGACTTAACTAGTTCTGGTACTGGAGATCCTCTCACTGGGCGTCTTATTGACGCAGAGTGTGCCGAGACTAGTTATGGCTGGATGGCTGATAATTTCTTTGGCGAGATTATGAATACATATTTGGCAGACGGCCAGCCTACACAGCTCAAGTCAGATGGTTGGCCACGCGCCGGCCAGACTATCGAAGTAGGTACGTATATGATGAGAATTAAATTACGCCGCAGTATGGAAGGAATAAAAAGCTATTCCAACGAACGTGGTTCAAAAGTATATTTAAATCCAGTTGGCACCTATGGTGGTCGTGGCCGCGGCCGCGGGCCCGGGGGAACTCCCTTTAATTTCTCGTCTCTTTCTCCATACGTACAAAACGGAGGTCGCAGAATCTTTAGTGGCACCCAGGGCAGTGGGCGCCCCGCAAACGCTAAAGGAAAAATGGGCTTTTCTACTAGTTCTATAGGATATCCTATCCCGCAAGATCCTTTTTCCTCGGCAAGCTCCTATAGAGAAACGTTTACGATGTATAGTCGGCCTACTGCTTTCGGCCCTCCTTTAGCGGGTATGGGCGAGCAAAGCAAAACATCTGTGTCGAGATATATGAATAATACTATCGTAGATAGCTTTTCTGGCCACAACCCTGCTTATACGCCCCCTTATTATGATGGCGAGTCGTGGTGTGATGTCGTATTTAGAGTGCCTGAGTCTATGAGCGATCATAAATATACCATGACAGATATTATAAATAATTGTAAACATAAGTATTGGCGTATTGATCCTGGTTATGCTACAGCTAGTTACCGTATTTTAGATGTAATGACCGGCCGGTATATAGATCGCTCTGCTGGTACAACCTTGGTGTATGATGATTCCATTAGCCTAAGTTTATTAGGACTTACTCCTGCTCCTTACAGTGGAAACCGAATTAATGAACACTGTATGCAAATAAGCGCTAGCATACGTATCAATGATATGGTAACGGCGCCAAAAGTTGAAATTGATACTGGTACAACCGGCACTGTCACCATAGTAGAGACTGATAGTTGGGTAATTCGTCCGCGCATGGAAACCCCAATGATGAACTTTAATGATAAACAGCTACAAAGACCTCTTACTAGTTCTGAATTGGCAATACCGCAAGGCTATGGAGCCGCATCAGTACCCCGAGGCATGTGGCATCAGTTTGGCGTTTTAGAGCGAGATCCCACCAAAGGAGTTTTCCTAGAAGTTGAAGATATGCCTCTAGATTGGTTAAATAATCACTATGATGTATATATTAATAATTCTATCTATAACGACTACAACGCCAAACAAAGCGGCTCTAACGTTATACTTTCCACAAAATCGCTAATAGATTTGGTTGGCTTCGATTCGGACAACAGGAGCACCAAGCTTGGAAAACTTAAAACCTCGTTAACAATTAATGAAGCGGTAGTAGCGATTCCGTATATTGTAGAGGGCGCCGAATCTTCTGATGGATTTGAGGCCGCCACCGCCGCCACCATGACCTCTCCAGAAAATATGGAGAGAAAGAAATTTATAAGTATTCCTGAAAGCAGAATAGAAGCAGCTGTTCTTGAGGGCACGACCGCATCCGACTCGCTGGATGCCGCCGGCGAATCCATCAGGCGCCAAATCGAGTTAATGAGAAAGTATATCTTCCCCCCCAATCTAGATTGGGTTAACTTCCCAGCTGAATCAGAAACTGGAGGTATTCCTTCATGGTATCAATCATTAAGGCCCGACTGGCTGGAATCGGATTGTCCAGATAGTGTTACTGATGAAGCCGCAGCTGAGCCTTTTGTCGCCTATATATTTGAATTTTCATACGATTTTAGTGAGGATGATTTGTCTTATATGTGGCAAAATCTCGCACCACCTGAGTATAAGAAGATAACTCTTCAAAATACCGCTGTTGCTCATGAGTTGATAGATTCCGAACTTCTATCTGAAACTAACTTGGCAGATAACGAGAGCCTTAGATGGATGGTATTTAAGGTGAAGCAGAGATCTCAAGTAAATTATTATGACCACTATAAGGAAATAGGCACCTATAGTGCCTATACTGAGCAATGTATTCGCGATGCTAGAAAGTTTGGATATAATTGGCCGTATGATTATTTATCATTTGTAGAGAAGATCAAGATAGATGTAAAATTGGCTATGGAATCTCCTTTTGTTGATGGAGAGTCGCCAATGATGGGCGCTGACGATGAGAGCGGATTGAGTAGCGCTGGTCCCGCTGCCGGTTCAGAATTGAGCAGGCCATCCGATGTCGGATCTATGCTTTCTCACTTTGATGCCAACTCTTCTCTTGCGTTTTCGGTAACCCACATACAGACATTTACTGAGGATGACGAGTCGGAGAGCGGCATATCTGTTTTTACTGACGTAGATTTTTCACAGGCTGTGAATTCGAATCCGCCTACTTTAAATCAGTCTATGTGGGATGCTCTTAGGGACGAATATGGTTGATGGTGAATATTTCCCTTATATGGGTAGTTATTATTAGAGAATAAAAGATGAAATTTTTAAACAAAAAAGAACAAGTAATGGACTTTAAGTTAACGTCTTATGGTCACTATTTGCTTTCTATGGGCAGATTTAAGCCAGCTTATTATGCTTTTTATGATGATAATGTGCTATATGATGGCGCCTATGCGAACATAAGCGAATCCGCGAATCAGATCCATGATCGCGTTAAACATAAAACACAATATTTAGAAACACAAGTTCTTTTCCAAGAAGTAGATACCCCGGCCGAAATTATTGATGAAGGATCAGTGTCTTATTATTTAACAGACATAAGCCCCATCATGAGAGAGCCTCGAAAAGATACCTTTAGATTTGAAGCCATGATAGGTGACGCATTTTTAGAGGGAAGCAACAACATAGCCCCAGCCTGGAAGATAGTAACACTTCAAGGGCATATAAAAGACAACACGCTTCAGGATAAGGTAAACAATTTTGATATCCCACAGCTTAATATCACTCTTAACTACTATAAAAGGCTTATTGATCCAGATTATATGACGACACTACCCACGGACTCAGTGCGAAATGCTGGTATTACTACCGCGCCTTTTGCGGATGGAAAATCAATACAATTAGTTGTAGATGATCTGTTGTTATATGCGGAAGAAGTAAATACTGAATTGTTACATGAGAATTTTGATATTGAGGTGTTTGAAATAGTTACCGGTGCTTATGGTAAATTATGCGCTACATGCCCTCGTCAAGATAAATTTAAAAGAAAGTACTTTCTTGAGAATTTATTTAAATTAGATGGAGAGGCGATCACTGAGGAGTACTTAAGAAAAGTTTCGCTCAATCCCAAAGAACTTTATTTAGAAAGCGCCTTGGTATCTTCAAGCGTTACTTACTATTTTGATATCTATAAAGACGGCCAGATATCACCAGAAGATGCTTGTAAAGGATCAGAGGTGTTTAATAGGCAATCTCTGTATATCGATTTGGACTTCGACTGCGATATCGAAAGCCCAACGGATTCTCAATATTATGATATTTACGGTGTAGTAACGGAGCCTGAAATATGTCAATAAATATTGGTAACAATGTAATCAATGTAGCTGGGAGAATGTTGCCCATTCCATACGTAGAACGCGCCGTTGTTCACGATGATGTGATAGATATCAAGTTAGCTTTGTATGTTCCTTATTCAGAGGGTCAGGCTTTGGGCGATGTAACTGGTTCCTTAAAGAAGCTTAAGTATTATGTAGGACAGGTTTTTGATGGTGACGCTAGTGGTTCGTTAGATATCGATGGCGGCGGTAGTCTTGACTATGATTATACTGAGGCAAACATCTTTGGAGGCAGAACTCGGCGTTTTGACGCCATAGTCTCAGATGAAGGCGCCCTAGATTACCTTATTGACGTGACAAAGCCCCATCACTATACGGATCTGTTTATCCACCCAGATTCCCTTTCGTCGACGCTCGGCGCTACTGGATACTCTTCGGGAGATTTGGTAATTTATCAGATAGAAGGACACAAACAGCTCTCAGCGTTAAATTTTGAAGATTTTACTTTAGTAGATGACGCGGAAGACGAGGATGAGTCCAACATGCCGACCATGATAGCTCACTATACTGCGGATATCACATTAAGTGCTGTTGGTTCAGCCACATATTTTGCTAATGGAGTTTACTCTGGTTCGGTGAATGTGGATTATGATTTGTCTCTGATAGCCTTTTCGTCTTTATTGGACTTTTCCACAGTGGGCGATGGCTCCGGAGATACACCAGAGGCCCTCGAAAAAGCTATTGAAGATCCTCGCTATGCTGCTTTATATAGTGCTCTATGTTCTCAAGTATCTCACGAGAAAGTTTTTAGAAATGGATATATTGTGCTCGATCCTACTGCGGTATATTATCTTAACACAGGAAAGATTTATAATGGAAACCCAATACAAACTATAGACGGATCTTTTCACGTATCAACCCCTAAAATAAATCGCGGAACCATGGCGGAGCAGTTTGAAACACTGTATACCAATCCGTCGACTGATACTCAAACCCCAGGTTTAGCAGAAATGGTTAGCGGCTTTAAATACATCATAAACACATATGGCCAGACTGAAGAGCTATTGCCTAGATTAAACTTGTTCAAAAAGTCCTTTATTGATAAATCTCCTGGCACCACCACTGGACAATGGTATAACTTATTCGAACGTTCGCTAATGACGGTTAACCGTATGGCGTTTGAAAACCCATCCGTCCGTCGCGAATTGGTTACCACGCCCGTAGTGGTAGATTCGAGAACTAAGATTTCTGATACTTATAGTCCTCCTGCGGATCTTTCCGGAGAATATGATTTAGATACTGATTATGTATACGGATCCAGCAATAGCGTGATCATGACTCGTAATGCGTATTTTGAAGGCGAACCCCCGGTAGATAAATATGATAATGATTTTGTATTAGTGGAAGGTGGGTTTTTCTTCTTTGATTATGAAAAAGCACTCAAGACACAAAGTGCGATATCTAAGCTGATGGATGTTAATAGAATTGAAGCATATTTTGGTAAGTCCGCCACAAATCAATATTTTAATTTAAAAGAGGCGGGATACCTACGACGAGGAGAAACAGATGTGGGCCCCTTGCCTATATATACTTCCAGAGCTTACTTTCGTGCTAATGATGGAGGAGTAAGTCCTCCTACCGTATCTTATCCTTATTTAGAATATTTTACCACTTGGGGATGGACAGAATCGGACGAAGACGGCGGAGCCGGGTATGTCAAATACCGAACTTCGTTTGATCCATCAGGTAGTAGTAAAACTTTATATCCAGAAATAATGCTTAGAAATTTAGTAGTTCCCGGCGCCGATAGTCTTAATGATTATCGAATGATGTCCTTCCAATTTCAAAGTATTTTTGATAGCGAAGGTAGCTATTATGATTCTCCACGAAACAACGATACGATAGAATTTCAAACAGTTGTATACGATCACACCCGGGCCCTGGTAATGGCCATCACCAGTTCGTTGGCCGCGTTTTTGACAGAAACAGACACTACGGCTTATAGCCGTCACACCGGCAGTTTGAAAGACTATGTTCAATATGCTGAGCAGTTTTGTAGTTATAACGATTTAGATGGAGTTTTTAACCAATTTTTTGTAGATGAGATGACCGCGACTTATGTTGCTAATCCTTCATCCGCGCCATGGTTCCGTGCTCCCGCGATGTTTAACATATATAGAGATTTAATGTATGATACATTTGGAGGAGACACTTCCAAGATAACTGATGAGACCATAATTATAAGTCAAAAGATCTCGCCTTCTACCGGAAACTTAGAAGATTTGCAATCTTTCTACGTTGATTTTCAAAATTTAGTAGAAGCAGTTACAGATGGTATTGATTTAAGTTCTGTTAGTGATGAAATTAGACTTGAATTTGGATTTACTAACGAAATTGATGTAATGGATTATGGATATCCTGATTTCGCTGCCATGGCCGATAGTGAAACCTACACGACATGGGATTGGGAATTTACCAAATATATGTCTATTGATTTCTCGGCAGGAGGCGAGGACGCCTGGGAGACTTCCGATTATACGTTGTTATATGAAAATGCCGGCTCAGAAATGACTGAATTTGCGCTACCAATGGATGCTGTTTATTCGGAATTGTTAAGTGAAATTAATACATTTGCCGAGACCCAAGACAGTTGGGTTTTGCTGTATGGATACGAAATTGCTGATGCTGTGACAATGTATTATACTGTTACTATAGATGGAACTGTGGCATCATCTACGGATGTATCCACAATCCAGGCATATGCCGAGAATGGAACGATGGTAGACAATGCTTATTACAAAGTTCAACTATACGCATACCCCAATGCCGTCGATGGCAAAGGCGTCTACCAGAGGCTCAAGATCAGCAAATATGTTGGCACTAGTCGCGATGAAGCCGCTGGTTTTTAGGCACCTATTTATATAAAGGAGAGTTAAGATGAAAAGTTACCAAAGAACGACTCTAAATAAAGAATCTCATTTTAAAGGCATTCAAAAAGCAGCCGTATCCAGATATATTAATGGCGTATTGGTTAAAGAAGTTAACAGTCGAGATTTTAAAGTTCAAAATGCGTTCAAGATTTTAGAGAAGAATGGTTCCACACCTCTTAATATGCCCTATAAACAATATGGTGCTGAAATTTCTACCTCTCACGCTGTCATGCAGGCGCTCGGAGCCTCTCCGGTTTCTGGCGGGAAAAAGAAGATTGATTTTATGCCGCAACAAGAGATTTTTGTTCCTTCTAATCCTAATGTATTTGATAAAGAGAGGTATAAAAATCTAAAGAACAAGACGTTTACACCGTCAAAAAGTTTTCCCAATCCAGCAGATCCTTTTTATAATTTAGCCGGCTCTGCGCCCTCTAGAGCCATGGCTAGCCGCGCAAGAAAGACTAAGGAGTTAAGCAATTTAATAAATCCAGCTGCCCTTGTAGAGTCTATTTTTGACGTCAATATAGGATTCTCTTATAGCACAAAACCGACGACATTGGTTGATAAAAATAGCGCTGAACGAAATGTAAAACTTATGGATAATCAAATATCTGCTGATAAAAGAAGATCTTCTGCGCAAATTAAAGCACCTCGCCACGACCAGATCTGGACCACCGGTGGGACCCCGAGCATAATTCAACCAACGGAACCCGATATTCTCCTTCGCAATATCAGCGCTCGCAACATTAGCGCCCGCGATATTCGCACCGGTCGCTATGATTCAAATGACCCTGCTGGTAACAATATTAGCGCGCGCAATATTAGCGCCCGAGATATGACGGCACAGAGCGCTGTGATTGCGAGCTTGCGAAAAATACAACATAGCAAGAGGCGGCCTACAAATAGCGATCGTTCTCTTAAAAAGAGCGCCTTACAAGAAGCGTACACACGCCCAATAAGACGCTTGAGAGGACTTAAATAATGACAATTGAGATAACAATAGACTATACCCAGGTTATTGATCCGACACATTATGCTGATTATTATGGCGTCTTTGTTGCCGGCGATTTCACTTCGGATGATGGATACCTTACTATATTCTCTGAATATGATCAGGGCAATAGCCTTGATGAGAATGGATTTTATTATGATATTGCGCCCATTTTTAATATAATTCCGAATGAATCTTTTGCTAATGTATTTCTTGAAAAGCTTTCTTCTGAGCAATTAGCGCTGCTTTGTCAAGTTGTGCCTTACACTTTTGATGGATATGATGAATCAAATCCCACCTTAGAGCTTTTAAGTATCGGCTATAACGGCCTGACAGATCCTGTGCTTCTGGAAGGAGCCGCTGATATCTTAGAAGATTTCGAATCCGATACCGAGGATGATACAGTAATTAATTTTAGCGTAACCTATGATTACCAAGAAATCTCTGGCCTTCGAAGTCGCTTTGGCTATGAGGCGGGCTCTTCGATTAGCGATATTATCAGCGACGGCGCCGCAACTATTGCCCTAGAGGCGGCTTCTTCGTATATAAGCGAAAGAAAAATTTATCACCGCACAACGATAGTGCCTCTTCAGGGTAGTTTCTCTACCTTCGATTACGTACCTGTCGTTAATTTGTCCGCATTTAATTCTATAACGCCTTTTGTTTTAGGCGGCACCTCCACAACTGGATATTAAAATGATTACACGCACCGGTCATTATTTAAACGGCTCACTTATGTCAGGGTCAGATTCTTTCAGAACCATGATGGGGGGATATTGGCAACTTGTAGAAGAGGATGACGGCGTACAGACTACAGTTGAATTTGTTCCGATGCGCGATAACGAGACCACAACGTGGATAACTACTTTTACAGAGGAAGATTTTCCCATCCAAGAAGTGATGATTAGAAATAGCTATTATGATGCATCATTTTATACTGCTAGCGCTGATTCTATTATCCCAACTTGGAAAAACCAAATTAGAATTGTAGGAAATCCAGATATTGTTGAAGATGATACCCACTGGCTTTCACTTAGTAACAAATTTTTATCGAGCACAGATACTATCGATATTAGTTTTCAGTATGAATATCCGTATGCTCCGCTTTATATTAAAAGCGTTGATTATGAGAATGTAGCAAATTATCAGGTTGCTAATTTTACCTATAACTATAACTATTATTTGCCAGAATATCAAAATGTCCGATATGGCGAATCAGTATTGTTAAAGCCGAATTATTATACTCTCATTAGCGTGGGCGCCGGCAAGACCACAGCAGATACCGATGAAGATATGTACAACTTAGCCACAGTAGAGGGAACCGTAGATCCTGAAAGTCTCTTTTCCTCTCTTAACACTGAATATCCTCCCACTTACGATATTACATCTGCTGATTTAAGATCGGGTCGTTTAGGATATAAAGATAAATTACATAATATAAAAAAATATTTAAGTAGCTCCTATAGTGCCCCAGCATTGTCAGCGTCTAGCCTTTCTACGGCGATATCAAGATTCCCGAAAATAATGTTTAATAGAGAATCACAACTTAGTTTATTTCCTACTGCTCTTGAGTGGGAAGATAGAATGCCCTATATGGTAAAGTTAAATTTTCCTGTTGATAATTCCTCATATACATGGGGAGATATGATTTACGATTCTGGTTTTGAAAATTTGATGCTATCGTTTATTAAAGATTCTTTTAGTTTTCCCCATCTGACACCCAACATTATCCCTTATCCTTATGAAGCGGTTCATAATGTGATATCCTCATCATTGGGAGTAGTAAAAGAATACTCACTAACAACAGAGTCATCTTTTAATGAGACCAATTTCTATACTATGATCTTTGACACTCTATCAAAGCAGCATGCCGGATTTACTACGCTTAATCGCGATTATCATATTCCCGGCGGCCAATCCGCTGCCATGAATCAGCTTGACAATGCCTATCGGACATTTAGATTTTCGCACTCTGTGCCCGCTCTTGATCTTTTAATGCGCGTTAATGAATATTTAGACCTTAACTATCCGTTGGCGCAGGATACCTATATGACAGTGCCGGATATTCTAAATGAAGCCGGTAATTCTAAGTACACTGAAACCTTGGCATATCGAGTCCGAAAGCTAAACACGGCCCAGCAAACTGTACAAAACTTTATTGTAACCAATAGCAATCACATTTCAAAGGCCACAGATGGTTCGGACCAGTGTACTCTATATGATTCTCAGGTTAGATATGGTGAATCGTATGATTATACAGTATACGCATATGTTTTAGTTTATGGATGGGGCTTGAGATATGAAGATTGGGGAGTGTCGCGACAAATTGGCTCTCCCAAAGAAATATCAAGCGGAGAAGTATACTGTTTGGAGATGATAAATCCCACCACAGGACAGCCCACCCCGGCCGCATGGACAGCCGCAGATGTTTCGAGTGTAGAGATTACAAACGAATTATATACTTCGGCACAGATTAACTCTTTAGAGAGATATCAGGCACACATGACGCTAACGACGGAGCCAATAATACGTATTATAGAAGTTCCATTATATAGCAAGAGAGTTACGGTCCTGGATCATCCGGCACCCCCAATCCAGCTGTCAAAGTTTCAAAGGATGGATGATTCTCAAATAATCGGTTTGATGGCCTCTGTTGATGTTCCTATGGCTTCGACTTTCCCTCTAACAGTGTTGCCGTCCGACGAACTTTATAAGGGCCTCTACCTTGCGTCTAATGATTTATTGGCAACTGAAAAAAATTCTAATTATTGTAAATCATATGTAGATAAAATTCAGATATTCCGCAAAAGTGAAAGACCACTTTCGTTCACTGATTTCACAGAAAACGATCTTATCGCAACTAAAGACTTGAAGATTCCAGGCTCTACTTATACTTATTCTTCGTGTGTTTATGAAGAAAAGATAAGAACCAACACTAAGATCTATTATCTCTTAAGAGCGGTTAGTCAAAATGGAACTCCTGGAGTTCTCAGCACTTTGGTTGAGGTAGAGCTAGTTAGCGATGGAGGCTATAAATACGCCACATTTGATGAAAAGATTCCGGCCGATTTTGAAGAAGATCTGCTGAACGAGGTGACCACACAATTCAAAAAGATATTTCAATTGGTGCCCAATATTAATCAGCTAGAATTCGATACAACAGAGGTAGATTTTGATAACAATGCTGGTGATGAAATAAATGGCATAGTGGTAGGTACGTCAGATGATAGTATTTTTGGAAAAACTTTTAAACTTAGATTAACTTCTAAAAAAACAGGAAAGAAAATCGATCTAAACGTTACATATAAATTAAATTAAGGGTAATTAAGGATATATTATGGCTTTTTTAGATAACACCGGAACAATTAAAATAGATGCTGTTTTGACAGATGTCGGAAGAAAAAGAATGGCGCAGGGTCAGTTTATGATAACTAAGTTTGCACTAGGTGATGATGAATTGGATTATTCGTTTGTAGATACTTCGGATCTTACTGAAGAAAGTTCGTTCGCTTCTCTAAAGACGTTTTCTATGTTTGAGGCATTTGCCGAAAAGAACGCAGTCATCACCTATCAGCTTAGAGATTTTAGAAGTGATGATATATTGTATATCCCGCAGATTAAGATTAACGAAAAAATAAGCGAATCAGTAAAGAAGGACACATCTTCTACTTCTACATTTTATTATTTAGGTGTCAATGTGGAGACTACTAAGAAATTAAAGACGCTAATGGGTAAAAGATTTTATCTGGAAAATGAGTCATCACTGCTCAATAAATTAGTATTTGAAGCGGGAATTCATAGCGACACATCCACAATAGATCTTCCTCATACACAAAAAGCTCGCGAACGTTATCTTTTAAACTACAATTTATATGATAAATACTTTATAATCAATTGTGATAACAGGTTTGTCGACAAGTTATTAGTTGTCGACCCTAAAGATACGAAATTTGAGAATGACGCGTCAAACAATATGTTTTACAACTTTCAGACATTGCGACCAATTCCGCCGGTGTCGCTTAAAAAAATAACTAAATATTTTGATTCATATATTGTGCCCGGGATCGACAATGAGATATTTCCCTACGCCGGAATTGATGACAACAGATACTCAGCAATTAATGGTCCTCGTAGTACTATTGGGGTTTTCAATTTAAAAGTGATTGATGAATTAACTGGCGAATCAACCACAACCAGAGACTTTAGATATTTAAAGTTTGGAGAAATCAATAAAACATTGTTTGGCGGTAGCGATAAGTTTGATTATATTGACACAGTTCTGCGCATCGAAGGAACCGCCAGTGGCGCCACCCTTCAGGTACCTATTAGAATTTTAAGATATGCAGGCACTTAAAACTAACTTTATTAAAATAATTACTATTTATGTTAAGAGAGGAATAATAAATGGCTTTTTTAGATAACTCAGGAGATATCATTCTTGATGCGGTGCTTACCGATGTAGGGCGCCAAAAGCTTTCAGATGGCGCGTTTCAGATTACTAAGTTTGGCTTAGGTGATGATGAAATTAATTACGGAACTTACGATCTCAATCACCCCTCTGGATCGGCATATTATGATTTAGAGATTATGCAGACACCGGTATTAGAGGCCTGGACTGCTACTAACCAGAATATTAATTATGGATTGCTGACAAACACTAACTTAGAATTGGAATATTTGCCGGTATTGGTATGTAACGAGAAAGCAGATTGTTCAGTGTCGCTCAGTAGGCGTAATAATCTTTTTTATGTGGCCACCAATTCGGATACTTGGGCAACATTAAATGGAACTTATAGCGACAATCTTCTTTTGGCCAATTCGACATCTCTGACTCAGTATATTATTGTGGAGGCGGGCCTTGATACTTATGATGAGCCCGCAACTGCTGTAACACGCCGCGGCTTCTTAGAGGTTAATGATCTTATAGATACCATGTTCACAGTGAACGCAGATAGTCGATTTATTGTGGGAATAGGTGCTGTTAAAAGCGGCACCGGCGCCAGCACATTTGCGAATGTTGTTAGTGATAACTCTCCGAACTTTAGTATAGCGATTGAGATAAATAGCCCTATTGGTGCTTCAACCGAATTGGAGGGTTTCGATAGGTTTCGCTCTAAGGGCCTTGCGAACAGGGTTTTCGATCCTACTTCGGGAGATGGAGATATCTATTCAAGCCTTAAGGGCCCGCGCGGTAGTATTTGTGCCTTAAATGTTAGTGTTAAAAGTAGCCTGACGAGCACCAGCCAAACCGACAGACTTTTTCAAGAGCACGGCTCTGTGAATGTGACCCCTACGGCTGCGGGAGTGCCGTCTGGAACTGCGACTACCTATGACTTTTTAGATACAATCCTCTACGTACAGGGAATGTTTAGTGGTGCCACGCTACAAATTCCCATTAGACTCATAAGAAAGAATTCATAAACTGGAGATTATTTAATGGCAGCACAAAATTTTGTAAACCTAAACAGCGATGACGATATTACAACAACTAGAACGTTGTTGCATGAGGCCATCCCGCTGACAGGAACTATCTATAAGTACCAAACGAGTTCGTACGGCGATAACAATATTAAAAATTATATTCATGGCATGTTTCAGTCTGTTTATGATTATCCGTATTTGAGTTCTTCGGCTAACCATATTTTTGACTTAACGGCATGTTATGCGGCTACTTCAAATTGCTCATCTTCAACATCAGTTCAAAACGCCAAGAAGATTAATATGTACACTGAGTTTGCTCAGCTTTTGCTTGGCTATAGCGGCTCTTTAACAGATCCTCGCCGAGATGTTAGATACTTCGAGAATGATCTTACGCTCGATGGTAGCAATAAAATGCGTGAAGTTTTTATAGTTAATTTTTCTCGTCTATTGACCAAGGATCAAGTCAAGAAGGGAAGCTTTAGTATGACTATTGGAACTGGCTCCTGGAAAAATCCCTTCAAAGATAATCGCCTCAATATCACAGTTACAGACGCGTCCGCATCGGCCGATGGATCTGGTATTGCCACTACTTTGGGCGGCGATATGGCAGTCCTATTTGCCACGTCCAGCAATGGATTTCTTCGAAAGGGAACAGATTATTCTACTTTAGCGGCCGGCGTGGTGTTTTATCAAGCGGGTATTGCGATTCTTACTGCTTCTATATTTTCGGGGTCCGTTGGTAGAGGTAAGCCCGGCCCGACAGCAGGGCCGAGTGGTGCCTTCTACCGGGCGCCATATGGACAAAGAAATAGAAATGTCCAACAAACTCTTTCGAGTTCTGCTATTAGCGCTGCTTGTGATGCTGTGCGGCATAGAATAGGAAATATTGCCTTTAATAATACGACTGAGATTAACTCTAAGATTTATTTCTGTCGTGTTCCGCACAATAAATTTAACTATAGCGCTAATCCCACTTATTTGTCGGGAAGTAAGATTAAGGTGAAGAATGTAGCATCCGACTCGCCAGTCGCTTATATTACGACAGTTGGGCTCTACAATGATCAACAGGAACTCATGGCTGTCGCTAAGCTTTCCGAACCTATTAGGAAGGATCCCACTAACGATCTTACAATTAGAGTTCGTTTGGATTACTAAAAATGTCTTTGAAGAAGTTTGATGAAAACGATGTTTTCATTAATACCATGAAGGCACATCCTCATAATGAGTTTGTCGTCTTTAACTCAAAGATATATTGGAACAGTGTCCCAGCTCAATCCGGCGCCCGAAACAATCAGGTGCGAAATGTTCCGTCCGGATATGTGAGCCTCTATGAATATAATATTGATCGCCCTAAGTTATCGACCGGTCGCTCTATTGAAACTGGAAGTATTTTAGACACTGGGCGGATTTATCCATGGATTTCTAAGGATACTGCCGGGGGAAGCTTTAAGACTGTCTCTACTGAGACCTATCAAAACGAATTTCAGTGGGGAGATGTGCTGACTGGCTCCTATCCCCTGTCTGCTTCTATAACGCGAGAATATATAACGCGCCCGTATTATTCTACAGCATCTTATAATAAGCATTATATGTCGCTTAGAAATAGATTAAATTTTTACGGACTTAAGAGCCAACACTATAATGTTACATCTGCTTTTGGAAACAAAGATCGTTCAAAGATTAATCTAGTTTCAATCCCTAGCATTTTTTACGGGTCTCAGATCAAGCCCGGGAGCGTTTCCCTTAAGTGGTATTTTACAGGCTCCCTTATTGGCGAACTTAGAGACACACGCCAGAATGGTGAGCTGATTCAGGTAGGCCCTCGATCAAGCCTAGGGAGTGGTTCTGTAGCTGGCGTTGTTCTTTATAACGAAGGGTTTGTTCTTTTAACTGGCTCTTGGGCGCTTAATACTGAAACAATTCGACTCACCACGGCCTCGTTTTCCATCGCACCACAATGGTTACATTACGGCGCCGGCGCAAATGACGGAATTTCTACTAGCACCGCCGGCGCCACGTATGCTAGTGCTTCATTTTCTCTTTCCTTTAAGGGTACCACAGAAACACAAGTGGTTACTATGCTGGCTAAAGCAAAGCGCGCGGAAGTGAATTATTCAAATAATCCCACATTTCTAAAATACGGACAAACAAGAACTTACGCCTCTTCGTCACAGATATTTGAAGAGCCCACAGACGTGGAAATTAAAAATTGTGTGAGTTCTTCGTTTAATGATTATGAGGTGCCTTTTAAAAGACAAGTGTATATTTCACGCGTTGGTATCTATGATGAGAATAAAAATCTGATAGGCATGGCTACTCTAGCAAATCCTGTTTTGAAAGAATCGGGCCGAGATCTAGCATTTAAAATAAAAGTAGATATCTAGTATAATAGAATAATGATACTTGGCATCGACATATCTACCAGCATCACTGGGTTTGCAGTTGTAGCTGAAGATGAAATTGTCTTTTATGATTCGGTTGACTTGCGAAAATACAAAAACTTATTTGAGAAAGCAGAAAGAATAAAAGAAGCAATTTTTACTATCTTTGATAACTATCAGTTCGATAGAGAAGAACACTGGATGGAAGTTGATCAAGATAGAGAGAACAAGATAAATCATATTTATATTGAACAATCTCTTCATATGTTTAGGGGAGGTAAATCATCAGCTAAAACTCTTTCAACTCTTACTCGCTTTAACGGTATTGTTTCGTGGCTTATTTACGAGATGTTTGAAATGGAGCCAAAGTATATCGCCGCCACATCTGCACGCAAGCACGCTGGCATTAAAGTTCCGAGAGGGCAAAAAGCAAAACAAGTTGTTTTACAATATTTGCTTGACAATGAGCCTGCTTTTAAGATAGAATATACAAAGCATGGAAATCCGAAACCTGAATCGTATGACCGTGCGGACGCAATTGTTATAGCAAAAGCAGGGTGGGCGATTGAACAAGCAAGCAGCGAAGAAGATTCTCAATGAAGCTTTAGGGAGGGGTCGAGATCATGGTTCGGAAATTCTTTTTAAATGCCCGAAATGTAATCACCACAAATCTAAGCTTTCTGTTAACTTGTCTAAAAATGTATTTAAGTGTTGGATTTGTGATTATCGCGGCCGCTCTATTAGGCGTGTTATTAGGTCTTTTGGTTCCTATACTCAACTACAGAAATGGGACGCGATATTCGGCAGGGA
>Ga0080013_1000409_pt1 | contig 60819 bp, 72 predicted proteins | sample ETNvirenome_6_85_FD_69236 | JGI IMG/M metagenome (GOLD analysis project Ga0080013, IMG submission 69236) | Marine viral communities from the Pacific Ocean - ETNP_6_85 (SPADES assembly) (version 2) | ecosystem: Environmental > Aquatic > Marine > Oceanic | place: Pacific Ocean | collected 2013-06-19 | reverse complement strand
CCACAACTCACTTGTTTCATCCTTATGCTTACTCATGCCGTACCAGCCAAGGTACGGTCTCCAACTCGTCTCTGCTAGGTGTATAGCAAAATCCCACCTATCCAGAACAACGACATATTGCTGTGGTGTCAATTCCACATGTACAGATTTCACCGCCCTCTGAGCAACAGGAGTAGTTTCCAAACCATGCGTCTCCACCGTCTTGACTAATACTGGAGTCGGGTTGGGGTACGTTTGTTGAAAGACCGCTAAGGGCGATTCTACGACGCTCGGAAGCAGTGCGAACAGGCTCATAGCAGCCGCAATTGCAAGAAACCATTTTATCCTCCTATTGGACTGTGATTGGTGCCTCATAGTTATTACTTGCTGACATTGATTGGATCAATGTAGTTGCATCAATTATGAAACTTGGAGCATCAATGCCTGTTCCATTACCAATTTTACTATTTTGAATTGTTAAAGTACCAATCTCCATATTGTCGAGGTTAATCCCTCCACCAAAGGCGGATATGTTACTAAGTGTAAGTGTACGGCAAAAGCTGTCTGCAGTCGCGGTATTAATGACAATCTTATCGAAGGAACCATTAGTGACTCCCGGAATTTTAACAGCACCACGAGTAGAAGTTACTGTGATGTCTTTTGGAGTGCTGGATAGTGTAGGCCCAATGGAAAGACCATCAGCGGCTACGTTTGTAATATTCAGTTGATATATCTTTGTGGCAGCTAGGTTAAAAGTAGTTGCTTCCACATTGTCAATGATAACAGTATCACATGCAAGCACATGATCAGCAGTACCTATTATCTGAATTGCATCTGTTAGCCCAGAAGCCTTACCAATCTCTAGACCAGAGATAGTAATGTCTGCGGCTCGTGCACCCGATACGTTTAGCTGTAGCGTGTGAGTTTGTAGCTCTCGTTCGTCAGCGGGTGTGTTATCAGCAAACACCCACTCATCACCTACTTGCAGGGTTCGGTCTGGTTCAACAGCTGCTGCGTTATAACTAGCAGGTTCAGGCCATATCGGAGCTGCGTTCAGTCCCTTGATCGCGGTGCCAATTGCGAACCCTGTGACAAGGATACCAATGACGACACCAAATGTACCTACTTTCCATACACCACCTACAATTCTAGTACCTTTTAAACTTGGAACTTTAATGTCCGGCACCTTTCCTACATTCATGACGTTGGGCATACCTACGTCTACTTTTGGTGTTTGCCAATCTCTTGATTTAAACTTAATCGCCGGTAACCGGATATTAGGTATTGTAAACAACCTTTTCAAAAACTTCATTCATAGTTCCCCCTTAGTCATTATAATTGCCATACTGTCTATTATCTGAATAACCAGATTTCCCCATGTCTTCTAGCACTTTATTAAAGCCCATGTGGTCAGACATTATAGTTCTCATTTCATTCTCGATAATAGCATCTTTAGTCTCTAAGTCAGCTACCTTATCTTCAAGTTCTTCAACGGCTTCCTCAAGATCAGATGCGTCAAACTCTTCAGCCATGGCAATCTTTTCCTTGAGTGCTTCGATGTCGTTTTGTAACACTGCAACATCAACAGTGGTTTTTTCTTCTTGAATAGTATCAACAGTCGTGCTAAGGTTTCCAACTGTTGAATCGAGCTGTGCAACATACCAGATTATTCCAAAGGCTTGGGCGATTATTGCAACGACAATACCAATAGATACTTTTATATTGCTGAAGTCCATTACACTTACTTGCCTTTTTTCTTGCCTTTCGCTACTTTGGCATTGATAACACGGTCAAAAGAGTCTGCTGCCATCTGAGCAATTTTATCAGTTGCTCCACTTCTCATACCATCGATTTTATTACGTTGTTCAGCCATGTGTTTAGCACGTAGGTCTGTAATGTATCTATCTTGTGCTTTGCGCTGTTCTGAAGTTTCAGACATAAGTATATCCTCCGATTATTGCCGGTATCTTGTCATTTTCATTATAACAAATTAGGGGGATTTTGTCAATAGATATTGTGCTCTGCGCTCGGCAGCAGCGGTTTGTTCTTTAGCACCTTCTGGGGCATATTCTAGCACGTAGTGTGGGAGAGCAGAGGTTCGGCCCATCACCGCTTGACAGCCCTTGTATTCATCTAAGTAACGGTATCGAGCGCACATAAGACAAACAATGCGATTCTCCGCATGAATTAAAAACATACCTTGGTTATTGTAGCTCATATGTCCGGGCTCGAATACGAGATGGCCTTCACATACTGGACAGACGTTTTTCTTCATAAACACTATCGTACCATATTCTGCATAAAGTTGGGTTGAAATTCTGGCGATTGTCTAGGGTCTGTTTGTTCTGCTGTTTGATCCCGTACAAATTGAGGTAGGGGAACATCGGGGTTTGTATAAGCTGTAACGGGTTCTTCTGTAGGCATTGAAGGAGGTCCAACAGGACTTTCAATTGGAGTAGGACTTACTTCCCATTCCATAGAATCGTCAGGCAACATTTCAGGAGGCTCTTGAGTTCCTTTTGCAAAAGAAAAAGAACCGTCTCCATTACCATAACCTTCTAGCATAAAATTAGCTTCGTTTTGAATATCTACATCATCTCTAGCATCTTTACGGGCAGTTTCCCATGCAGTTACACTAGCTGCGTAGTTTTCATCTGTTGTGTCATCATTATCTATTAATAGAGTAGCATTATACCAAGCATCCCAACCAACTTCAGCAAAGGGGTACTTAAGAGCAAATTCTGCATTTTTTACAGGGTCTAATATTTCTTCTTTCCAGTCATCACCAAACTCTTTTTCCAGATTTTTGATGTGTTGAGAGTGTATTTGAAAAAGACCATATGCTTTACCGGGAGTTCCATCAGGGAGGGGATCCGCATCATTTATAGCATCAGCCTCTAGTGTGCTTTCTAAATAGGATACTTTAAATGCTTTTTCAGCATCTTTGCCCCAACCAGCTTTAATAAGAACACGGTATAATTCTCGTGGTGTTAACTTTGACATTAGTTTTAGTTTAACTGACTTTTATGAATTTGTCAACATCTTCTATTTTAGGTAACTTAACTTCATCTAGCCACTGAGTCATATGCATATTGTTGTATTCATTCATGTATGCAAGTCCATACAATAAAGCTGCTTCAAATGTATCTCTATATGATTCTCCCATAAGTTCTGACATAGTACTTAAGAGCATAGAAGTAGATTTGTGTATATGAACACGCTTGTGTACCATATCATTGTAATTAGGCATTGACATTTCTCCAATCTTATGTTATTATAAAAAGTATAGCATACATGGCACAAACATGCAAATGGAGTAAAAATGCCAGCAAATCCGCTTACAGCGTTAACTCAGATGATGGATGGGGACTATGACCTTGACCATTCTGAAATGGACGTAGAGCAATCAGTAACACCTAACCCACTTATTGGTGCAGGTGGTCTGATTGAAACACTTAATGATAATCAAGAGAATTTCTTGGTCGGTAAATTATACGGACTATCAGATAAGCAAGCTGCAGAAGCTTGTAATATTTCACCTACTACAGCATATTCTTGGAAACAAAATAATGAAAACTTTCGTATCGTATACGAGAAGGTTACTACGCAACCAGTAATTATGGCTGCAGAAGTTACAGCGTTTGGACTTGCAAAAGCAATACACAAATTACTATTAATGCTTGACCATCAGAATGTTCGTGTGGTACAGTACGCAATTGACAGGCTAATTGATCTTGGCGGGATAACAAAGAGCAAAGTGGAGGTTACACATAAGAGTGGTAGCACAGACGACCTCGATGACATCCTCGAAAGACTTGAAGAACGAAGAGCTGAATCAGAAGGAGCAGCTGGAGGAGATTCTGAAGTGTAAAGAAGATATAGCTTATTTTCTTGAAACTTACTGTGAAATCAACGACCCGCAAACTTTTGAAACATTTCCGTTTAAACTTTGGGACTTTCAGAAAGAACTACTACGTGACTTCCAAAATCACGATAGGATAATTGTATTAAAGGGAAGGCAACTAGGAGTATCTTGGTGTGCCTCATCCTACGCACTACATAAAGCTTTGTTCTATAATAACGCAAACGTGCTTATGCTTTCCAAACGAGAAGATGAAGCTCAGAAACTCCTGTTAAAAGTAAAGTTCCAATACTCACGATTACCCCAGTGGATACGCAAATGGCGACCGCTAATCAACGATAACAAAAAAGAATTTGAAATCGAACAGCGTAATAAGAAGGGGAACGTGACACATCACTCTGTCGTATTTGCACTTCCCGCTACTGAAGACGCAGGACGTTCAGAAACTGCATCTGTCGTTATTGCAGATGAGTGGGCGTTCCATCCACATGCTGAAAAAAACTGGGCTGCTCTATCACCAACGATTGATGCGGGCGGTCAGTTCATCGGGGTTAGCACTGCAAATGGGTTAGGGAATTTCTACTATAAAATGTGGAAGGGTGCAGAAGCAAATGAAAATGGGTTTAAAGGCGTGTTCCTCCCATATCACTTAAGACCGGGAAGAGACGATGACTGGTATGAAGAAAAGAAATCTAGTTATACAGATGAGAAGCTTTTCCAACAAGAGTACCCTTCCAGCCCTTTAGAATCTTTTATTACTACAGGGGGTTGCATTTTTGACTTAGATGGGTTACAATATATAGCAGAGACACATTGTAGAGAACCCTTAACTGTAGGTGAAGTTTTCAGTAGAAATGGATACTTACACGATTTGCAGCGTGATTGGCCGGAGTTAAAAATCTGGTCATTACCAAGAGTAGGTCAAGGTTTTATAGTTGGGGCGGATCCTGCAGGTGGTGAACCTAACGGAGATTTTTCAGTGGCACAAGTGATTGATGCCGCAACTGGGGAACAGTATGCGAGTATTGCAGGACGTTATGACCCGGATACTTTCGCAGGACTTCTTGCGGCGTTAGGTAGAAGTTTTAATCGTGCATTGCTAGCTGTGGAAAGAAATAACCACGGCTATGCAGTGCTATCTGCATTGAAGAATGTCTTTAATTACGAGAATATCTTTATCTATAAGAAAGACCGTAAGACAGGCGATGGAGATAATAAAGAGGGGTGGCCTACAAATTCCAAGACAAAAGCAATTATGGAGAGTCGGTTACAAACTGAAATCGCTCAACGTAGCTTAAAAGCAAGAGACATGGAATTTGTGTACGAGGCTCAATCATATGTAAGAACTGGACAACGAACAGGTGCAGAAGGTTCAGGTCACGATGATAGAGTAAGCAGTATGGGAGTGGCACTTATGGCTAAAGATATAGTTGCAATTACTAGCCGAGGACGACCACGACGAAAACAAATTATGAAAAAGCACTTTGGCACGAGGCATAGATAATGAGAGAAATACTGTACGCTAAGGGAGTCGATGTCGGTGAAGGTGAAGCCGAAATTGAGGCCAATGAGGAACGTGATGATAAATTTCTAGATCGCATGATGTCAGACCTGAAGTTTGGTCTGAGTTTCTATTTTGAACGCGACCAAGAATTCCAGCGGCAAGAGCGTTGGTACTACCGTGACCATTATGACCGTTCTGTACCAAAGACAGCTGATGTACCTATTTCTGAACAGATTGATAATACAACAAACATTGAGAATGAGCACCTAGTCACACTTAATATACCTTTTTCGTCTGTACAACGAGCACATACTATGATGACTGGTGAAGAACCTGTAATAGAAGTACTTTCTGGTTCATCTCGTGCGGATAAAGTAGTAAGGTTACTTCATAGTGTTTACCAACTAAACACCCGTAAATGGGGTGCTAATCCTGTACATGATGCTATTTTTAATCAGCTATTGTATGGTTGGGGTATTTTAAGAACTACATGGTCGCGTAATACTTACGAAGATGATGATGATGATTTCCAAGGTGATAAACCTATGTATCACTTTCCAATTGAAATAAAGAATATTGACCCTAGTGAGGTGTTCCCCATTGCAGGAGGAACACATGAGCAGTGGAAAGCTATTGTACATCGTACTTGGATGAAAGTATATGAAGTTGAAGAGCAGTGGGATGTTCAACTAAACTACAATGATGCTGACCGTGAAGACGAAGATTTAGATTGGACAACACCACTGCACCCAGAAAAGGAAGTTGAAGTAGTTGATTACTGGGCATGGGAAGGTGACCAGATTATCCACGCTGTTACAGCACATAGTCAGTTTGTAATGCGTCCTTCAGTGATGAAATTCTATGATTGTCTACCCTTCACAATATTCCATTGTGCAAAGACCACCTCAAAAGTAGGTGGGAATATGGGTTTATCTGTAAACTATGCTCTTGTCGATAGCGTAGCCGAAATGGAGTGGTTACTCAATAGGCACATGCGTATCGCAGACTTGTATGCAGATCCCACAATGGTTATTAGGCGCGTTAATGACGAGCCGGTAGACATCGAACCGGGATCAGGTACAATCGAGATTCTCGAAGGCGAGGATGTGTACTACCTACAATTTAGGGGAACACTGCCTGATCTAGACCAACTTACACAATTCTTCCGTGTGCAGATAGACGAGGAAGGATTTTCACTACCACAAGCAGGTTCAAGTGGAATTGATACTATTGCGCAGCAACAGGCTTCGCTTATTAAAGTATTCAAACCTGTAGAGAATGTCCAAATGGCCCTTGAAGATGTCAATGCTAAAATAGTCGGTCTAACACAACGATACTCATGGGAGACTCCTATTGAAGTTATGGGTCGTATGGATTCAGAAGACAATGTAGAATCGTTTGCCTTTAATATAAAGGGCAAAGATACAAAGGGGATGCGTAATACAAAAGTACATCTCCGAGCACGGTTCCCTCTCGAAGAACTGCGAAATGTTGCAGCTGCGGCTACACTTAAGAACTCAGAGCTTATGCCAGCTAAGGTTGTTATGAAACGACTGCTACATGCTCAAGATCCTGAAACATGGCGTGATGAGATTCTTTCGACACGGGCTGAGGATAACCCAATGGTTATGCAACAACTTATTGATACACAATTACAGACAATTGCACAGCGTTCGACAGTACAGCAAATGGTACAAGAGGAACTCTCAGCACTTGCTGAACAAGGTGAAGAACCACCAGCAGCTCCGATGACTCCAGAGGATCTTGCTATGCGGGGTCAAATGAGCCAACAAGGTACACCAGAGGCTCCAGCTCCAATGGGACCTCCACCAGACCAAATGCAAATGGAAGGATTATTAGCCCAAATAGGGGCCGATCAGGGTATGGCAGATAATGCGACACCATTACCAGTACCTGAAGAAAATCCTTTAGGAAACTTACCACCGGGGATGGGCGTTTAATGGCGAAAGAGTCATATCCAGAAAAACTAGATAACCATATATTTGACGCGGTACTAAAAGTACGCGGGCATATTTTGGATAGATATCCTGAAGACACACTAATTAACTCAATGGTACGACAATCATTTATTACAATGCAGCCAACGGAGCAAGTACAGATAGTAGACAAACTCGGACCTGATTGGATGGTCAAGATTGCCGCCGAAGTAGAGAAGAAACTTGGTGAAATTGATAAGCAAGGGGCAAGCTAATGACACATATAGATACTCACTTTGGACCTGAAGGAACAGAGAATGACCCCAATTATTGGAATAGCCAAGCAGATTATGATGCATGGATGAGTGCAATGGGCAGTGCTGATAATGCGGGAGCAACACCTCCTGCTAGTGGTGGACAAGGTAAAGCTACTCAAACGCCCTATATGCTTAGTAACGGTATCACATTAAAGCAAGTAATGGATGTTATGAAAAAATGGCAAGATCCAAATGTTGATACGGAGAAGTTAAATCAGTTTTTAGCTTGGTACTCATGGTATGAGAAAAGATTCTCATACATGTTTGATGCAGAGGAAACAATAAGAGACCACAGAAATGATACAGATAGGCCAGTCGGTTCGGATACTATAGCTCGTTGGACGGCACTAATCTCAGCAAGTGCAAAAGTAGACAGTCCTGCACCAGAGGGAACTCAATTAGAGGGCGACGCATTTATTCAAGCTCCTGAGCCGTACACTATTAGAATAGAGATAATGAAGCAAGAGGGTGACGGAACGATGACACCCGATACTGCAGAAATAGTACTTGATGAAGATTCATGGAATATCCTGAAAAATTCCACACTTATTAGGGATTATCTTGGTAAAGTTACTGAGAGTGCTGATGGTAACGTAAAAACAATTGATATACATGCTGGAGGTTGGTGGGACCTGAAAGACGGTCTATTAAACCCCGATATACTCGGTGTAGATGAAACAGATGTTCCAGCACTTGCTAGAATATATAGTAGACTAAATGGTGTAGTCGAACAGGCAAATCCATATAACCCAAGAGAAGACCAGATGCCCGCGCTTCCTGCAGAACTGATAAAGACAGGAATTGCATGGTCTTATGACCCAATAACTAAACGACCAGAACTAATCGATACCTTGCCGTGGGTTGGACCATCTCCATCATCATTGCGTTGGATTCCGAAAGACCCAAACAATCCCACTGGACGTGGCTCATGGGAAATTGACCAAGCAAATGAAGCACAAGTAGGTAAAAGTATGCTAGAGGGCGTTCCCGCATCTGTGCGCCCATGGCTAAATGCTGTGCTGAATTCAGGTGGAGACATGACCGTTATTGATGGTGCTATTCCAGCAGAACTTCGTAATCTTTCTGCCGATGAAATGGCTGGATTATCTCCAGATCAACAGAATATTATAAAAAGAAAAGATTCTGTAAAGCATTGGGTAGGTTATTTATTAGGGCAAGCTCGACTCGCTAGTGACCCAAAGTATGCTATGCAGCCAGTAGAAATTCCTATGGGAATGGGGGAACCCCCAATTAGTGTGGCGGGTTTTGATATTAAGTATCCTAACTTTGTCAATTCAACAGGAAGTGGAAGTGACTTTGGGCTAGGCACAAGAGCGGCAGCTGCACTAGGGGCAGATAGTCTATTACAAACGGCAGGTAGTTGGTATGACCAGTGGAACGCTATGGACCGATATGAACAGATAGGTTCTGAAGGCCGTCAAGGTAACTTCCCACCACTTTACTTTAGTGATAGAGGTGATACTGCCGGAAAGCCTACAGTAGATGGTGTTCCTGTTATGGACGCAAAAGATATAATAGATGACATTAGGGCTAGCTTGATTCCTTCAAATGCAAAGCCAATGCCGGGAACTACCGAAGCGGCTAATAAAGACGCGGGAGGAACTGGAATAGCAGGTAATATGTGGCAGTACAATACTACAGGGCAAGGTAAGTATAGTAGTTCGGCTTTCTTGGATAGAGAGTATGATGCGGAGGGAAACGTATTAGGTTACTGGGACACATCTCCTGATAATTTAGCTGTTTGGGTAAATACAGATGCCGAGGGTAATGTTTTATCTAGAAATCCCGGTACATCAGATAGAGCTGCACGACTACGTTGGTTGGACTTGTATGGCACTGAAGCTGAAAAAGAAATATGGGCAGCGAACTACCCAACAGAAGAACAAGAAGAGTACAATTTTGTTCTTAGTCAATTAAACAGTTTTAAAACAGGTTCTCTTGCTGAGATAGCGAGATTAGAAAAGCTTGGAGAAGATGTTCCTGATTGGATGCGAGCAATAGCAGCTGGTGATTGGGAAAATGAAATGTTACGAGATCCAGCACTTCAACAGTATGTTGGGACTGTCACAAATCTTATAGATCAAGCGGCTGCATATGACAAGAGTGTTACAGATAAAGCAGATGCGGATAAAGCTGCGGCAGCAAAAGCAGAGGCAGACAGATTGGCAAAAGCGGCAGATGCAGCAGCAGATGCAGCAGAGAAGAAAAGACTTGAAGAGTTAGCAAAGGCAAAAGAAGCAGAGGCGCAGAGATTAGCGCAAGCGGCTGCCGCCGCAGCTGCTGCTGCTGAAGCACAACGACTCGCTGATCTTGAATCGGGTAAACAACCTGATGAGGATACTCAACCGACTGGGGAAACTGAGACAGAGAAAGCTGCGCGGTTAGCTGCAGAAGCTGCACAACGAGAAGCACAAGAAAAGGCAGCTTTTGAAGCATATGAAGCTTCAACTGCTCCAGCTCCAGCGGGTACAGAAGAAAAAGAAGAAGATACATTTATGGACTGGACAGGCGGTATTGAAGTTAATCAAGTAGGAGATAGTGCTGCAGATATAGCTGCAAAAGCTGCTGCAACAAAGGCTGCTCAAGATGCATCTAGGGCAGCAGCAAGTCAAAAGTCAGATGCGTATGCAGAGCAACAATGGCAAGACTACCTAGCAAGTACAGGACAAACGGGAGTTACAGGTACAGATGCTGCTAAGGCATATACTGAATATAAGGGCAGTGGTGGTGTGCTTGGCATTCCTGCAAAACCCCATTATGGTCAAGTAGTCGAGAGCAAAGGTGCTAAAGGAACATATACTGGTACAACAGCCACAGGCACGGCACAAGACGATGCGGATAAAGCTGCATTTGAAGCATATGAAGGAGTTACTGGCGGATCAACAGGTACTGCTGCAGATACGGTAAAAAAGTCCCAAATCAAAAAACAAGGTTCGGACTGGCTTAAAAAGTATAACTAAGGAAACAGGTAAACTGTAATGTCAATTGAAGAAATAGACGGTTGGTTAGGTGAACTAGGTTCTGGTAAAGCCACTCCAGAACAATCTAAAAAGATGATGGAAAAGATACGTACTACTAGTCCAACTAGCAGTACAACTGAACTTGGTGCTGAAAGTCAGTTAGCAACTGCTGACCCCCTTACAGAAAGTGTTAAACCAGACTTTGTAGAAACTACAGATAGTCTAACAACGGAAACACTTATTCCAAGTCATGAACTTCCTGAAGAAAACACAGGAACTTCTCTTCGATATGATAAGTATGGTGTTGATTCCTTCGTTACGAATGAGGTAGACGAGGCACTTAAGCAAGTAGATTCTAACTTTAACTACTACACAAAGGAATCCAACTTTGAGGTAGGTGAAAATCTTACAGGAATTATTACAGGTACTAAAGAAGCATACACTGATGGTGTTGCTCGAAGAAAATGGGCGAATGAGACCAAAAATCGCACAGGAAAAGATGTTGCACAAGAACTCGCTAAAAATGCTTATGAGTTTCTAGGAGAAGATATAAAAAGTCAGTTCTTAGGAATAGTTACAGCTGAGGTAGAGCGCATAGACCATCCAGAAGCACGTTACTTCGTTAGAAGCCGAATGGGTAGTGAAGAAGGTGAGGCAGAAATATTCTCTGCTATGCTTGACTATACTATTAATGATGCTAAAGCTGGTAAAGACCTCCAACAATTTTATAGACAGTACAAAATAATTAAAGATAAAGCTGCTGTTACGACAACCAAAGAACCTATTCAAATTCCAAAGGATCTGTCAAACTTAGAGCCTAGGTTTGCTAAGGCACTTGATGATCAGCTGAATAATGATGGTAGTATAGAGGCGCTACGTTCGGCTTTCTCTAGGTATATTACAGATGAAGATATAAGTCTTTCAAAGACACCTTTTTATCGTGTTGAAACTTTAAACATTGTTGCGGATGCATTTAGTAAGTTTGGTAACGAAGCAGTAATAGAAGAAAATGATTTACTTGAAGCACGTAAACATGTTTTAAGTTCTTTACAAGACTTTGGTTCTAAAGAAGAGAACTTTTACTTACTTTCTATCGAGCCGTCTGACTTAGTAGCAATGAAGCGTATAGGCGCACTTAGAGGCTTGGATGCAGATACATTCTTACGTGCGCTTATGGTAACCCCTTCTGATATAAATCCGTACTCATCGAATCTAGGTATGAGTGGTATAGCTACTCAAGTAGAAGACATGTGGACACACTTAGGATTATCCACTTCGCAACAGAATAGTTTACGAGCAGCCATTACTCAAGGTGCACAAACAGGGTTATCTGGTTCATTATCAAAGGCGGCACAAGCTGCAGATGAGAAAGCAGAAGATGAATTAAATCTCCTTAAATGGATTAATAGAGTACGTGATGAGCGTATCCGGGCTGGCGATGAATGGCCTCCCTCAGAGGCATTGCCTCTTGACGGCGCTCCAATTACAGACAACATCTCTAATGAGTTCTTATTGAGTCAAGGGTTGCAGACAGTAGATAGACGTAACTGGTTCCAAAAGGGTTTAAGTAAAGCATTCGGTATTGGTGGTGATGCCATGGGTGCTCTTATTGCTGCTGATGAATACGTCGTAGATGGTATTGCTGAAAAAGTATTAATAGACCCCTCCGCAGAAACGGGCTGGTCATTAGAAGATGACCCCTATAAACAAGCTGGTAGAACTGACCTTGGAATACTTTCTGGTATAACTTTGAAGAGTGCTGAAGATTGGGACGAAATTGCAAAGAATAACCCTACTCTAGAGCCTTTTACAAATTTGATGAAAGGATTGACGGTTGGTGAACAAAAAACATTTGCCGCTATTTGGCTTGGAATAGGGGGAACATACGAAGTCACTAGGAACTTACTAAGTAGAGCAAACATTAAAGGTTCTGGAGCTAACGAATTCGGACCTAGTTGGGAGCAAATCGAGTTTACTGGTGAGGCATTTCAAGACAAATATATTGGAAAGTACACATATAAATCGTACATGGATGAATTTCCTGAGTTAAAGAATGTTAGTCCACTAACTGCATACTCTACTATTCGTAATAGTATGAGACGTGAAGATTCTAGAGAAGGTGGTGCTATCAGGAAGAATCTTACAAGAATTTATATGGGTCTTGGCGAAGATGAAAAGAACGAGATAGAAGATGCTATTGGTGGCCTTATGTCTTATGAGTTAGACGAGGGTGGTCAGTGGTACCTTGCTAATGCTGCTGAGTTTATCTCTATATACGACTTAAAAGACGACAATGGAAATAGAATATACTCCGTGAACGAAGCACTTTCCGAAGCAATGGGGATGGGTGAACGTATGCGGGCTGGTTTTGCTTACGGTACATTCAACCTATTTGATGTATTCGGTGGTATAGGAGCAAAAGGTGCTCAAGTAGGTGTCACAGCGGCTGTAAAAGGTGCTCGAATGTCAAGAGTTTCTGGTGCTACTCAGAACGGACTTATCCGTGCTGTTGTAGAAACAGGTCGTATTAATTTAACTGATAGAAAAAGTGCTGAGACAATTGTGAGTGCACTACGCCAAAAAGCACATGCTATGGATAATTTACAGGCAGAAGCAATAGATGAACTAGGTGTAGTCCCAGTTATTAAAAAGGATCCAAAATTTACTCCTGAGACACAACAAGACTTTATTAGTTCAAAAGCACAAATGGGTGACGTAACCAGAGCTGATCAAGCAGTTATCGTAGACCCTAAAGCGCGTAGAAGAATCGATAAAATTCCCCTTCGCCGTCCCCAAGAAATCTTTAAACCCAAACAACTGACTAGAAAACAAGAACAAAGACAAGTTGATGTAGGTGAACTTGTTGAAGTTTCTGATACTTTCCTTGGTAGAGTAGGACAAAATTTAAGAGGGAAACTTACTGTGGACGCTGGTTCCCTCCCAACTAAGGTCTCTGAGTTTGGTGATGAAGCTAACCAATTAACTAAATTAGCTGATGAAATAGAGGACGCTCTAAGATACTCTCCAACTGATGAACTTATAGTTAAAGGCTATGACGATATTGGTAAAGCAATATTACGCGCAGATCAATATATAGATACTGGCGGCAGCATAAAAGATTTCTTTAAGATTACTAAAGCAATGAGCAAAGCTGAAAAACTTGCTTCAATGAATATTGATGAGTTTCGTGCAGTAAATAAGTTTGGTCCCGAAGATTTGAAACATGTTGTACAAGAGCCAGAGCGATCAACATATAGCGCGTTCAAAGCTACACGTTGGCTACGAAATAAAGCATTTAGTGCAACAACAGAGGGCGCTACACGAGACCGAATGGTGTCTAATATTTACACAACAATGAACGAACTTAGCTCCATGCTTGGTGCTTGGGGTCCGAGATTCCAAAAAACTCTGTCGCATGATCATGCAAATATAGTTAGAGAGTTACTTGAGGAAATAAAAAGAGTCGGTAAAGCAGATGACCCTATGGCATATTTAATGATGCTACAGAGTAAAAAAATAAGCTCACAGTTACATGTTGAAACTGGTAAAGCACTAGATATTCTAAAGGATATTGATTTAGACAAGGTTCCTTCCCTCAAAAATGGTCTCGATCCATCTGATATAGACCCTGATGGTCTTACACCAGCTGAGTGGTGGTCACGATTTAATGAAGAAGTAAAACTTGAAACACAAAATGTAATGCTTAAGCGGTATGGTTTGGATGAAAAAGCAGGTGAAGCACTTGGCTTACAAAATGCTATTAATAGTTGGACATCTAAATTATTCTTAGAGCGACCTGCATTTGCTGTGCGAAACTGGGTAACAAACAAAACCTTAATGCTCATGGATGGTATGGCTAGAGGAGATATGCTTAGAGCACGAGACAAGCAGTGGCAGAGTGTTTGGGGAGATGTGGATCTTGCCGTAAAGGGACATACCAGAGCATCGCTTGATGTAGACGTGGCAGCACTTGCACCCGTAAGAGGTGTTATGAAATCATGGAAAATTATGTTCGGTGGTGCCGACGAAAACGTACAAAAAAGAGAAGGTTGGAAAAAACTACTTACTAGAGCTAAGGGTGGTGGTGTTGCCCTTATTGGTGGTGGTTTACCTTTTGTGTACGCACGACAGCTTTCAGGTTATGCAGAATCTGTAGACCGTATGCGCATCATTGACTCGGCTTCTTACAGATGGTATAGATTATTATCTTCTGAAGATCAAATTGAAAACTTAGTTAGACAAATTAGTCCAGAATCAATAGAAATCCTTAAAGATGGTGATGGCACATTGTGGAAAACAATGGTAGAAGCTGTTCAATCACCGGGAACTCTAAACTTAGATGATGTTATTAATATTGTAGAAGGTGTTACGGACACAGGAGAAGCGTTCTTAGAAATGAGACAGAGCGCACGTACATATATACGTTCACTAGGTTTTCACGCTAATGCGCTAGAAGATGCAAAAGTAGATGACCTTATAAATAGAATACTTGATGGTGTTAAATACCATACCCCTGATCATAGAGCAGTAGAAAAAGTTCTACCTGATGGTACTGTACAAGTTATAACTGACCCAAATCTTCAGGCAGCAGAACTTATTAGGAATACTTTGAAAGAAGAGTATGACAACATTCTTCGTGAACTTCGAGAAGACGCAATGGAAGCAGGTATTGACGTAACATATGATACAAATCCAAGTGTACTACGAAAGGCACGTAAAGCTGCTGGAGAAGATCATACACTAATTGGGGTTACAGATCCAGATACTAATGACTTACTTACAAATATTCTCACTCTTTTTGGGGGAACTCAAGAGCAAGAAGGATTGTTTGATGCAATAAAAGGTTACTTACATAACGGCACTGGGCCTGTTAGTGAAGAGACAATCAAAGCTGCCCATGATGCTACACAAGAAATTATGCTTGAACTCATTAAGCCTCTTCGAGCTATGGAAGAGCAGAAGAATTACCTTATCACAATCATGACAGATAAGGAAACATACAGAAGTGAGCGTTTTGAGTTTGTAAGGAGACTAAGAGAACTAGGAACAGTTGATGAAGAAGAGATGCTTAACTTTGTTCCCCCTACACAACGTGCAAGTATGTTTGAGCAAATACAAAATGGCGATGAGATGCTTGGATTCAACGAGATACAGAGTCTAATTGATGAAGCACGAGAACCGTTTGAGGGCCAAAGATTTATTGATAATGCTATTAATCCTGATTTTGAGGAAAATGCAATAGAACTTGCTGCATTTAACGCAGAAAAACTTCTTGGAGAATTCCGAGCAGAGAGTATAAGTCAGGGGTCAAAAGTCAACGTCGGTGCGATACCTACTAAGCAGCTAAAAGAACGTCTCGATGACCGTATTAAGGGCATAGATTTTGCAACAGCTGACGATATTGTAAAAGAAAAACTTATTGATGAAACACTGATGGATATTTTATTTAACGGTTCAGATACTAAATTACTAGATGCACAATTTATCCGTAATAAATACTTTACTAAAAATGCTAAAATGACCTTTAGCAATGCTGATGTAAACATGGCGATACAACGACGTATTGACGATGGTACATTCTTCCAACCAAAACGTACTGCAACAAAGAGTAAATTTGTAACAATAGAACCGAATCCGACGAGGCCACCACTTAGTGAGAAAGAGTTAATTGAAAAAGCAAATGAGCTTGGAGAGGAATTAGGTACACTAGCAGATGCTGTAACAGAAAGAGCATTTGCTAAAAGAAATACTAGAGATCAAATTGATGAGCTTGCAAAGAGCTTAAATGAATCTTCTAAAAAAGCCATCGAAGATATACGTGTATTAACAGAACAGTTCTTATCTAATGCAGGGGGAAACACACGTCCTAGATCTGTTTATTCTAGACAAGATGCTAGAAGAGCTAAAGAAAAACTACTTGATGCAATACAAAAAAGACTACAAGGTAAAGATTCTTATATAGAGGATAGTATTAATCGATTAAATGAAGTTCGTAGCGCACTTGGATTAGAACCAAAATCAACAGACTTACGACGTAAGCATGGGATAAGTCGTGCAGATGAAGCTGGTATGGATGTTTGGCATGATCAAGGTCAACATGCATTTGATCGTATCTTATTAGAAAAAGTTCCTGTATTGGGCTTTTTACGGAAGTGGCAAAGAAAACTCGATGATGATTACACAGCAGGAGGAACAACAGAAGCCTTCGATCAAGTTCCTTTCCTACCCGGAAGAGAACCTGTAAGTGATAGTCTTGGTGCTTTCATAGATAATTTAAGCAAGTATAAAGAAGCAGAGGCAAGAGCTTGGAGTGGTTTATATCTTGACACAGAGTTAGACGCGGACTTACTTGATGATTTTGCAGATCAAATAGAAGCGATTGACCCAATGCATAAGACACGAGAGTTTGATCTTGGTAAAGATATTAATTACCGAGGGATGCCCCGTCGTAATAACTTTGAAGATGTTCGTGAAAATGCCTTTAATCCTGAAAAAAGACTACAATTAGAAAGTCTTCTTGGAAGACCGTCTGCAAAGGGGAGAACTTTTAGCATACCTCTTATGCGTATGATAATTCCTAGAGGACAGACTGAGGATATTACTCGTTCTCGTACATTTGGTCCGGCCCAACGTGCAATAAGTAAAGCTAAGAGTGACCCTAATTACACATGGACATTACCAGATCCTGTAGAAGGAAAGCATATAAAATTTAGTGGAGATGAAGCAGTACTCCCAATGAACTTTGGTATGGACCCACAGACTAGAACAGACGGTACTGTACTAGATCAATTCCCACCACAAGGTGTTCATGGGCGTGTTCCTATGCAACAAGCACCTGATGGGTATGTTCCCCTTATTACAGACGATTCGTGGAATCAAAGTGGTGAGCTGGCTATGAACCGTCTTGCAGTTTTTGTAAGAAAAGATGCTAATGAGGCAGAAATTGAAGCTGGTATTAAGCGTCTTGCAGAATATCGAGATAGACTGAAAAAAGATAACGAGAAGATTGGTTGGAAGTATCGACAAGAATCGCGTGGTACTGAGAACTGGACAGGTTTCCAAGTATCATGGTCAGGTTCAGCAGGATTACAAACCAACCGAAGAATGACTCCTGAATTTGCACAAAAAGAACTAAAAGAGGTTCTTGATGAGATTGCTGACTTGAAAGATCAAGACTCAGATGTTTATAAAGGGTTTATAGCATGGTTCAGAAGGCGAAAAACTAAAGATAATCTAGCTTACGAAATAGCTGTACGTAGACGTGCTCTTAAAAATCTTTCAAACTATATGATGGACCAGTGGGATAAAGGTTGGCCTATATATGGACGACCTAATACATCACGAGACGAAATTCTTGATCTGTTTGTTAGAGAGCAGAAAGTATTTGAAAAAGCTAGAGCACAACAGCGTATGGCTGTAAGTGATATAAGAGATCGTGCTGCTGCATATGCAGATAGAACTAAACCATACACACCTGTTGATGATGGTCCAGCTAGAGTCATATCAAGAGAAGATGTAACCAAACTACGAACGCTAATGGATGAGTTAGAAGTACAGACTAATCAACTGCGTAGAACTTCTGCTAAACTTGCACAGGCACAGGCTGACTGGATTCTACATGATTACAGCAATACAAGTAATCTTGATTACCTCATTAGGTGGCTTGGTCCGTGGCATATTTGGCAAACACGTACAGCTGGTAAGACAGCTATGACACTCATGGATAACCCAAAGCTACTAAATAGGGTTACACAGTACCTACAATCTATACGAGATGTAAATAGAGACTTAGGTTCCTCAAAATGGGCGCAACGTGATATACCAATTGGTCAGGCACTACAACCATTCTTTAGTTTGTCCAAGTCGCTTGGCATAGATCCCGGCGGATGGGTTTCTGTAGCAGAAAAATACTCAGATGGAGCATCTCTTAATGTTGATGCAGTACTCTTCTGGAATGACATGTTTGATTACTACCCATCAGGTAGAGGAAGAATTAGAGCTGGTGAAGATCCATTAAATGCTATGGATGACTTTAGTCGGTTAGGTAAGATGGCTGAAGTGTACTCTGGTATGCTTAAGCTACCACTTAATCCAGCTATTACAACCGCTATGACTGTTACTGGTCAATATGGTGAGAACGTTGATAAGCTTGAAAAGACTATTGGTTCATTTACTCGTCCTATAGATACGGCAATGAGTGTAACAGCAGGTCTTACGGGAGCTTTTAGTACAACGCAACTTATCCGAACAAACAGAGATATTCGAGAAATTGATTATGCATATATGAACGCAGCTCACGCAGCTATAATGAATAACTACACAGTTACAATTGATGAGAATGGTAGAGAAGTACAGGTACAATCACCTGACCCGAACCCTGAAACAAATGAGAAGTTATATTTGCTTCTTCTTGCTTGGGATGCATGGAGTCGTCAAAAACAGAATAACGTGATAAATATTCCGTTATTGCACACAATAGGGGATACTGGTCAAAAAATATTTGGACATAAGCTAGACCCAGAGGCAGAACTTATTGACCCTATTACAGGTAAGAAAGTAGACATGTCTGTTCTTAACCAAGTACATAATGATATGGAAAGGGCGGCAGGTTCTAGGCGTGGTATACAAGATTCATCTTCTCTTCTATTAGGGTTTTCTTTCAAACCGGGACGTGAATATACTTTAGATCCTTCCACTGGTAAAAAAGTATATCCTGCGGATGTTATGAATAACTACTATGATATTGTAAGAAGTAGGTCTTTAACTGAAGCACAAAAGAGTAAAAAGTACTCTGAGTTCTTTGAGGGAACACCTTGGGCAAGAAACTGGTTGAATAATAAGAAGTTTGAACATAACGCAATTAACCGTGCACAAGCTTCGAGTATGTTCTATCAGGTTGCCGAAGATATAAATGCCGAGTACGATGCAGGTATAGCTGCAATTCCCGGTGAACGTCCTTCAATACCAAGTGGTAGAAGTGAAGATAGACCAAACCTTAGTGAGTTTGGACTTGAAATACAAGATCCTCCTGCAATGGATGAGACCTTCTTTAGAGATTTAGAGACTGTTAACAACCGAAAGAATGAACAACTTAAAGAAGCTAAGTTACGTATATTTGAAACAACAGGTGTAAACGTAGGTCTATCTCCTGAAGAGGTCGGTGGTGTACCTATTGACCCGAATCACATTATGGATAAAACTTCATTCGGTTCTACGCAACTATGGAGGCAACTGACACGCGATAAACTTATCAAAGATGAATGGTTCATGACATTGTTTGCGGATGATCCTATGGCAGGAGTACACAAAGTTGAAGAAGTGATGGACACCTTGTTCGTTGATGGTGAGTACCGTGAGATAAAACGAGAAGATGTTGAGCAAGTTCTACAAGACATGTCTGACTGGAAGTATGAAAAAACTGGAGTTAGATACGACCCAAGGTTTATAAGTGTAGACATGTTTAACGCATGGCAGCTTGAGAGCTTTGTTGAACTTATGCGAGAAGACAAGCGTAAGACAGCTCCTACATTATTCTCAGAAGAATTTACTGCTAGAAAAGATGAGTTCTCTGTGGTGGCTAAGGATGGTAGGACAACAAACATTGTCAACTGGGGCCAATATCTTAAAGAAGTAGAAGAGTGGGAAACTGCGATGGAAGCTAAAGATCCTGAGCAATTCCGTCTATACAAAATAGTAGAAGCTTCATCGGCAAGTATGCCACAAATAGTAGACAAAGCTATTGAATCTGTTATGAGAGAGATACAAACAGAGATTAACGGAATCTACGAAGGTGAGCTTAGAGATGTAGCTTCTATGGCAAATTCAGTACAAACTACTATAGATATGTGGAAGCCACCTACAGTTGAAGGTGTTATGGACTGGTTGGAGACCAACGAGTATGGCAAAGTTTGGATGGAACGTAATGAGTATACACAATCTGACCTTGTAAAACACATAACAGAAAGACTTGGTGATGTAAAGAACATTACATATATGGACATGAAGAATGGTGCATGGGATGAGAAGGTAACACGGTTACAAACCGACCTTGATCAAGCTGCTCCGTGGGATGAACAGTATCACTTTATGGCACCAAACCAGCAACTTGGAATCTATGACGCAGAAACACTTGAAGAGTTTAAGGCAGCTTTAGAAGTCAAAGAACTTATGAAGTTTGTATCACTTTATGACATTTATAACAAACTTGATCCAACTCTGGATGAACACAAATTATATCTTAAATACTTTCAACAGGACGCAGATAAAATTATTGCAGAAGCTTTATCAATCAAAAAATTAGAAGACGCTGGTAAGTGGGAACAAGCAGAACACTTAAAACGAATGTATGCTGAGAGGGATAAATCAGAAACGCCACTAGGTGTTGTAGCTGCTGTTGAAGAAGAGATGGATTTACCTGAATTTGATGATGTAACAGGTATACCACAAACTATTAGAGGCAAACCACAAAGCGGTTACCCTTCAGTAAGCGATGATGCGAGGAATATTGGTAGAAAGTACCAGTTGTATGATTTAGCACAACACCCTAGACTTTCTGAAGAGGCCCAAAATATTAAAGCATCTATCGCCTCACGGTATTACAGGCAGACACAGAACCTTATGCCCGGAGATTTTATATTTGAAACATTTGCAAGAAACGGTGTTGCAGATATTGAAGACATTAAAGATATGTGGGAAAGTCTGTTCCCCCAGATTAGTCGAATGTATGGTGACTTATCAAACATTAGAGAAGTAGCCACTCTACTACGACTAACAGGTGCAAGTGGAGTAGCAGATAAAGATGCTAAGATTGCTTCTTTCCAGTATATTGATGCTCTTTCAGCTATAGTAGGAATAGCTACTGGACGTAAGAGAAATGAAAGAACACCTACTAAGGTAGCATTGCCTACTCGTAAATGGTCTAAACCTGCTGCGAGTGGTAGACAAGCGGCACCAACAACTTCTGGGGTCGGTGGCTTACCTGAATGGAGTGAAGTATCTAAGCATATCAATATGGTATTCCATGATGCTTCATTTGAAGATGCACTTACCAACTTCTTTACAAACCCAAGCCAGAAGTTAACTCGTAACCATGAACGTATGTTACGTGCTATGTTTAGAACGTTCCCTGTAGGCACAAACTATTCATTTGAACAGTGGGTACAGGCATTAAAATTGATCTATCAAACTAAGGAAATGCTCGGTTTGGGAGGTAGAGGTAGTTTCACACCATATGGTCGCTCTCCTACCTTCTCATACCCAAGTGATACTCCAAGGTTTGCAAGATATAGAGATTAACACTTGTCAAACCTTGACAAAAGTGTTATAATAAATAAGAATGGAGGATTAGTATGTCAAACGAAACAGAGGATATTATGGAGCAGTCTGCTGACTCACTCCCCGATAATCCCAATCTGTCATCAGATGAGATGCAAGCCAAAATCGCAGAATTAGAGGCTGAGAAAAAAGACTTGAACTCAAGAGTCGGTGATATGGCTCGTAAAATGGGGGAACAAGAACGTGACCTTGAAGGTAAGTACCAAGAGTGGTACCAAGGTTTACAAACCTATTATGACGAGCAAATTAAAACTAAAGATGTTGCTATCAACACTCTTGAACAACGCTTGATTGAAGCCGACGACGCAGACGGAGCCAAATTGGTTCTTGAAGAGAGACAACAACGTGAGCAAGCTATACAACAAGCTGAACAAGAGCGTAGGGAACAATCGGCTAACCGCCAACGTATTCTTACACAGGCTATTCAGCAAGCGGTAGGCTCGTTTCCTGATGTTGACCCAAGTGCGTTACAATCTGCATCGACACCACAAGAAGTGTGGCGTATGGCTGGAGATTTAAGTGCAAAAGCACAAGAATCTAAACTTGATGATAGGATGAACGCTTTGAAAGAAGAGTTACTAGCCGCAGTCAAACCCAGTAGAGATGCAGAAGTACCCGCACAAGAAGAGGCTTCCCGTACACCGGGAACTTCGCGAGGATCTGAAACTGCCTCAACGAGTAGGCGCGACGGCACTGATAGTGCCCACGCAGGGCTAATTGAGCTGGAGGAAAGATACGAAACCGCCCGAAAGGGAAAGAAACTCGCAATGGCTGTTGCGCTTCAAGGGGAAATAATCTCTTACAAGAGACAACACGGACTCCAATAATATAAAATTTGGAGGAATACCTAAATGGTAGCAGTAAACAGAGCCGATGACGGTGCTGCTGGTGGTATGAGGACTATATTTGATAGTGCCTATACTCAGAAGCAGAACGTTTCGGACTTTATTGACGCAATCGACCCTAGGGATATTCCACTACTCTCCATGTTGGGCATGGGATCAGAAGCAGGAACTGCAGTAGCAGGTGCTGATTCACTAGCATTCCCTTGTATTAACCCAACACACACATGGCAGAGTGATGAATTAATCCCTTCCAAAGCAACCCTAACAGGTGCTGACTCAGGTTCACCATATACTACAGTAACAGTTGGCACTACTGCCATCAACTACTTTAACATTGGTGACCTTGTTGAATTAAATGGTACTTACGGTGAAATTTCAGCCGTAAATACATCCGGTGGTGCTTTCACCATCGTTCAGGCTGATGGTTCAGCCTCACTAGCAGCTAACGCTGTTGGTGATGTAGTATATAACCTTGGTAGTCTACGATTTGACGGTGCAGCATTCACGACCGTTTACTCATCGACTGACCTATCTTCTGCATCAAACTACACTCAGATTTTCCACGACGCAGTATCAGTTTCTGGTACTTCCGAGGCAACTGAGAAGTTTGGTATAACAAACGAGTTCGACCGAGAATTCGCTAAGAAGTTCCAAGAGGTTGTAATCAAGCTCGAAAGAGCTGCTCACTATGGTTTGGCAAACAGCTTGCCATCCGATAACACTGACTTGACAAACGTAAGACGAATGGGTGGACTGTTCTCCTACATCCGTAACGATGCCACTGCAAACTTGCAGGATGCTTCTTCAGCCAAATTGACTGAGAAACTTCTTGTAGATTGTCTGCAAGACATCTGGGATGATGGTGGTAATCCAGATACTATCCTAGTAAACGCAACACAGAAGCGAGTTCTCTCTTCTTTCGCTAGCCCGTATGTACGGACTGACCGAAATGAGAACGCACTCGGTGTTATCGTTGGTACTTACGAGTCTGAGTTTGGTAACCTAGACATTGTTCTTGACCGATACGTTAAGCCAGCTGACTTGATTATCGTTCAGAAAGAATACCTAGGTATTGGTGCACTTAAGGGTAACGGCAATGACCGTTCATTCTTCACTACACCAGTTCCAGTTGACGGCGACCGACAGATTGCTACAATCACTGGTGAGTACACAATGGAAGTACGAAACGCGACTAAGGCCCACGGCTGGATTCACTCGTTGAGTACAACACTAAGTTAAAGGGGGAGGTGATATAAATGGGTAACACTGCAGAATCATATCGGTTCTTTGGTCACACTATGCCCAAGGTTGACGATCACTTTCGATTACCGATAACAGTACACATTCCCGGAAACTTGGCAGAAGATGAAGGCTATAGTGACCTCACCACTGGTGTTGTTGCTGCTTTCTCTGCTCCTGCTTCGGGATATATAGATATGTATGACTGGTACGTTGGTGTCCAAGATGGCGGCACTGATACAGTAATACGACTTACTAATGCTACAACATCTTCATACTCTACGCTGACATTGGCAGCTGGAGTGGATGGTGCTTTTGGCACGGCTATTGCAGCCTCTGATGAAACTTATTTCACAAAGGGTGACGTAGTTCAAGTCGATGTGCAGTCCTCACACGGGACTCACGCTGTTGATACAACGATGATCTTTCATATGAGAGTTTAGTATAGTTAGTTAGGGGGGATTAAGTTCCCCCCTGCTACTATAAAGGAAGTGAAAAATGTCAGGTGGAGTATCTCATGGGCACAATTTACAAAATTCTATGCCCTATATGGACAACTTAACTTTAGTGGCATCCGCTGCACGAACGGCAAGCGATACAACAACTGTGAGAGGACTTGCTCCATATACGAGTGCTTATTTCATGCTTGATGTTTCAGTAGCGGCCACAGAAGCAGGTGACAAACTTGCTGTATTTATTCAGCGAGAGATGCCTAATGGTGACTGGATGGATATTGTATCCTTTGCAGAAGTCTTAGGTAATGGGGGTGCAAAGAAATATCGTGCTGATGTGTACCCCGGTGCTACAGGCGGTGAAACGTCTGGAACAATTAATGATGGTGCGTTGACAGCTGGTTCAGTTGCTGACCTTGCATGGGGTGATGCACTCCGTGTGAAGTGGACAGTGACAGATGTTAGCACGGATAACGCTTCATTTACTTTTTCAGTAACAGGGACGTTTAGAGTATAATGCCGGATCTTACAACAGGCGCAGGTAACGTAGGTATTGCTGCTGGTAACACTGGTAGTCAAGAACAATACGGTGGAAGCGATAACTTATATGCTAAGTTTAAATACTCTGCTGTAGAGATTCAGAATATATACAGAAGAATAAGAAGAAGGCGATTAGCCTAGAGGAGAGGGAATGGCAGGAACGACAGCTTATCCCGCTGCGTTAGATGATAATACTAACCTTAATGAGAACCTTGCGGATAACGTAGATACCGTTGCTGCTGCTCACCAAAATAACCAGAACGCTGCGATTAAAGCAACACAAGCTAAAGTAGGTATTACTGCAAGTACTCCTACTAGCGCCAAAGTGCTTATTGGTGGCTCGTCAGCGGGAACAAGTGAATGGCAGACATTATCTGGTAACGCAACGATTACAAACGCAGGTGTAGTTACTGTAACTGGGGGAACATTTGCTTCCACCCTCTACGTGAATGAATCTGCTAACGGTAGTATGACGCTCGGTGTAACAATTAACCAAGGTGCAAATGACAATGAAGTACTTGCATTTAAGTCAAGTGATATTGCACACGGGTATACTACAGGTGGTGAAACAGACACCTACGCAGCTTTCCAAAAATCTTCTGCTACATTAGGTGGATTAAAAATAACATCTATGGCAGAGGACGCTGCAGAAGACCAAGTAACCCAAATACATTCTATTGGTGGTACTGCTATGACAACTAAGACTACATCTGGTGTAGGTCTTGTTGATATTTATGTAGCAGAGCACAATGGCTCTAACGCATTAGCAGATATTACAGCGGATGGAAACGTATTCTCTGTACGTGCTCGTGTTGGTAGTGCAGATGTTACAAGATTTCTAGTAGATGAAGATGCAGATGCGTATATTTTCGGTGATGCACATGTTACAGGTGCCTTAAATGTTACTGGTAGCCCAGACGCAAATGTTCTTTTACATTCACAGGTATTTTCTTAGGAGGAAATAAATGGCTACAATAACAAAAGCAAAATTAAGCGGTAGTACAGATGGTAAGGGCATTAAAATAGCAGCTACCTCAAGTACGGGCACCGCAGTACATACAGCAGTAGCAGGTACAACAGACATTGATGAAGTGTGGTTATACGCTGTAAATTCTGACTCAAGTGATAGAAAACTTACAATTGAGTTCGGAGGAACATCTTCTCCGGATAACTTAATTGAACAAACTATCACAGCAGAAGCAGGACTTACCTTAATTTGTCCGGGACTTCCGCTTCAAAATGGTGCAGCAATTACAGCCTTTTGTGCAACTACAAACGTCGTAATGATTTATGGATTTGTGAACAAAATAGACATGTAATAGGTGGTTAATGAGTACAAATCAATTCAGACTCAATCCTTCTAAGGCTATATCTTCTTTTAAAGGAAGATATGATATGCAAAGAGCGCATCCTTCCAAATCTGTATCAGAGTTTGGACCAAATGGCCTTGTAACTGGTCCTGCTTACGCTACACGAGCTTCTGGGGGAACTGAACACGACCAAACCACATACAAAGCCTACTCTTTCCAAGCTAGTGGGTCATTTGTAACTGACAAGGGAGGTCTAGCAGACATTCTATTAGTTGGTGGCGGCGGTGCTGGTGCAGCCTACTCTGGTTCTAAACAACCGGGAGGTGGTGGAGCCGGTGGATTCCGCTTAATAGAAGAGGTAACACTTGATGCAGGAACAACTTATACTGTCACTGTAGGTGCTGCAGGTACTCCCGGTAGTGGTTCTACTGGTGGACAAGGTGGTTTCAGTCGAATCAACGGAGGAAGCATAGATTACCACAGTGGTGGTGGTGGCGGTGGTGCGGGTAACGGTAACGGAGACGTTTCGAATAGGTATAATGATGGAGATGGTGGTGCTGGAGGTGGTGCTGCTATCTTAGGTCTGTGGACTGGATCAGGTGTAAGTACATACTCTGGCGGTTCTGCAGGTGAGTATGGTGGAGCAGGTGCTAATTCAAGTCAATCAGGCAACTGGGCGACAGCTGGACACGGTGGTGGCAAGGTAGACGTTTCTCCTTCTACTGGAACTAGCGCATACTCTCCCGGAACTGTACGTGGTAGTTATAATGAGTGGAAAGAAGGCAGTAACTTATCTTATGCAAGTGGTGGAGCTGCTAGTAGGACTGACGGCAGTGGCAGTTGGGACACAGGCTACTCTCAAACAGATTGGGATGTTAATGGAACTGCTAGTGGTAGAATTGCTGGTGGGAGAGGCGGATCAGGTGCGGTCGACAATAAATCAGCAAATCAAAATACAGGCGGCGGTGGAGGCGGTGTCTATGGAGGCACCTCTGGAAGCGGTTCAGCCGGAGAAGTTATAGTGAGGGTATTCGTTTAATGGCTACTTTTGCACAACTAAATGATTCTAATATAGTAATTGAAACTGCAAAGATTGCAGATGAAGATTGTCTAGATGGAGACAACAAAGAATCTGAAGCAGTCGGAATTGCATTTTGTAAGAGTCTTTTTGGCAGTGACACTACGTGGATTCAAACCTCCATTAACGATAATATAAGAGGTCAACACGCTAATATTGGTTATAAATATGATGCAACAAATGATATTTTTTATGACCCAAATAAACCAGTAGATGATGATGGAGATACCTGTAACTCGTGGACTCTTGATACGTCAACTGGAAAATGGAAAGCACCTCTTAGTGATCCTGATCATTGGTCACTCTCTAATAAAGGAGGTAAGTTGTTTAGGTGGGATGAGTCCTTATACCAATCTGATAATACAAAGGGCTGGTTAGAGATAACCCCTGTAGCTGATTATGCTTCTTGGGTTTGGAATAGAGATAAAGGTACATATGAATCTCCTGTTGACTACCCTAATGATGGAAAGACATACAACTGGAGCGAAAGCACTTATCAAGGTGACAACACAAAAGGTTGGGTTGAAGCATAATGTCTACACAGCGTGAGGCTATCGCACGAATTGAAGAACAATTAGAAGATGTGATAGAGCACGTTCGGAGAATAGAAAAGAATACTGCAATTACTAACGGAAGGATTAGCAGTTTGGAAAGATGGAGAGCTGGTATTGTAGGAGGGGGAACCCTACTTACAGCATTGGCCGGTAGTAGTGCCATATGGGTACTGATAGGAGTGTAGTCAATGCCGATGCTTGATGGCAAAAAGTTTGCGTATACAAAGGCTGGAAAGGCTAAGTATCTGAAAGCTAGGAAACGGAAAGATCGGAAGAAGACTATGAGAAAGAGTACAAAACGTGGAGGATACTAAAGATAAGAAACCCCGTGGATGGTACGGACAGCGTGTAAAAGAACTGGACGTAGAATTCAGAAAAATTAGAGAAGATCTAGAGCAATTGTTGCGAAACTCCCCTGAAATAGAAGGCTTGCTCAATCATCCTATCATCCGCGAGTATGAACATTGGGAACAAAGAATACGACGGATAGAACAATCGCAACAGTCGTTAGTACATACACAACAGCAATTGGATTCATTAGTAAGACGCGCTGAAATTGCTGCAAGATCCTTAGAGAAGAGTCAGGGGAGAGGAGCGCGTTAATGAGTAGACACCATTCCCTTGCGGATTTGAGGTCGGATATTACTACTGAGTTGAGAAACCCTACTACGGCATCTCGGTATACCGATGCAGAAATAGACCTTGCTATACGCAGGGCAACTAACTATCTATCTGAGTACTTCTGGTACGAAGACAAAGATACAACTAAAAGCTTTACAACTGGTACATTTCAGTACACATACAACGACCCTGTAAAAGATATATACCGTGTAGACTTTGTGGATTCAGCTACGAGTCCACCCCAAATTGCGTCTGACTGGTATGAGGAAAAGAATATAGCAGGGACAGACCTATACTTCCTAGAGAGTCATACGGCGAGCGCCACTATACACGTATGGTATGAGCGTCACCCTACTCCGTTCCCCTCTGACTTGACGATGAATGCAACTATTAATGATTCAGTGACCTCTATTCCTATTTCGTCTAGTACTAATACTATTGATTGGCCCGCTACAGGGTACTTAAAAATTGATAATGAGGTAATGTCGTATAGTGCTATTACCCGTACTGCTTCTCCTGAAACATTGACAGTAGCTAGAGCAAAAATGGATACTGCTGCTGCCGCACATGGTACATCGTCTCTTCTTTCTTTCGTTAACATAGTTGAGAAAGAGATATTCTTTGATGGTGTCCGGGATATTGCCATTGCCTATCTAAACCGTATGCGTATTGTTGATGCGCCTTCTTCTGATATAGGTGGAAACATTACAGTCATGCGAGAGATTATGGATTCTCTACGACCGTGGATACGTGAGCATCGTATGAGATCTAAGCGACCTGCCAAGCCAATGAGGAATAGAGCTAGACCTATGCGTTACAGGAAGAGAGGCGTAAGGGGGTAGTGAATGGCTATATTTGGTGAATTTAAATATGGAGAAGAAACCTACTCACCTCCCATAGGAACACGAGATGAGGCTGGAGTTACCCATAACATAGTTATGGACAATGTTGGTCTTATGACCGCTGGTGTACCATCTCGTTCTGATATTACTACTGCCATCCCACGTATCTCTATTGGTTCTGAACAGCGACAACACACAGACTTCTCTGAGCGAGATACATTTGGACAGAAGACATACCATCATGGATTTGGAGAGTTAAACTTCTCTGACCGTGCAAAGTTTTTTAAATCAGAAGGTGTATGGACATTAGTACCAGACCAAGTAACTCTCGCACCTTATTGGAACTCACATCCTTTTAGTGCTAACGCTGATGGAAGTAGTTCATATACAGACGTAAATGGAGTTATTCGTGCTCAGGCTGAGTTTGGTGCCAATACATACATATTAGTTGAAGGTGACTCTGGTTCTTATAATAAACTGTTTTATTGGAATGATACCCATGATAAGTGGATTCAATCTGCAGCTACAGCAGGAATGAGTACGTCAGGTTCAGCTAGCCCAAGAGACTTACAGGCATTTGGAACTGGTGCTAATACTAATCTGTATATTGCACAAGGTGAAGCGGTTAATATGAGACGATTTAACTCAGATTTAGCTACACACGCAGATAATGGTGTACCTGCTAAATTTTTAGAATCCTTTGCTGGAAAATTATGGAGAGCAGATAACCTAAACGAAATTTATTACTCCTCAGATCCTCATAGTGATGGTAGTGCTACATGGACAGCACCTACAGGGATGAATGATGGTACTGTAGGGGATTCAACCTATGTTATTAGAGGAATGTGTGTTCATGATAGATCATTATGGATAGGTAAAGACGATGGTATATATCGAATCTATAATTCATCTACTTCTGCTACGGAGATTTGGACATGTGAAAAGGTAATTGATTTATCTCATGTTATTAGTGAATTTAATGGGCAAGCTATGATGAGTTTTGGTGGGAATTTATACTTTACTGTAGATCGTGGTTTAGGTAAATATGATGGTGCTACAATACAATACATGGGACCAGATAAAGGCTCCAATGCAACAGAGAACGCTATGCAATTACAATCTGTATATGATACAGCATTACCACAAGATATAAATGCAGAAGCAGCTTCACTCAACTCTGGTGCAGTAGGTACTATTCGTTCTATGACACACGATGGCACAAACATCTATGTTGCAGTTGATTCTGGTGGCGATGCCACAGGAGGTTCTGGTCTTGAATCTCGTGTAATGGCTTTTGGAAGTTCTGGTTGGCACCAAATATACTCTACTAATGAGTGGTACAGTGCTAACCATGGGCCGGGAGATTACCGTACACAATTTGTTGGCTTTATTCCTAGGAAGGGGAACGCAGGATGGGAAAACTATCCACGCATTATTATAGGAAACGAGGCTGTAACGAATGCTGCGGAAGATGGGGTAGAAAAAGAAGATAGGATACTAATGGCATATCTGCCTAGATGGGGACAAAATCTATTAGATGATCTCGTATCTGGTCAAGATTACGCATTAGCTTTTCAGCCTTCTGGTTACCTAATCACTTCATGGTTCGATGGAGGTCTACCTGATGTTGAAAAAACTTTCTTTGATGTCGTTGTTGCGGCACAAAATATTGGATTAGGTACTACAAATAACCATATAAAAGTTGAATATCAAGTAGATGATATAGATGTTTGGAATGAACTACATCAACAATCAGATATAACAGCAGCCAATCCTGACCTAATTATTTCTAGCCCACTACAAAAACTTACCTTTCCTGATAATGGTAATCTAGACAAATCTATCTATGCTAAGAAAATTAGATTAAAGTTTACGTTAACTCGTGCAACAACTGGAGGTACTGCTTACTACACTACACCAGTACTTAAATCATGGGCGTATCATTTTGTTGTACGTCCTGAGTCTCGGTATGGTTGGAACGTAACAGTTAAATGTTATGATAATCTTATTGACCTACAGCGTAGGCAAGAATCTAAAAGTGCAGCTGAATTAAGACAGTATCTGTATTCACTTCGTGACCAGAAGATACCTATTATCTTCCACGATGGTACTGAACTACACCAAATTAAAAATAAAGTAACTAATCCATCTATGGAATATTTAACTGGTGTAGAAGGAACTCCTCCTACTGGGTACTCCGCAATTAGTTCAACCTTATCAACAACATCTATCTATAGAGCACACGGCTTTAGGTCAATGAAAGTAGTGCCTGATGCTGCAACTGGAGATGCAGGTGTGTCTATTGGAACATTTGATTTAGACCTAAGTGATAACGTGTTTGCAGCTGCGAATATCTATGTACCAAATGGAACGGATAACGTGTATCTACAAGTAATAAAGACTTCAGATAGTTCTATACTCGCAGAAAAAGAGTTTACTCCAATGACTGCATCCGGTGATTTTGGAGATATATACTTAGCGAACCACACTCGATGGGTACGTGGTTATGTTTTCTATGAAGGAGTAACCTCCGCAGCTAACTACACCTTTAGAATTCTTCGTAAGTCTGCTGACGCAGATACAGTTGCACCCTTCTATGTTGACACTGTAGAGTTCTCTAACAATGGTCCTAACAATCTAAAGATTCCAAACTATGACTATGTCGATGGAGACCAGCTACGATGTAGATGGTTGGGTACACCACATAACTCTGAAAGTGTTCGTCAATCTGGTTATCAGGTCTATATCACTGGTATGACTGAATCATTGCGATACCCAGAGGTCAAGGAGAGTACTACAACCTTCGATAGTGAGATAACATTGAGTCTTCGTGAGGTTTCCTAATGGGTTTGGGTCCATTAAAGGGTATTAAACCATTAAGAGGGAAGCGGCAAGCTTCTCAGCTACCTAAGTTTCCTAGAACTTATATTAAAAGTAATACAGAGACAGTTCTTAGAGACCGTCGTAGACCTAAACCTGTATTTGGACCAGAGGAGTTAGAAGGAAGAGCATCACAGGGTTTTTATGCTACATTACCTGAGCGAATTATGTATAAAAAGCTTAGTCAAATGATGCAAGGCTCCCATAATTTTATCTTCCAGAGAACAGAAGGTGGTGGGCGTAACTATATCGGTGGTTTTGTTCTTGACTTTCTAATAACGGATAAGCTGCCATACTTAGTAATTGAAATACTGGGTGATTATTGGCATCAGGCTTACGAGAAGGCCGCTGACCTAGAGCGTGAGATGGCTGTTAGACGTGAAGGGTACTTGTACTATGAAATTTGGGAAAGCGAAATATACATTAGTGATGAGTTTCTAGAAAACAAATTAAATGTTATACTAGAAGGTAGAATATAGCTAGGAGGCTATCATGACATACAATCAATACAAGGGTTCAAAAGGCTGGATGCCTGACATCGACCACATAGGCACTACTATGTACGGTTACACCGATGTTCCCCCCGAAACCATGAAACCTATAGCAGTTATTAACCACATCATGCAGGGGTATGCAAGAACTATGATTGATTGGGCTACGAATAATAGCGTACAGAAATCAGCGCACTTCATTATTGACAGGGAAGGAAACATTACTCAGACAGTGAGTATATACTCTCCTGCTTGGCATGCTGGTCGTACTGCTAAAGAATCGTGGAAGTCATTTCCCGGTGGTAACCCGAATAAGTATACTGTGGGTATAGAGCATGAAGGATTCAGTGTAGATCCCGGCTACGGTTATGATTATATTTATGATGGTAGTTGGCCTGAAGCTATGATGGATGCATCAGCTAAGGTACATAAGTGGATACTGGGGGAACTAGGCTTAGAGGCTAATGACCAGACAGTTATCGGACACTTTGAAACGGATGCTGTTAGTCGTGCTAATGATCCCGGTCCTCAATGGAGTAGAGAAGATTTACTTAGTAGGATTAACGGGGGTGGGGGTTCAAGTAGCTCTCAACCATCTGTAAGTTCCGATGAACTTGCCAGTATAAAAGAACGACTAGACATACTAGAAGAATGGGTCCAGTCACATAGGGCCTTTTAATCGTCCTTGATTGCGCCGAGAGTAATCTTGTTATCTTTTTCAATATATGCATCATAGTATGACCCTCTCCAGTCTACTGGTACCTTGTCATTGTCAGATAGTCTAACAAAAAGATCCATACACTCTTCGGAACAGATGCTAGTGTAGAACTCTGATTCATCTCTGGAGATACGGATTGAACCGTCAACCGGCTCTATACCACAAAAGGTACATGGTCCTTCAACAATATCAAGATACTCAACTTTTAGCATCCAGCTCCTTGAAATTATTTTTTATCTATGGTATAATTATATCATGAAACTCGTGACTTTGAAAGCTGACAGTGATGTTCAGCTGTTCCCAATAGGGGACGTACAGTATGGGCCACCCGCTTGTGATATCAATGGATTCCAACGATGGATAGATTATGCAATGTCGCATAAGAATCCAAAGTTTATAGGTACTGGGGATTACATTGACTTGGGCAGTCCATCAAATAGAAACAGTATCGTTGCTGAAGTAAAGAGGGGGAACCTTTACGACACTATTCAACAAGCGTTGGATATGAAGTCAACGGAGTTCCTCAATACAGTTAAGGACATTCTGAAACCCACACAAGGAAAATGGTTAGGTCTTGTTGAGGGTCATCACTATTGGGAGTACGAAGATGGTACGACTACAGATGAGGAATTGGCTAACTATCTAGGATGTGAATTCCTAGGTACTTCAGGTATTGTTACCATGAAATTCCCACGCATTAAGAACGCAACCCCATCATGCTCTATATGGTTACACCACGGTAGAGGTGGAGGTTCGTCTATTGCCGGGCCAATTACTCAGTTGGAAAAGATGCTACATTCTTTTGACGCAGACATATATCTCATAGGTCACCACCATAAGAAGATAGCGACGAAGGTACAAAAGCTGTATGCAAGTAGTGCAAAGAGGCTGGCACACAAGGATGTTATCCTAGCGTGTACAGGAAGTTGGTTGAAGGGATACATGGAAAATTCTTCCACATATGTTGAGAAGGGTATGATGTCCCCCGCCGCATTAGGCGGAATTAAAATAGATATCAAGACGGAAGATGCGTCTGTTGATATGGATATAGTACTGTAGGAGGTACAAATGTTTGAGAAAGAAAAATTGCAGGATTTAGGAGAACGCTGTGTGATGACATTTGCTCAGGCTTTTCTAGGTATCGTTGCTGCTGGCCCTATGGTTGGTATGGATGTTGAGCCTATGAAAGCAGGGGCAGCTGCAGGTGTTGCAGCCGTACTGTCAGTTGTAAAGACTTACGTAGCACAGCACTCAGGTGACAAGTCAGGAAACCTATTAAAGTAGCATGAACCAACTTGAGATATCACCTGACGAATTGATACTAGCTTATGGTGAGCTAGGCATACAGTGTCGTATCTTAGAGCAGACGATTAAACAAAAAGATGAGAAGATTGCACAGCTAGAAAAGCAGCTGGAATTCTATGATGATAAGTTATGGAATGAGTCAGCGCCGGAAAACAATCTGGCCTAGCTACCAAATCAAATCATCAATAAGTTGTCTGAATTTAACTAGATGTTCCATTGTATTAGGTATTTCGTCACGAGACCTTGCTAGATAAGCAGGGTGATATAGGGGCATAATATATGTTGGATGTGTGGAGTCCCACCACCCCCGACGTATATGCCCTTGTATTTTTCCTATTCCGCCCTTGTTTGGAAAGTCAATAAACTTGTTGGTAGAGAACCTACCGAAAGTAATCACACCCTTTGGTTTAATAAGTTTTAATTGTTGATCGAGCCATGGTGCACATGCATCTATCTCGTGCTGCTTGGGGTCAGGGTTGCCATCACCTACCCAACACTTCACCATGTTTGTTATATATGTATCTGCTCTGGAGTATCCTGCATCTTGCAGTATCTTTGTAAGGAGTTGCCCCGAATAACCAATGAACGGTTTACCTGTGCGGTTCTCTTGATCACCGGGAGCTTCTCCTATAATTACTATATCAGCGTTTACAGGGCCTTCACCTGCTACGCCAAATGTCCTATTGTTGTGTAATCCACACTGGCGACAGGCTCTAATCCTATTCTCTATATCAGATAAATGGGTGGTTGATTGGTCTCCTACGCTCATACAATGCCTTTCTATTCATCAGCTTGGCCCATGTGCCAAACGTCATTTCTTTTGGTTTCCCCGCCAAAAGTTTTTCATAATCTTTTACTAACATTAGATATGGATCACCCCCTATATTTCACAAGCATCTCCATCACAGTATAGGTCCGCTTGCTTATCGCCATCACCAATAGCTGATAGTACCAATGGTTGTAGGTTTTGTTTCTTAGCGTTGTACTCCTCTTCGGTAATACTCTCGTATGGAGCCTGTTGGTATGCACCAGTAGGACTAAGGGGTAGGAACGCTATATCCTTTACCTTATCCTTACTCCAGTTAATCATCTCTGTTAGTTGTTCAGGTCCGTATTCTTCTTTGTCGAACTTAACAGTAGCACTCACTGCATTGTCTGCCCAGAATCTAGCTACGTCAGCTATCAACTCTAGGTGTTCCATAGGTTCTACATCTGCTTCAGAGCGTACACCTACACCTGCATCTACAGGGAATTCTACTATTACGGAGTTATCAGGGTCAATCACAGCAGGTTCTACGTGGTATCCTGCAGCCTGTAGTGGCTCTACAAGGGGGCTATTGTCAGCTAATGTGACACGTCTGATATGGAATCGTCCCTCTACATTGTAGTGAATACCGGGAGTTACACCGGCTACGAGAGATACCGTACCACTCGGCTTAACAGATGTCCTGCGTATACTCGTAGGTACATCAAACCACTGGGAATAGATTCGATCATAGTCACCACTCCAATGATATCCATGGTCCATCCAATCCTTAAGTACTTCGTTACCATGCTTACCTACGAACTGTGTGATACCAGTAAGGGACAAACCAATACGTCTGTTGTTTGCCATAATCTCTCTGGATGTTCCATCCTCTATGTTAGAGGAGGCGAGAGTGACAGTCTTACCATATAAGTAAGCGAACTTGATAACTCTTCTGAACTCTTCCTTGCTTTTGATATGCGGCAAGTAGATTTCAACAAGCGTACACATTTCTTTGTGTCCTAAAGGCTGTTCACCACATGGGTTAAAGCCTAGTGCATGTTCATCCGTTGTATCTATTATACCATTCATTCGTCCATAGTTATGTACGTTATCTAACCAAGCAAATCCCGGCTCACCGTTGTGCCATGTACGTTCAGCTAATCTGCTAACGTCCGACTCAGGTGTTATGAACACACTGTTGTTAGATGCCCACCCATAATCTATGCGCTCAGGGTACTTGTTGTAATCCTTTAGGTCTATGAATGTCTCATCATCCTCTTGACCAAATGCTATCTCAGCAGAACGTCGAACATTCCCTGCAATAACGCAGCGACCTATCATGTTTGCTAAGTCTACTATCTCTCTGGTGCCTAGCTTCTCACCAATCTTATTGTTTAATACCTCTCGGATACTACGATGCAACTGGCGTAGAGGGTCAGGCCCACTAGCAATACCACCAAATCCATTAATCGGTTCCCCCTTTGGTCGTATATCTTTGTAATCAAATTCGATTGTAGCCATACGCTCCGGCATGAGATACGAGTTTATGAGTAGCTCAACTGACTTGACCCATCCTTCTCTTGTATCAGGAATTGTTATAATAGCCCTAGTCTTTTCTGGTTTGTTAATTGTAAGGATATCTTTACCCTCAGTATCAAAGCCCACACCTACACCGAGCATACTCATGTGCATTATCCATGAGAAGAATGATCCTTTTTCTTTGTAGATGTGCTTAGATGAAATGAACGCACAGTTTTGTAGGCACTCAGATACTCCTCTGTTCATTACAAAGTCAGTACCCATCATCCATAAGCCACGGCCCGGAGGTGACCACTTCATCCTGAACATAAGGTCGAACGCTTCTTGTGCTGAACGCTGTGCCTTATCAGAATCCCATGACTCTTTAGTCATATGATCTTGTTGTATCTGATACATGCCATTGATGACACGCTCACATACATCATGCCACTTCTCTAAACCCTGTGTCTTAGGGTTATCTGATCGTGAGTAGGTACGTAAGAAGACTACTTCACCTAAACCATTCCAACCAAACTCAGGTTGTTTATCTTTGTATGTGTCTAGGAATTGTTGGTTTAAAGCGAAAACGGTCATTGCGCCCTCCTTGGCGTAGAAAAATGGGATGAGAATTCAGTGGGAAATACTGATTATTCTAATTATAACATATAATTGTTTCGGGGATGTTTCGTAGTTATTTCGTAGGTGTTGCGAACTTGTCTAGTTCATCAGCATACACCTTCAAGAACTCATTAGTGTACAGGTTTGATACTTCACTAACGGTCTGCTCAATAATATTCACAGCATCTTCTCGTCTACCTGATGGTGTTTGTTCTATAATCCAGTCGTGTATATCTGCCATTCGTACATGTATTAGCTCGTGTATAAGTGTCTTGGTAAATCTATCTAGGTTTGTTACAAGGTCTTGCTTAATTATTATTGTTGCTTCTCTATAGTGTGGTATCCATGATGTTGTTGCATCTATTCTTTTATCTTTCTCTGGTTTAGAAGGTAATATTATATTGATTACCCATTGCGGTTCCAGTCCCATCTTATCTACAATAAAATTAGATAAGTCTATAAACGCTTTCCATTCTGCTTTAGTGACACCTAACTCCGATGGTCCATCAAGTCTTGGCTTGGTTCCTCTGGATGATCTCCATAAAACGTAGTCTTTGATATTAAGAATTTTGGCTTCTCCTCAAATTTAAACACTGGGTTGTCTTCTACTATTAATCGTTCAAGTAATCCTTTCTCTATAAGGCGTATGTTTCTTTCAAACTCTTCTTTTACTTCTTCAAGATCATTAGAAGAGTACATTATATACGAGTTACCTAAATCTTGATTAGGACTAAACGCTAATATATGATCATGTCCTGTATCTTCTTGGTGCTTGTATAACCTAGCATATGTAGTAGTTATGTTGACACTGAACAGAGGCATCTTGGATATATGATGTATCAAAAATCCCATGAATGCATCTATATTTATAATTTGTATAGAGAAGTCTATATCTCCAAAGAGAACAAATACTATATCATGTAAGCCATCTTTGGTTTCTACTTCAGGAGGACGTGATATCTCCATCAGAGGTGGGTGAGTGTACTGATCCTTCGTCCCGTCCTTCCACATGAAGGAGGAACTCGGAAGGTAATCGTCTGGTTTGATTGTTCGGGTTTCTGACATTCTTTGTTAAGTGATTGTACACCTGTGTCTTAATCACTTCTCCTACTTTGCTATCGTTTAGTACATCTTTCTGGTCTAGTATGGATGTATTCTCTGTTTGACTTTCATGTAACTCTACGAGCAATGCCCTAGGTATTTTGATAAATGCCACAGGCAATCCTTCTACTAATTCATATACAGGATCAGTTGGATCTAGCACCCACTTCTGTCCTGTCTCATCTTCTACTATTAATTGAGATACCATAATATTTCTTCCGCTGTTTTCTCTCCCACGCCTTTAACTTGTGTCAGTTCTGTCTTCTCTGCATTGGCAAGATTCTTTATACTACCAAATTCACTTAGGAGCAACTGTGCCATCTTCGGCCCTACTCCTCTCATACCCATAAGAACTGTCCACTTAGATTGTGACCTAGGGGGAACGGCAAACGGTTTAGGAGACAACGCCAGTGTGCTGTGCTCACTTCTAGTTTCATACTTGTACAGACTAAGCAGATGAAAGGGCAGGTACCAATCACTAGGATTGTACTCCACTCGTACTGCATGGGACTGTATCGTGCGTAGCTTAGATACAAATGCATCTGGTGAGTGCTGTAGATTAATCTTCTTAGTCTTAATCTTACCGCCCTTCATCCACTGATAGTAACCATCCACCAACAACACTACGACATCCGCATCAGACTGAAGACAACCATTTAGTTGTCTAGCTATCTTACTACCGGGATCTCTCATAGTGGGATTTGTTGACGAGATGAAGTCTGTAGGAGTTTTTCTTTCGACAAGGATAGTACGCTTATTACCGTTGTCTTGAGTGATGTCCATACGATAGTCACCATACTCAAGCTTCTCGACAGAGACAGGGATCTTAGAAGCCTTGAAAGCTTCTCGAACAATGTCTATAGACCCCTGCTCTCTTGAGTCGATTGTAAGCATTACTTATGCGGGTAGTATAACTCGCCCTCCACTTGCCTTTACATCTTCACAAGCCTGTACATAAGTATCCCATAGTCCTTGTTCAATGTCGAACGTAGACCAAAGACTAGACTTGTTGTTGCCTAGGTACGGACGTACCTTGTCTTTCATTGTGGCTATCTGGTAACTAACCGGAGCCATCTTTAGATTCAGTGCGAACACAGTATCGAAGCGTTGAGTATTACGTTTCTCTCCGCCGGGTTTAAACCCTGCTTGCTTCCACATAGCTGTGGTCTCACGTACTGTTATATCTTTGTCAGCACCTACACCCTCTATATCTACTGGATGTGCCCATGCTGTAGCAGCTACATGAAACGGTGCACGGCCCGTAGCTACATCTAAGAAATCTTTGTTGTGCTTTGTTTTACACCAACCCCACTTGTCAATACCCGGAGCTGACGTACCTAGTCGTAGTTCCTCCACTCTATTAGAGAGTGTGATACCGTTGACTTTCATTTCATAATCTGCTTGTACTAGGTCCCATGCTTTATCCAACCCATCTATCATGAGCCAGTCACCAGCCTTTAGTGTCTGCTTTGCTTTGTTGAAAGCATCAGCTAACTGATCCCAGTTCAAGCACGGTTCGACCTCAATCTCAAGGTCAGGGTACAAACCATCAAGTAACTTGCCTAGTTTGTTTTCTAGATCTATCATAAAGATCTTAGAATCTGGATGCTTGTCTGCAATATCCAACAGTGATGATGACTTGCCGGAACTATCTGGACCTACTATTAATATTGTTTCTTTATACATACGTTAAACTTTCTACATTCACTGACACATTTGGTAATGCATCACACGGTAATGGACAGTTGCCACACCACCATCCGGGAGTAGGAGGAGTAATCTTCTCATCTAGTGACCGAATGACTTGTGGTATCATGTCATTTAATAACCAATCAGTATGCCTCCTATCTCTATTCGTTGTTGACCACACAATACGTGGGCCTTTTGTTTTTAAGAATATAAACTGTACAAAGTGAACGGACACTTTCTCCCATGCACTAAGCGCAGCATATACTGTAGCCTGTAAGTCTTGGTCAAGCCACCGTTCATTCATTGGGCTTGTCTTAGTCTTCCAGTCTATTATTGTAGCGGGTTCCCCCATATAATCAAGGTACCCATGAAGCTTCCACTTCTTGTTGATGTTCATCTCAAGATGTTGTTCAGTTGCTATAGGGTTACTTAGGTAGGGGAATATCTCATCGTACATCTGGGGTACGAGTAGCTTTGAATCTTCTATGGACTTCTCTAGAAAATCACTGTTCCACGGACAGGTGTCTAATACGTTAACACCGTTATCGTTATCAAAGCCTTCGTTCCAGATTGTTTCCATATGTTCAATAGCAATATCTTGATCAAGCCAGTTTCCAGACTTGATGTATATATTGATAACGTCTTCCATGAACTTGTGGATGATTGTTCCACGCACAGTATTCTGTGTGACTTGGTAGTCCAGTTCCAAATCCGACATCTTCTCTCGTCGAAATCGTTCTGGACATTCTGAGAAGAGTGATAAGCCACTGTATGATAATGTTTTCATATTTGATCCTATTGATGACTTCTTTGGAAACTATCAAGAATGTGCTAGGCACGTAAGGACTTATTCAGCGAGTTCCCCCTTCGCGTCACCTTAAATGTTGTCTCATATGATTGGGGAATCATGTAAGTATGAGACTCAATAATCCTTGATAACTTCCAAAGAGGTCACCAATATGTCTACACATAATTATAACATATCTGCAGACATTTGGCAACCCCCTAATCGGAGGAGTTATTCGCTAGTAGCTAGCTGATACTTGCTGCTTTGATGCAAGAGCTTCGTCTTGAACAATGGCAATGCCACGCTCAAGGTCAAAGTCTTCTGCACTTCCAACAGTTGCTAGCACATCATACTTGCGCTCAGTACGACCACGGAATTCCTCAGTGTACGATGCAAGTACTAGGACTTTACCAACTAGGTCAGAACTACCGGGGTTCGGCAATCCAGCGTCTGAACACTGTCTGGTTATCCTACCAAGATCAGTCTTGGCATGCATGGATGGAGACTTACCTGCTTCCAACGCTTCAGCTTGCGCTCGACTAATGTTGATGTATATGTCACGATCAGGACTCGAAACTTCAGGGTGTATCTGGCGGTAAGACCATTTCAATTCCACTTTAGGGAATGAACGCTCTTCACCAGTTTCCTTGTCGTTGTAAGTGATCGTTCGCTTTTGAAACACAGGTTCCCCTGCAATTTCTGCTAAGATGACCGTTCGGTCAGAGACGTTGTTTGCGTCAAGAAGATCTTCACCCAATTCCAACACCTCAATTTCTTCTGTAGCCATTATATATATTTCCTTATCTATTTACAAATCTATTTCTAGGTACTTGATGGCTTCAAGAAACCACTGCGGAATGTCAGCCTTATGTTTCCTAGCTATGTCCTCAAACATTGCGTCAAGGATATAGATAGAACAAAAGTCTTTCTCATTCCTCATACCTCTTCCTGAGCCTTGAATGATATCTGAAATTGCTTTCCATGTGTACCAATCAGGGTCTTCAGAGAGCCGTTCTCGTACTACTTTATCCCCAAGAGACAGGTAAGGTACCTTGGGCATAATGACGTAACGACATTCATCATGCGGGAAGTCTTCGCCTTCTAAGATAGAGGGCGATAAAAGTATACTAGCCTCCTCCGATTCTTTGAATTCCCGAATAATTTCATTTTTATTACTCGCACTGTGTGTCATCATGAGTCGTCTGTATTTAGAATTGTTTCTAATCAACTCGGCTCGAGCATAACTTACAGTGTGAATAATTCCTTTGTGTTGTCTAGCCATGTGCGCACCAATGATAGTATCAATTTCATCTATCATGGCTGGCATTAAACCAGACTCAGACTTAGTAGACATTCTGCCCACTGGCCTGTAATAAACAGGTCTACGTCTCACTTCATAGACACTCTCTGTCTCTATTATATCATAGTCCTCTATACCGAGTCTATCAATATCATCGTGATTCATAGTAGCGGTCATTAGTACTACCTTGGGTACATCTCCGAAGAGATAGTTTGTGTAGTCCCTTACGAATACAGGCCGCAACTTATACACAGAACCAATCTTATCAAATACCCACGGCTTGCCATTTTCTAAATCTACACCGGCTCGTATCATCAAGGTCAGGTTACGAGCAAGCCTCTGATACTTACCGTATCTCGACATGGCTCGTTTATAATCGGTTGTACTACCTTTGATTCTATCTCCAGCAGCCCCACCAGTTATACCATAAATCCATAATCGAGCACGTTGTAGCTCTTCTTCTATCTCTGGCATATTTTCTGCAGCCCAGTCTGACATACCTTCCACCGTAAGATTACGTGGTCTACGCCATGACATTGAGCCTATATCCCGGTCAGATATCTCAGCAGACACATGCTTCTCTAACTCTAAGTTAGCTAAGTGTGCCTCATCACAAAACAGCAGTTCAGGCTGTTTGAATGTTGTTGAGAACTCTGACGTGTACATATACAGAGGGTAATTAAAGATTGCAAAGTCTGAAACGTATGCACTCTCCCTATCTATGAAGTAATCACATGATGATTTGACTGCACATTGAAACCCTACTTGACAGGGTGCTTGTGTTACAGCCACATCTGCAATAAGACACTCATAATTATCTCTACCTTTTAGCACAGGTGCAAAGGAAAAGGAGGAACGTAGTTGATCCTGCAACCTAAGTGTAGATACCACAACATGAGTACGTTTCTCTAACGCTCGTTGTGCTACCACTGACAATAGAGATTTGCCAGTACCTGTTGGGGCGACGAGAACAAGGAATCGTTTATCAGTTTCATACCAGTCCAAAATCTTTTGAGCTAAGTCTTGCTGATTAGGATACCATTCATTCTCATCTAACCCGTATTCTCTTGGGGTTGATGCTACTAATATTCCAAGTCTCCTTCCATATCTTCAGGTGTTATTATTGATTGTATTAATGCTGCAACTTCCATGTCATCTAAACCTAAAAGCTTAGAGTACGCCTTTGTTATTGCGTCAAGCAGTTCATCTGAAAACGGTACGTGTTCTGTCTGATTAAAGATGTTAAGTAATAGAGGATGATTGGAACTAGTCAACCAGATATGACGGAGTGTTCCATCTTCTGTTTGCTGCATTCTAATAAATAGCTCAAGAGTTATTAACCTTAGAACAGCATTCATATACATGTCTTGTGTCCATGAATCAAACTCTTTCTTTGCTATCTCTTCAATCTCATCTAGTATGCTCAACTACCAACTCCTAATGCGTCTAGTGCTGCGAATGTCTTTTTCTTTATCTGTTCCCCACGACCACCTACCATAGCAGATGCAAACCTACGTTCACTCTGTGTTCTAACGGTAGCAGACTCACGCTTGTTAAACGGGATACCGTGGTCAGCATAACCTGAAGCAGCCTGTAAGAATGAGTATGCGGTCTCTCCGTTACGATCATATTCCTCATCAAGGAACTGAGTAACAAAGATGTTACGCTGATTCTTTTGCCAGCTAGTCATGTCATCCCCTGTAGGGTCACCGAATAAGTGGTTGAGAATATCCTTCTCTCTAGAGGCTGCTAAGTTAACGAGCATAGCTTTCTCTAGCCACTCTTTCATACGTCTGTTTGCCGCAGTAGTTATTAGTACTGATTCCCGTGCAATTTCAAGGTTGGTACGCATGTTAGTATTGTGGCGTACCTTAAAGGATGCTTTACTCTGTGTCCAGTATCTGCTCTGTGTTGCAGCGGTAAGTGTATTATAGCACACTACCCGAACATTTGTTGGGAGCAGGTGGATAGCATACTTACCATCATGTCCCGTTGAGATAAGGAAGTACTGCCAGTAATCTTCATCACCAACTCGCATATCTTCCTCAAGCTTCATAAGCCCGGCAAACTTCTTACCACCATCAAGAACCATCATTGATTCCCAACGAGCAATACCATCTTGTAGCAGACTATCTGCCCAGTTGATTGCCTCTATGTTTTGAAACGGTTCATACTTATCAGATGTGATACCGAGAATCTGTTGTGTATCTTCTCGTACAACTGCTACCTGATTTGGTACAGGTACATCACGCCATCCATCTTTAATAAAGAGAGGAGACTTAGATACTTTATAATCAAAGTTCCCTAACTTCAATGCCTGTTCAGTGGTGAAGTTCTCAGGTACTGTTATACCTACTCCATGCCACGCTGGTTTCTCTGCGTATACCGCAGAACCTTCTTCTACTAAGTGAGCCATACTAATTCCTTTCTAGTGTATATCGCCCCAGTTTTTTCCTATCGAGTACTCTGCAACAAGCGGTACGTCTAATGACATTGCATCTTCAAATGCTAACAGTACCTCCGGTGCTATACTTGTAAGTTCTTGTTCATCTCCCTCCAGTAATACTTCATCGTGTATTTGTTGCACCAACTTTATACCGGGATTAAACTTATCCGGATATATTTTGTCAAGTAATTCTTGTATCTTGTTGGTTGCTATCTTTGTGATGTCACCACTTGCTGTTCCTTGGAAGAGGGAATCAAATGCTGACCGTTCTGCTGCGCCACGTTCAGAACTATTGTATGAATTGATGCCGTGTATGTATGACCTGTGACCTCCAAGTGATTCAACATACCCATACTTGCGAGCATCAGTAATAACTGCTGTACGTAATCGTTCAATCTCTGGTATGTTCGATGCAATCTTGTTAAGTACATTGGCTGCATAATCCACTGGTCTATTCAACATCATCGATATCTTTATGGGAGAGGCCCCGTAGATAACGGCGTATACGATATTTTTAGCTGCACTTCTTTGGTCTCCGGTAATCTCACTAACAGGAACTTCAAAGATAAGCGATGCCATTTCTTTGTGGACATCTCTTGTCTCGTCAGAGAAAGCGTCAACGAGGGTCCGGTTTTTAGAGTAGTGTGCAAGAATCCTATACTCAAGTTGTGCTGCATCAGCTGACAAGAGTACGTGTTCCCCCTCACCTTCAAATAACCTTCTGATTGATTTGCCATTGTCTGTCCTTATCGGTATGTTCATTAGGTTTGGCTCGGTTGATGCCAGCCTACCTGTTATTACTCTGAATGGATTAAGCCTTGAATGTATCCGATTGTCCGTACCGATGTGGTCAGGGTATCCCTTGAGATAGGTGTTAATTAACTTTGCTAACTCTCTATACTCTAGTATAATACCAACCACTTCATGTGTGTTCTCGATACGTTCAAGCTCTGCCTTTGATGTGGAGTACCCTGTCTTAGTACGTGCTGTTGTAGGTAACCCTAGCTTCTTGAACAGTAGCTTACCTAGCTGTACCGGGCTATTGACATTCATCTCTTCGCCATTGTACATCTGTATCCTACTGTTTAATAGTTCAGCACGACCCTCTAACTCATGGAGCAGAGGACTTAGCTTCTCCATATTTAAGAACATACCATTGTAAGACATGCGTATACATGCTGATAAGAATGGCATCTCTATCTCTGTGTATCTTTTGTGTTGCTCCTCAGTTAATCGCTTACCTAATACTTGTCCTAATCTAAACGACTTGACGGCATCATCAGCAGCGTAAGGAGCACCACGAGCAATGTCAATGTTATCAAAGGTATCCCCCTTTGTTACTGCACCAAACTCTTCCATAACATCACCGAGTATGTCAGCCGACAATGCCTTCAGCCCTAGTTTGTTAGGTTGTGGTACATGCATACCTAACATATAGGCAAACCCTTGCACATCTAATAGATTAGTAGGGAACCCTAGTCCATGTTCAGCTGCCATCAGCACATCAAAAGAGAGGTTGGCACCGACTAAGGTTTTCTTAGCCAACATAGGATGAAGCTTATCCTTCACCTCACCCCATGGTACATTCTTATATTCACCTTCTGTATTGTGAGATACTGGCAGGTAGTACCCATGCTTACCGTCGAAGCTAAATGATTCTCCTACGATATGGTTGTTCTGCCAACTAAGTCCATTAGTTTCCGTATCCCACCCTACTATATCAACTTTAGATAGTTTTGTCAAGAAGTCAGGGAGGTCTTGTATCACCTCATAATTAGAGAATGATTCCCTACCCACCTTGACATGTATATTATCTGCGATAGATTTCAACTTGATCTCTCCTTCCATAGGATTCTCAGCCCAATCCCATCGCTTCTTTCTTGTCTGACCTGCCTTCATCTTAGCTGCCTTGCTAGGCTCCACAATCTTCTGCTTGGCAAAGAAGCTAACATCTCTAGGGTCATACCCTAGGTCAAGCTTAACTCTGTTGGCAGTAACTTCTTGTGGGTCTAGCCAGTTCTCAGATGGTCTATAGCTAGTGGCACCATAGTTATTCAAAGCCAGCACTTCAGGATTAGCTGACATAATAACTGCATCATCGAATGATATCCCCGCACGTTTAATACTGTTTAATACATTGGTGGTGTAGTGGCAGTCTTGAAAGAAAGCACCACGATTATCCTCAGTATTAAACACTACAATAGTATCAGGGTAGTGCACCATCTTTAGTTTGTATGACATCCTCAGTGCTATTAGATTTACCAGCTTGGTATCTAATGGAGGACTCATCATCTTGTGTAGACTTGGCAGGTCGAATAGTAATATCATACTCAACCTCCTCAAAAGGTACGTAACTTATCCATACTTTATCCATATATCTGTCTCGCTGTCCATACATCTGGACTATCTGCGGCTGACTCCCAACAAAACTTGTGAGCATCATAGCCATCAGCCGTACACCATGATTCTTCACCCTTCTCTATGCCTTCCTCACAGAATATACACTCACTATCATATACTATCTTACTCATAACTTCTGCCCTCCTATAGTGGGGAACCTTCTACGTTGTGTTTCTGTGGCCGTTAGTACGATGTCGCTTGATAGTGCTGTCATGACACGTATCATTGTGTCCTTATCGTATATCATATGACCACATATATTACATATGTATTCTCCCGGATCATCTTCACGTACTGACCGGGACTTACAGTTAGGACATTGCATCTTTTATACCCACCAATCTTACATACATTACCTTGCCAAAAACTTCTATTTGTGATACTTTCCTATGCTGTTGCATATCTTTTAGGTGCCGCATGATAGTAGTACCTGCTACGCCAGATCGTTCTTCAATTTCAATTGGCTTATACGGATGATTCTTTTTCATAGCACGTACAATTTTCTCTCGTGATTTTTTATAGCGTGGTTGCTTAAACCTTTTAGGTACACCCCACTGTCCCTTCAACTGTTCCTCATTCTGAGGAGAATCAAAGATTTCTGCGGGTAACCAATTGGCTTGGCAGTCACTACACATACCACATATCCCATAGCGTTCTTGTCTAGCAATGTGCATTGAATCTAAATCTACAGTGATGCCACAACCTAGGCATTCACCAGCTAGTATAGCTTCCGAAGGTTCTTTACCGAACACTCTTACAGAAAGGTCATTCAGTATATTAGTGAAAGATTCAGCACGTTCTTTGTTTATAAAGGTACTCATATCAACCCAATCTTTTTTGTGCAGTATTGTAGTAGCTTTTTACTAGCTCACTGCCTATGAATTTTCTATTCAACCTCTTAGCTACAACACCAGTGGTACCTGTACCCATGAATGGATCATAGATTGTATCACCTTCTTCGCTGAAGTTCAAGAGGATTCTTTCTACTAATGCTTCAGGCATTTGTGCAGCATGATTATCTACCTTCTCATGTGGTAGTGGCCTACCTATATTCCATACATCATCCAACGTACCACGTTCAAACGTACCCTTATCTCTAAACTGTCTGCTAATAGCATAGTCATTATCAAACACCAGTATAAGTTCAGAGCGCCGATTCAATACTTGTTGTTGCATAGCGGGCTGTCCGTTCCCCTTATCCCAGATAATAATCTCCTTTAGATACTTAGAGAAGTCTCCAATTATTTTAAACCATGCACGTTTACTGCCAGTAACAATGCCCACATTATAAAAGATTAGGTCAGAGATACCAAATAGACTTTCAAGTACTAAGCTATGAAAGTTTGTGTACTCATCAATCGGCATGTTATCTGTGAAGCCATCATACTTATTACTAAACTCTTCAGTAATCTGGCGGCTACGATACTTACCATTTTGTATACGTAGATTCATATTGTAAGGGGGTGATGTTACTACCAAATCGACAGGCTGCCTAGTCTTTTTATTATCTCGTACATGTTCCCATCTCAACCTATTGATTGTGTTTAAACAATCTTCGTGGTAAATCTCTGACATAATTCCATACCTTCTCCGTTGTAGGTGTAGTCTGTTTATAATACAGACGAATCCAATACTGGAACAGCTCATTAACTGTATCTGCCTTTGGATCCTGCCGTCCTATACTATCCATTACTTCTCTATTTAATGTTGCAAAGATAGCAAGTGCTAGTTGCCTATCATTTGTGTCATGTATTACACCCATACTACTTCTCCCAATTCCAGTCTTCATTATCATACTGGCGCTCATCATCGTAAAGGTTAGCCTTATCATCTTGGTCACGTTCCCATTGTTCGGCCTCTTCATCAGACAGTAAGCGCCACCTACCACCACGTAGCAGGTCATCATTATCTATCTCATCTTGTACAAAGTTTCCTATAGCATCAGTGATGATATGATCTGGCATCTCGATGATAGCTTGATGTCCATTCTCGTTAAAGAACTCTACATAAAACTTTGGATACATCGCTCTCCAACCCATTACAACCTCCTCTTAAGCGTCGCTGTTTTCACCTAAGTCATCTTCTAGTATCTCTTTTATCACAGCCTTCAATGATGTCTCATCAACACGTAAGGTTATGTCTACATCTGTATTACTGTACCCATCACCTTCACCACTGACATTTATTTCGTAGTCGTAATCAATAATATTACCCGGATCTTCAATAGCTGGTGCTAAGTGTCTCTCTAATGCGGATGCTATCTCTTCTATTGTGCTCTCTGTTAATGTAATGTTAGCCATTCTTAATCTCTTTTCTTATTTCTTCTACCCATTCAGACATGTCCTGTATGTTACGGAACAATCCTTCATGGTCAGTGCCTTCAAATGTATCTTCTAATTGTTGTAACGAGTACCTCAGCTTATTTAAGTATCTCTCTGTACGGTATAGCAGTAAGCCTTCCCTCGTTACGTTCCCCTCTTCAGGAGCTACCCCGTTGTCAGTCAATCCTTCCATACTCATGCAACACTCCTAAAGTAATAGTTACTACCGTTGTATTCCAACTTAATATAGTCCTCCCTAAGTAGCTCATGCGCTACAACTTCCCAATCAATAGCAAATGCTAAGACATCATCGAGTTTGTTTAATGACTCATCATACTCATAGACTACCTTAGCAAAGTACTCATCTGAACTAGCAGAACTTATGAATAAACCTTGGTCATGTATCTCACTCTGTCCATCTTGGTGGTACTCTATCCATGCTCGTACTGCATCGACAGGTATATAATCATCCCATCTTAGGATGAAGTCAGGGATAGCATCCAGTTGTTCTTTAGTAATCTTATGCGGTCTATCATCTAAGGTCTCATGCCCCGCAGCAAATACTAAAGTATCATCTGTCTCTACCTTGTTTCTTACTGTTGCATAGTCAGTCATTATTCTCTATCCCTTACACCTGCGATGTATAAACCATCAATCTCAAAATCTCCGTACATATCTTTCCATATCTGTATAGCCATGGCTTCTATGTCATGTCTACATACTTCCTCCTCTAAGGAAATTTCCACCCCTCCGTCAGTAAAGCCATCCTCCACTGCTTGTATGATCTCAATTAGAGTCATATCATTGTGTGCTTCAATCCCTATTTGCATGTATCTTCCTCCCATTCTTTTAGATACAAGTGGATCCAGTAGCAGCCTCAGCGCCCTTAGTGTGCACTACGCTTCAGCAAAGGTAAGGAGTTCACCCTTAGTCATATCCACGGAGGTCATGCTAGGCATTTTACCATCGGATAGTAACTACTGAATCCACTTGTAACTAATAGAGTAAGGCGGACTGGCTTCCTGTACTAATCGCTTATGCCAATCTCTTACGTTGTTTATAGGGTGCTTATAAACCCACCCGACAGGAAACGCGCCTTTACATACCACTATAATACTAGGCCGACAGGTGAGGATACTCAGCCAATGGCTTAAACCTTTTACCTGCCAACCTAGCACCAACATGGTTAGAGGTCCCATAATAAGGAGCAACTATGGTACCTCATAGGGATGTACAAGTAACTTGGGGGTGTGAGGAAGTCACGTTACTTGTCCACCCTTATGAGGCAGTAAGTCTAATAAGCTATGGCTGTCAAGATCATCTCCTATTAGCCTTACTATAGTAAAGTCTTAATAATAATAATTGTTAAATTAATAAACTACAATCGTTATATGCTATCAAGACCTTACTAGTGAGACTCCTAACCTAGGACGAGAGGAGATAGATTAAGAATCTCACTAGTAAGGGGGAACCTGACGGTGGTAGGCTCCCACTTGCTAGACTTTATTAACGTTCACCCCGACGTGGAGCCTCAATAGCTACACCGTCGTGAGCATCTACATCACCACCAAAGAGGTGTCCATTAGCTAGGTTAACTAGCATGTGGAATGTAGAAGCTGTGATAGGAGGAGCCATCTTAGTGTAGACATCTCCACCTTCTTTGTATTGGGTAGATTTGCCGAAGCTAATCTGCTTCTCCCCATTATACTCTGATTGCCAAGCAACCAACTCGGTGTTCTCACCGACTCTAATTCGTACCGCATCTTGTGGTACTTCAACAAAACTTTTAGCCATTCTATTATCCTTCCGTTGACCAATCATTTTTATCTTTGTGACCCCACCGAGCCACGGTTAACTGCGGCACCCTGTGACCTGCCCCTTCGGGGCAGAGGGTTAAGCCATTAACTTTACTATGTGTGCTATCTCTCTAGCATCTGCAAGTTCTTCTATATGGTTACGGATGTATATCCGTACATCCTCAGTCAGTGCGACCTCTGCCTTACGGAAGTCATCCCACTTCTCACTAGATTTCCAGTTGTGACTATACATAATCATAGCTGTCTTTGGTGGATTGTAACCTACATGAGCGTTACCTTCCTTATCTATGTACCAACTGCCATCTGCCATAAGCCTAATAGCAGGGTACACTGTATTTACAATCGCTTCGGTTAGTTTCTCAGACTTATCAAGCATACGCTTAATAGACTCACGAGATAACTCTTGTACACGACTAACATACCTAGCATGATTCCAATAATCCCTTAGCAGTTTATCTCTTTCCGCCGTGGTAACAACAGCTTGGTCTTCATCCTTACCTGTTGTCCACTTTGCAGTGCCTTCCATAATCTCTCCTAATACTTCAATCTCTATAGACCTACCAATATATACAGTAGTCCCGGTCATTACCCATAAGTCCTCATCCCTAGCCCTACTACATACTTCAGGCTTGCTAGTACCATCACGAGTTACCAACCGTATGATACCTTGCATCTTATACCTACGCCATTCAGCACCTCCGTATCCCATGGCATCCATTACTATCTGAGACAACCATGCCCCAGTATTAGGTATCCTAATTGTTTTGCGTTTAGTTTCCATCAGTCATACCTCACTATCATTAAGTCACCACATTGCCTACAGTCTAATGACGTGTAGTCACTTATGAATAAGTCATTAGTCCACAGGTCATAATCAAAGTATGTACTCCAATCACTATCAAGAAACCCTGTTTCACTTGCTAAATCCGCAGCAAATTCATCCTCACTTTCCCAACATCCTTGATATGTGTACCAAGACTGAGACGGAGGCTCTACATATACGTCCCAAAGCTGTGCCATTATAGACTTTGTATGTTCATCAGCATGATTAAAATCTATAACGTCTTCATAAGTTTTTAACCCATCAGCGATTAGATTAAGTTCACACTGAAGTGAGTATAAATTACCCATCTATAAACTCCTTATCCTCTATAGCTACACCACATACAGCACACTTAAAGTATTGCACTATACGATAGGCTGTATTCTTATCGTACTCTGGCGGCCAGTAACCCTGCGTAGTAACTAACTTAGTTTCTACACAAGACCCTTCCATATCTTCAAGGCCCTTAGCCTTATGGTTAGCGTATATTACATCACCAACCTGATAGGTATTAACCCATCGCTTCATCCCATGTTTACCGTACTCTACGAATGGCATTATGCTTCCTCCCATACTTGCATTCTACGAACTTCTATATAGCTGCCCGTATCTTTACCCTCTTGCAGGTTATCAATCTCCTGCGATACTAGTGTATAGAACTCTTGTTCTGGTTCATCCACGTAAGGCATAGGGATATTATTACAATATAATACCCCGCCCCTTACACAGAATTCCCCCTCATCAGTGATTAATACTGTGTAATCTATATCTATGTTAGGCATATCAAACTCCTTTCATACCATGTACATATCAAACCGACACATAAGATATTATTTATCCACCTAAGCACAACGCTGTGCTCGGCTCGTCGGCCACTTAACTGCGACACCGGCTGACCTCCCCCTACGGGGGAGAGTTCTAAAGAAGCATTTAAAGTCTTCGGTATAGTTATAGCCGGGATATATTATAGTCAGCAGTATATAGTATAGTTGTATATATACTACCTCCCCTTCCATCTAGTAACCTCAGCCTCTAAGTTATTATCAGAAACCTCTAGGCTTTTAGCTGTCATAATCTCTATTAGATTCTTAATTTCAGGCCGGTCCGTATAAGGTTCAATGGCTTTCTTAAAAGCTCTTAGCTGTTTACGAGTTTGCTTATTACCTTTAAGCCCTTTGTTCTTACCTAATAGCGCGTTAAGTGCTGCCCGTTTCATACCTTTAGTAACCTCTATACTATGTAGAGTCAGCGAAGTATTAAGCAGTTCTTGATAGTCAGGATTATTAACCGCCTCTATTATGTTAGAGCTGGCCGCTATAATCTTACCTAGCTCCGCTTGCTTTAGTGCAAGCTCGGCATTATCTCTATCAATATCATTTAGTAACTTAGTTAAACTATCTAACTCATGCTCCCGCTGAGTATCTTTAGTGGCAGCGTATATATCATAGAGTTCCATAGGATTATCTATGTCCTCATATTGAGATAGTATAGCCTCCGGTATAGTTCTTAACCTAGTCTCGGCTCTAGTTTTACGCCAGTCATTTAGTACCTGACTAGCAATAATAGCAATGAATCCGTATATAGATCTTATCGGCACCCCTCTAGCTGTACGTTCATAGAATTCTAAGATTACATCGTTGGCTAAATCTTCTAGGATGTCCTCACCCTTAAAGTCTTTATTCCAAATCTCTTGATCTGAAGACTTACCTCCGTTATAGGTACGCTTTACTAGATAGAAGTATGTAAAGTTTAATAGCTTGGCCGCTGTAAACTCAGGGAACAGAGGCTTAATCTTAACCCGTCCATCTGTAAACTCTTGCTTTATAACATAAGGTTCTTCTGTAAGTATAGGCGCGTTCCCCTCATTACTATCAGAATTATATTTCATAAAGTTAATACGGCTCTGTCCCCTAACAGGTTTGTTAATAGTTAAGAACTCAGTCTTGTAATCTATACCTGTAAAGTTGACCGTCCCTTTATGATTCATGGGGTTACTAAACCAGTCAACCCACTTATCATGATACAGTTCAAAGGCTTCGTCTAATGTATTAGAGTCACCATGTTCTATTACATGACCCATCCCTGTAATCCTATGAGGATGTCTCTTATAGAATGGATTATCACAGCCACTACAATATATACTTATTAAAGGGGGATGCCACATTACTAGAACAGGTTCTTTCTTAGGAGCTTTAAAGCCGGGCTTAGGTATATGCCTACCACAATCCTTCTCTAATATCTTTCTATGAAAGACCTCATCCTCTTTATATTCACAACCACACTGTAAGTTAGTAAGAATCATAATTAAATACTCCTTCCGATTCCTATTAGGCCGTTCGTCGTTAAACGACTTACGACCAGTATATCAAAACTTGTCAACCCCCCTTCGTTTATATAGCCGATCTAATATGTCCTATTAGCTAGTAAGAAACCGCATAGAACCTAGACTATTAAACAGTTAAGTGATTAAACATTACAGCAACGATCCCTAAAGGGCCGAGCCGCACCTAAATGCAGCGAGCCGCAACCTGTCCCGTAAGGGACAGAATAATATAGCCGAACCTATTAGTCAATAGACTGGCATAGTAGTACCATATGTGCCATGTTAGTACGCACTAATACACCTAGTTAGCACCACCTAACTTATGAATGATATATAAACGAACACTAAAGCTCAGGTAATACCGACAGATTAGATTAGTTTTACCATAATTTCGTAGCAAACCTACCTAAATCTACCAGTATGTAACACAATCGTAATCATTCTGTAACATCCCGGTAACATATGTACTTGACACTACCATATATCTATACTATACTAGGGTGGTGGGTGGGATTAATACAGCATCACTATACTATACCAACACTACATCATCATACTAGCACCACACCACAATATTATATTATATTATATATATATTATATATTATTATAGTTTATCTTTACTATAGTTTTAACTATAGTATATACTATAGAAGAGAGATGTTATTAAAAAATATGTATGAACATAAAATATATATTAGTGTGTGTATAATTCCCGGGTTAGTGTGACCATAAAATAATAATTAGGGTAGGCTAATAAAAATTATTAGTGTGTGCTAACAAGATATGTTAGGGGTAAGAGAAGAGGGGCCGAAGCCCCTCCTATCTTATTGTTCTTTACCGTGTATCCTTTGGGCCATTGGTCTCTTTTGCGCATCGGATAGCTGCGCTTCGTACTGACAGATAATTCTATTCTCAGTCATTATCTGGTCTAGTAGTCTCTCCTTTCTTTCTAGTGCGCTCGAGATCCAATCAACTAGATCTCTCTCCTTTTTACCGATTGGGTAATCCATGTCTACCTCCTATCTGTCGTAGTGTCCACCCTTAACAGGTGTACCGTCAGCGTTAACGTGTAGCCCGCGGTCAACGTGTATTCTCCAAAACTTATCAACGAACTTTTGCTTGATGTACCATTGTTGCCATTGCTCGTATGTCTCGAAGTCTTGACCTGCTACCTTGTTAAGGCTAGGTAAGATCCTTTTTCTCCATCTATCATACTTGTATTGTCTGTATCGCTGTAGTAAATTCATTGTTTGCTCCTCTTGTCTACAACCAGGGTTGCTGCTTGTCTAAATCCCTTGGTGGTGGGAAGGCCTCCGGTTCCTGAAGGCCTCCCCTGTTGTTTAGCTGTGGTAGCTAGCCCGTGGTGGTCACGACCCTCGATGTGGTTGCCTCGCTACTTGCGACCGTATTTAGCTAGTATAGCTTGAGCGTCGGCCAACTCTTTAGCCTCTTCAGGCGAGAGAGTCTTGAGATAATCCGCCGGAGCTAATAGCCCGCCTTCTCTCTCGACCCATTCGCTTACCTGCCGAGTTAGATAACTCTTGTTGAACTGTACCGATTCGCCCGAACCTTTAACAGTTTTTGAGATATCAAGACCGCCTAGGTTTTCACCGTCTAGGATGTAATTCACCCTAACCGTTGAATCCGATGTAGATTCTACAGTAATAAACCCTGTGTAATCCGCTAGCGGAATCTCTGCATGCTTGACAGCTGTTACAGTAAGGTCAGATTTTCTGACAGTGCTGTACATGTAAGCTTTTGACGCTAAAGCTGCAACTAGTTTAGTTGTTTGCTTATCCATTTTTTTTAACCTCCTCTCTCGGCTGTCTACCGTTTGAACCTGTATACATTATGGGCACAGCTTTTCTCAGAATACAACCCCTATCCCCTACCAATTTTGGAGTAGAATCTATGCAAACCTATCATAATACCTGACCTATTTACTCAGGTTTATTTTAGCTGCTCAAGTTCTGTAGTCTGTGGAGGCTGGCATTGATAGCATGGGCACGCTGGAAATAGTAGTGTGAGCGTGCTGGATTTTGTAGTGTGTGCTGCCCGGGATTTGATGGGCAGCCTGACGGGATCTGTATGTACGTGCTAACTATAATTGTTAGTGTGTGCTAATAATATTTGTTAGTATAGACATAAATTTTTTTTCGCGCGTGTGGGAAAGGTAGAGAAGGAACGTAGGGTACCCTTGGCAGTTGAGAAGAACAGAATACTATAGGCCGACAGATCCAGAAATTTCAACTATTTTCTAGCACTGGCATAATTGTGCCATAATAATCTCCATGCTACGGCTGCTTGTAGGGGAACTACTGAGTTTCCAAGGAGGTGGGTTCGGTCTTTTGGAGTGAGGTCCAGTCCGTCGGCAGTCCCATAATGCCCTCCACGAAATTCGGATTGAGTGAGTAAATCTCCATCGTACTCTCCGGGTCCTCGTCCAAGTTGTTCGAGCAGTGTATTGCTTGGCTCGTAAGTGACTGTCGATCCCCAAATCTGGCCGTCTGATGCTTCTCGCTTGCTGTGGGAGTTTGCCAAAATGAAGAGTCGGACCCTACGATGCGACGCGCCGACCTCCTCCGCCGATAAGAGTGTTGCCGAAACATCGTAACCCAGTTCTTGAAGGTCTCTAAAGACTTCGTATCCTCCGACTCCAAGGATTCCACTGACGTTTTCAAGAAATACCCATGCTGGATTGGCAGCTCTAATTCCATCTCGGAGAGAGGGCCAAACGTATTCTGAGTGGTGTTCCCCACTTCTGTTTCCTGAGATGCTATAGGGTTGGCACGGGAAGCCCGCAATGATGCCATCCACGAGGCCGCTCCAGCTTCCATAATCGAAGGTTTTAAGGTCAGACCATATAGGTGCCTCAGCCAATGTTCCGTCTTCCATACGCGCCGCCAATACTGCGGCTGCAGTAATTTCGTTTTCAATGTAACAGACGGGATGAGCCGTTCCAGAACTCCCAGACGTAACCGCCAGATCAAGTCCTCCGACTCCAGATGCGATACTGAGATATGTTTGCGGGGAATGTGTAGCCACACTTTAAGTCCTTTCTATCACCACTATGTAAATTCATACCACCCAGTAAGGATAGCCTTTTCACTTGTTTCTGAAACATGGCTTCTATGTGTGTATGTCCAGTCTGCGGGCCAAATGACCGTGTAGCCCTTTTGGGCGGGAACGTACAAACTTTGGTGAATCCAGTCGGTTCCACCGTCAGGTACGTCATTTAAGTATGTCATATATACAAGATGTCTATTTACGGCAAAGGGAGCAGAACCAGTTCGTTCTGTATGCCAAACTTTAAAACCACCTCCCGGAGCGTACCATTGATAAGAGATATTGTTTTTTATTGTGAATTTACCATATGCACCAGCCCACGGAAATTTTTCTATATACTTTACAAGAACTTCTTGTAATGCATCAAGGTAATTCTGAATAGCAACATGATTAAATGCAATTGGTAAATAGATATCCGTAGAATCTTTTAAGTTTTTATCAACACCCTCACCAGTTCTTCCCTCTCGTACTTGAAAGTAATGAGTGTCTTCATGTACTAGATGTATCACATCGTCAATAATTTCTTCATCAATAAAGTCTCCCCAGATAAAATCTGTTTGTGGAGTTTCAGGCATTTCCTGTAGGAAAAAATCTTCATCTGTACTCATCTCTTACCTCCGAAGTAGGGAACGGCGTGGCCGTCGGCTATCAGGCTGTCGTTTAGGTTGACTCCATCACAAATGAGTTCCCCCAAGATTCTGCCGTACTTGCCGCGTTCGTGTGAAATAAGTATTATCTCTTCGGCTTCTTCCAGCATCTTCTTTGTGTACTCTTTTGCTTCAAGCCCACGAGCCTTTTCTTCGAGGTCCCTTGTGCGACTCTCCGGTGTATTAAGGCCGAAAAATCGAATGCGCTGGTGTTTCATCTGTACGTCGAAGCCCAAGTCAATGGTTACGTCGCAAGTGTCACCGTCAATGACGCGCTCTAAATAAACTCTATAATTATACATAAACCTTCTCTCTTATATCACACAATTTGTGTAATCTCATAGCTTTATCGTGCCGCCACGGAACGTAATAATCTTCTGTGAAGTCTCGCCAATGCTGTTCGCTACTATCTCTTCTTTCGTCGGCTGTGATCGCGTTGGATGTGACACTGGGATTGGAACCGACGTGGACCATCTCAAAACCACGCTTCCGCAATAGATCATACTCATTAGGATAACGAACATCGTCGAGAAACATATGAGTACTTGGAGGGTGGCTATCAATAGTGCGGGCCATAATGTCGACCCAATAGTTCGCATCTACATCTCGCATCCTGTTGCCACAAAACTGCAACAATTGCCGCCACTTGTATTTTTCCGGCACTGTGGTCAAGTCTTCCATCGGAATGTCGAAAGTCTGACTGACGCACTTTCTCAGTGGTGCTGCAAATGATAGCATAGTTCCCCTATACAGTGCAGCCATCTGGCGTGACAATGTTGACTTACCGCAGCCGGGAGAACCAAAGAATGCTATCCTCATTTTCGTACCACCTGCCATACAATTCGTGCAAGCCCAATAACTCCCACAACAACGGAAGTCCACGAGATTATGTGAATGGTCATAACACCCTCAAAGAGGTGTCTGGACACATCAGCCATGATGCCCCCAAAGAGGATAAGCGGTATCGGAAAATAATCTTTAAGTAATTTCATTAGTTTGGTAGCGGGGGCCGGAATCGAACCTGACGACCTTCAGACAATGAACCTGACGAGCTACCACTGCTCCACCCCGCGTCGCTCCTAGTTTTGCATTATTCGGGCATATTCCATCCAAGCTTGTGCCATTTCAGGACTGCCGTCGTTTTTCAAACCTTTGGTTGCTAGGAAGGCTTCCCAAGCTGCAGCGCCAGCGGCAGTAGCGGCTTCGTATCGTTCGGCCATTTCTGCTTCGTGCTCTTCTACAGTTTTAAAGGGTTCTAATCCTAGTCGGACACGTTCGTCATTATCATATACATCCCAAGTAGGTCGGGCAGCTTTCCAACTGTCGTAACTCTCCCGGTCTTTAATGCGTGTGACACCGTATCCAAGGGCGGGGTCAAAGCGCATCTGCCACTCTGGAAATACCATTTGCTCCCAACCGTCTTCGTCTACCTCAGCATCTACAACACGTCCTGTTGCATCATACTCAAATAGTACTTCACCGTTCTCTTCTATCTTTTCCATTAGTCGAAAATCTCCTCCATCAAATCTAACCTGTATTCATTTGTTTCACTGGTTATCACTACGTTTACTAAAGCCTCTTCTAGATATACTATATGATCATGTATTTCTACAATTTGTGCATCTTTATACTGAAGAGCTGCTTCATATGTCTGTAGTGTATCATGTATTGTGCTAATGTGGTAAATAGCTAAAGCTACCATTGCGATAATAGGAATAAAAGCACCAATTAAAGCTATCTCATTTTTCATTTTGTTTGCTACTTACCTCGTTACCAAATGCTTCAAAGAGCTTACTTAGTCCTGCTGACACAGGTAGCGAAAGCACGGCCAAAGCTGTGAGAAGCCCTTCAATAGAATTCAATGTTTCTGGATTTTCAGTAGCTGACCAAATGATTCTTGCACCGAGGGCAAGCCAGACCATTACAACGGGAACGAAGATAATACCAGTTAAGAGCTGAATACCCGTAATTGTAGTACCCTCAGAACGCGGCGGCTCCTGTGTAACTACAACCTCTTTTACTTCTTGTTCTTCAGTCATTTTTAAACCACTCGATTGGAACGCTGCTGTCAGTTCCCTCTATCATTTGAGCACACTCTTTAGGCCATGCATCCCATCCGTCGAGTTGCCAAATCAAATAACCTAATTGCATATTGTCCTCAATCTCATATGGATTGTACCAATCTATCATCCAAAAATATTCATTTATATTTATTTGGAAAATGCCTACGATATCTCCTGTATCCGCCTTTACAGTTAAAGGAGTTGTAGGGTCACTATCATGTAAACAGCTAATGAACCTCCACAACTCACTTGTTTCATCCTTATGCTTACTCATGCCGTACCAGCCAAGGTACGGTCTCCAACTCGTCTCTGCTAGGTGTATAGCAAAATCCCACCTATCCAGAACAACGACATATTGCTG
>Ga0080013_1000408_pt1 | contig 60918 bp, 91 predicted proteins | sample ETNvirenome_6_85_FD_69236 | JGI IMG/M metagenome (GOLD analysis project Ga0080013, IMG submission 69236) | Marine viral communities from the Pacific Ocean - ETNP_6_85 (SPADES assembly) (version 2) | ecosystem: Environmental > Aquatic > Marine > Oceanic | place: Pacific Ocean | collected 2013-06-19 | reverse complement strand
TATCAAGAGGGATGTTAAACAATTCTTCTACAGCTTCTGTTTTAATTGATCAACTAGGATATACGACGGTATGGGATAAGAAAGATGTTAAGAAAGGAAAAACTATTTTACGTAAAGCCGATGGAACATTTGATGTTGAAGACGAGCAACACGCTGCTGATGCGTTTATGTTGAAAACATTAAAAGCGGCACTGCCTTATACAAAGGAAGAGCCTAAGCCTCCAAAACCCTCTACGCAAACTGACGGTGAGAAAAAAGCTAGAGTACTACGTCAAAAAGAAATAGGATATTTACAAAGTATTGACAACGCTATTTCAGGAGATCCTGCTACTGCTCAAGCATCAATAGACGCAATGATACAAGGAGCAAATGTTATATATGGAAAGTCCCCAGGGATAGACAATATACAAAATGCTGTTAGATCAGAGGATGGGAATACTATAACAGTAACAAGGATAAATGACTCTGGAAGCACAACATCTACTCCTTATGATATTAGGGATCCTAATAAAGCAGGAGAGGTGTTTTTAGAACTTTTCTTTCCAACGGTAACCGGCTCTTACACTCAACTACTTACAGATTTTAACAAACAACAAGGAGGTTTTACAACTCGAAAAATTAAAAATCCTAAGTACGATCCCAAAGATGTAGATGATTTAGGTGCGGCTAAAGAAAACCAGTTTATTCTTAATCCAAAGTACAAAGGCGCATCACAAATTGGTAGGACTGAAGGAACAAAAACTATAAAACACGATTTTGATTCGGCGGAGGTTTTAGGAAAAAAACTTGGTGATGAGAAGCCATTAAAAGTTATTATAGATAACGCAGCCGAAAAGATGAAATTTTACTTGCAAACAGATCCCGGGTTACGAAGATCTATTTTTATGGCAGACGGTATCGAAGAAGCCTTTAAGCTACTTAAACTAGATTTTCCTAATTTAAACGCAACATCTAATGAAACAGAAGAGGGTTTAGTCCTAACTATACCTAGTTTATTTAAGGGAACTTTAGTGTTAGGTAATAACAGTGATCTTAAAGACAAAAGAAATTACAAAAAAGCAGTTAAAGCAATATTTAATGCAATAGCTAAAGGCACGCCATTTGATAAATCGAAGTTTGAGAAAAAATAATAATGACACAAGAAATAATCTACATCACCCCTAATGGTTTAGAGATAAGTGAATCTAAATTACGTGAAAAATACGGTGAGAGGTTTGATGAGTTAGTATATGAGGGGGTGTTTAAAAAAAAAGTTTCTGAAGAGTTATCAAGTCAGCCAGAGCTTAATCAAAATAATTTAGAAATATTACAAAAAGATTTTGTTTTTCCAGAGCAACAACAGGAGCAACAACAAACTAACGTAGTTGATGAAATCCCTGAAGTATTAGAAGAGGAGGCAATAGAAATTACACCAGAACAAACCTCGGAACAAAGAGCTTTCTTAGAAGGAAAAGGTGTAAATGTTGATACTATACTTAAAGAACGTAAGTTTGGAAACAAACAAACTACTGGGACAGAAGCTGGAGATATAGCTTTAGAATACAACACCTTTTTAACTAACAACGCTTCCCAAGCCATACAAACCGATCTCTTATCCCCTAAGCTTAAACCTAAAACCAGAGAGGTTGAGGAAGACGTTGATATTGCGCCCACTAAAATAAACAAGAACATACTAGAAGAGCTTAAAATTGACGCTGAAGATTATTCTAAATGGGAAACAAAAACCCAAAGAGAAGAATCTGCGTCTTTTAGGTTTATAAAAGATATTATCGCTACCGATGAAGGAGAGGTTTTTGAGCAAGAAAAAAAAGATAGAGAGAAATTACTTTCCTATAAAATGGAGGTGATGGATAATCTAAGACAAGACATTTCTACTGTCGATTCTAGGTTAGAATTAGCAAAAAACCCTAAAGATAAGCTGCAGCTTTTAAATATTAAAACTCAATTAGAAGCAAAACTTATAGAAGAGTCCAATCTTTTAAATAAGATGGGATCATTGTTTCCTAAATATAAAGAGCTTACTTATGACCTAGATTTGAAAAGGCGTAAAAGAGTTTATGAGGCAGGCCAATTCGACACTACTTTTACTTTACCAGGGACACCCCTTCCTGTACCTGTAAACGTGAAATTGTTCACTGAACTAGGAGAGACTGCTAAAACAATTCCTACTACAATAGCTAATTTTGCTTTAGGGACAGCTGCGGCACTAACATCTTTAATAGATCAAAGCTTAACTGCAGGCGGCGCAGATAAAAAAGGTGTGCTGGCGGCAGTCACTGAGGCGTTGCTAGACACTAGTGAAGCTTTGGATATAGAGATAGGGCCTGTAAAAAGATCAGGGGTTACAGAAGGCAAGAATGTTACTGTGGGGGGCAAACAATATATAGTAACAGAAGAAGGGGATGTAATAGATGCTATTACTAATGTAAGTATGACAGGTATTATATCCGATGAAAAATTTGAGTTAATTAAAGAGCGTGCAAAAAAAATAAAATTTACAGAGACTAATTATAGTGGAGGCAGTTTGGTTCAAGGAGGTATACAAACTATGGCGAATCTTTTTGCACTTATAAAGGGAGGGCAAAGACTTTCAAAAGCTCTAGGAATTTCAGGAAAATATGGGATGGGTCTAGCCTCTTATGCTAGTACCTCTGCGCAATCAGTAGAAGATATGAGAGCGGATTTAGTTAGATCTGGCTTGACTGAAAAAGAAGCGTTAACCAAAGCGGCGATCGCTGGAAAGGCTATTGCTACTTTAGACGGTCTATTCTCAGGATTGGCTGGATCAAACACCAAGGTATTAAGCAGCTTGCAAGGTTTTAAAACTGCTATTATAAACGCGGTAAAAAAAGACGGAAAGAAATTTACTGTTGATGAGCTGAAACGAAAGATTGTAGTGCTAGGAAAAGAAAACTTTAAGGAAGTTTTTATTGAAGAACTACCTGTATTGTTTTCTGAAAAAGCAATTAATGCAGGGGTTAATGCAATAACTGGCCTTTCAGTAAGAAGCAGCAAGGTTAAAGAAAGTGAGATAATGGAAACTATTATTATGACCCTGGGAGCTACAAGCACTTTAGGGACTCCAAATTTATTAAGAGGCAATACAAGACCAGATGCTTTGAGGTATGTGGCTCGTAATGTAAATGATTTAGACACCACAGTAAAAGAATTAGTAGCACAAAGTCACTTAACTCCTACTGAAGGAAAAACGGTATACGACGAGATCTATGCCATGCAGACTGCAGAAAATAGAACCAAAGGAACGATTGTAAATTCTGACAATATGTTAGAGATGTCTGATTTAATAAATCAACGACAAAGATTAGTAGAACAAAAAGAAGGGTTAGAAGGGCCTTTAAAAGAAGAGATAGATCAAAAGATCGCTGATGTAGATGAGCAAATAAAAATTGTTAAAGAAAATGATAACCAACAAATAAAAAAAGAAATTGTAGAGACTACCGAAGAAGAAGCTAGAGAGTCTTTAAAGAAAAAAGGAATTACTAATCCTACTCCACAACAATTAGTAGAAGAATCAGATTTATTAACTAATCAAAAACTAAAAGATGCCGATAAAAAGTCAAGCACAAAGAAGGTGGCTTCACAAGAACTTACCGACACTAGCGGAACAGTTCGAGAAGGAGACACCCGTGGGGAAGAAACTTCCGGAGAGATTACACCCCCCATCGAAACGCAAAAAGAAAAAAGTAAACAAACCAAAAAGGACAAGGTTGAGATTGAAGAGACCACCGAGGAGATAGAATACACTTTACCTGAAGACCCTAAAGAAGCCGTTAAGGATTTTGAAATTATAGATAATAGAAAAGGTGACCTGGAAATTGAGGAAGATGGTAGCGGGAAGTGGTATGTAAAAAATAAAAAAACAAACCGACTCGTGAGCGTTAAAACTAAAAAAGAAGCTCAAGAAGCACTTAATGATCTTACCTTATGGTACTATGGGGAGGGAGATTTGATAAAGGTAAAAAAAACAACCAAGGAGACAATAATAGAAGAAGGGAAACCTCTTACAGTAAACGAAAATAAACAACTCTTTACGCCTATTAGAGATCCTAAAACCCCTAAAGAAACTAGAAGTAAAGCTTTCTTAGATATAATTAACAAAATTAAAACCAAGGGCAAGATCGCTGCGCGTCAAGTTAAGTCTTTAATAAAAGAAGTTGAAAGGCTTAATTTTGCCAATCCAGTCACTGTAGAAAAAACTATTCAAAAAATTACTAAAACATTTGAAAAGGCTAACAATGTAGAAGCGTTGAATACGGCTAATAAAACTAAAAAACAAATAAAAAAAGCAGCCAGTAATAAAAATTTAGACGCTAATGTTTCTACTGCAGCTAAAGAGTTTTTAAGAATTGATCCATTGACAGTAGATGATTTGGCGCAGTATCAACAAAAAGCCGAGGAGTTACTCCAAGGGCTTAGGTCTACTAGAAGAACAAAGACAGGAGTGAAAGTAGCGCCAGCTGTGAATATTAAATCGACGGAAGAATATTCTGCAAAAGAAATTGAGGCGCAAGATAAGAGACAGGCTCAGTTAGAAGCAGATGCTTTTAAGGCTTTAACAGGGGTTCCTCCTGCAGATTTATCATTAAGCGAGGTTCGTGATATAATTTATAATGAAGAAACTACTGATAAGGCGAAAACAACTAAAGCCGAAAAGAAAAGCAAAGTAATATTTGATGCTCTTAAAAATGCGTTTAGCGTTTATACTGCGGTGGTAGACGAACAATTAAAAACTAAAACCGACCCTTTTACTGGAGAAAAGATTGAAATAACTGCAGATCAAAAACGAATAGTAAAAGCATTTATGAACATGGATTTAAATGTTCTAACAGATCAAGAAGCACTACAAGCTCTAGACTCTTTAATTAATTTTGCCACTAACGCATCTACTGGCGGAATGGAAGCGGTAGTAAGTAATTATGTAGGGCGAACTAATTTAGTCAAAGCAATAAAAGATGGGCTCAAGGGCATTTCTTTAAATCCTGTTGGAAATTTCTGGTCAGAAAAAATTGCTTCAGTTCCTTTAATGCTAGAAATGATTTTTAAAGGTCAATCACGAGCTGCCAAAATTTTATCTCTTTCAGGCTTTCAAGATGTTATTAATGGCGCGGCTAAAGCAGAAACACAAGCTCGAAAAATTGAAGAAAATTATGTTAAGAAATTTGAAAAATCTAAACCCAATGAAGAAGCTTTTAATACCTCACTAAATATGACTGAACGAGGTATGTTTGCTTTTATAAGAAGAACATTAGTAGGGACAGAAGCGGAGCAACAAAAAGAATTTGATAGAAAGAAAGGTCTTATCTTAGAATCTATAGAAAAATTAAAAGAAACTAAAAACAAAGCAGATAATGAGAAGGCAGATTTTTATCAAAAAGTCTTCGATAAAATACTTAAAGATTCTAATAATGTTACCGATGTTGAATCGAAAGTAGACAAAAAAAATATCGAAGCTGTTGAGTGGATGACAGAAGAATGGAAAAAACATTATAAAGACTTAAGCGACACTAATTTAAATATATATAATAAAAAACTAGATCAAGATATTAATTATACTCCGGACGTGTTTAGTTTAATGGAGCTAGATACGTCAGAACAAAAAATAGACGAACCTATGTTTGATACATCAGGAAGAAGAATCTATAACAAAGAAACGGGAGTATTAAGAAAATCTCAACGGCCTAAATCTTTAGGGCAAAGAAGGTATGTTAATCTTAGTTTTGATACCGCAAACATAAATAGCTTAAGAAAAGCTTTGACTGACGTCAATACTGCTGCAGCTATACAGCAAGTAAAAGGGTTTACTGAGTCTGGTGATTTTGATAAACTTATACCCAAGAAAGCTGATAGAGATATAGTTTACAATCGAATGAAAGATTATATAGCGAAAAAAAGAGGTTTAGAATATACCCCGCAAACAACGAAAACGATTTTAAAATATTTCAACACACTAACATCTTTAGGGGTTTCGAGAACTTTAGGGAGTATGGGTCAATTTGTGAAACAGTTAACACCCATCTTTAATACCATGGTAAATGCAGGAGGAGTAAATACCATCGCTGGTATTAGATTGTTTACTAAACCTTCAGTTATAAATTGGTTAAAAAATAGTGGTTACGATATAGCTAATAGAGGAATCTCGGCCGAAGCCAACTTAGAAAGTTTAAGTAAAAAAGTAGATGAAGCCGCCAATAGTAAGCCAGAAAAACTTAGACGCGGATTTCAGAATGTACAAAATTGGTGGATTGACAAGCTATTAGTAACCCCAGATAAAATAGCTGCTAATGCATCATGGATGGCTTATTATACAAGGGATATGAAGAAACAAGGGATAGACGTTACCGCTCCAGGATTTGATTGGGAAAATCATAAAGTAAATAAAAAAGCTGGGGACTATGCTCAACAACAAGTTGACAGACAACAAAACATCTCGGATCGTGACTTACAAGGACAACTATTTAGTTCTAATAATCCTTGGGTAACCGTGGGAAGACAAGTTTTATTACCTTTTTCTAACTTTTTGTTAAATCAAAAAGCAAGAATGTATTCTGACGGTAGAACTTTAGGTAGTAAAACTGCTACTAAAGAAGACAAATCTAAAGCCTTAAGATCTCTAGGAGGCCTTGTGGTTGAGACCGGTATATTTAATTATTTAGGCTTAATGCTTACCCAAGCTACCGCTGCCGCTTCAAACTATCTTATGGGGGAAGATGATGAAGAGCAAGCTGCAAAAGATTTAGAAAACAGGTTAAAAGGAAGATTGCAAAATGTAATTTTAGATGTAGGCAATCCCGCTCCTCCTTTGGACGAATTTTTTATTAGAAGAATAAACAATTTTTTAGAGATGATGTTGGATGATGAAGATCCCTTTCAGTTTTTTGAAAGTGATAAAAGGATGATGGAGGATTTAGGGCTAGTTAGTATCTCTGGTGATAAATTTATGGAGCTGAAAGATGTTGCAAAGTTAAGTTCTTCTGGGAAGTACGAAAAAGAAAATGCTTTCGGAGGAAGTAAAGCCTATACATTGTCCGATGATCAAAAGAAAGATGCTCGAAATAATTTTATTTTGTTATTTTTATATACCATGGGGGCATTACCAGCTGAAGCTGGTAGTATTGCAAGATACAACATAAGAACTATCAAAAGAAGGGCTTCTAAAGTTTTTAAACCTTTAAACAAGGAACAACAAAAACAATTAAAGCGCTCCAACCCTAGAAGATGGGAGAGAGAATATGGCCCGAATAGCTCCTATCAAAGATATAAAGACAGAGAGGCAGAAAGAAGAAAGGCTAGAAAATAAGCCTCCACAATAAATACAATATTAATGCGTTTAATATAAATACTAGCGTAAAGTTTATTTTAGGGTTTTTAAAATCGAACATATTTAAACTGTTTTTTATTATTATATTTTATTTCTAAATCGTCTAATTCTTTTGACCATTTTACTTCCCCTGTTAATTCTTGAGGAATGCCATAAACTATTCCATCTCTACACGACCAAATAATTACCGGATTAAGTCTTTTGTCAATTAGTTTTAAAACCATGCGCACAGGAACATTTAAAGGGAAGCAGCTAGCAATCGAAGCTTCCGCAACTTTTACTTCTGCATACCCCCTAATGTTACCTTGTTTGTCAAGAAGTTTATAATCCACATCATTGCGCCCTAATTTTTTATACTCTCCTCCTTTTAGTTTAGTATAACAAATTATACCATAGAGTTCTTTTTTTAAATCTTGTTCTTTTTCAAACATTACAAATCCATCATACAATTAAACGCAGTATGCCCCCCTAACACTACTCCGCACCCAAGTGATTGACGTTTGAAGTTTTTAGCGTAAGCAGCAGCATAACTTTTTATATCAATCCCACACCCGGTCTGCATTGCAAATACTCTAAATCTTTTTCCCACATACCACCTTACATAGGCTTCAGTATGGGTGTGGCCACACACCGAGCTCATCATATTGTTTTTAGCCTTGGTTTGAGCCTGGCCTCCCTCCCCGTGCTCATACAAAACCTCGTCATACACTACATTTTCTTTCCATACCCACCGAGGAGTTCCTAATACTTCGTTATAACTTTTTATCCATCGTCGAGGAATTTGAGATTCAAACCCTCTTCTCATAATCATCCTGTCGTGATTTCCAATCATCACATCAGCTTTAGGAAATACGGCGTACCATTTAGAAACTTCCTCTATTGCTAAATCTAATTCGTCTGACCCCCCTAGTCCATCAGGATCGGTGGTATGAAAGCTGGCATAATGATTGTCGATTATATCTCCTATATACACAACTTGATTCAAATTCCATTTACCGTACACGTCTTGACAAAAAGGTAAATAATCTGGATGATTAAAAGGAGCGTGAATATCTCCGACAACCAACATTCGCCGTTCTTTTTTGTTAAGGTGTTCAAAAGCTCGTCTTTTGTTTCCGCTTAATCGAGGTCTGATTGTATTATATTTCATCTTTTACCGACTCATTTATGGCTTTGAGTTTTTTCATCAGAACAATTATCTCGTCTTGAAGGAGATTATATTCTTTGTCCATTAAAGTTTCGTAAATATTATTTATAGAGCCGTGAAGATCGTCCATAACATAATTAATGTTTTGGATGCGCTTTTTTTCAAACGGGGCTATATTCATTTTGTTTTTTAATAATAAGCTCTTAAAAAACTCCCTCCTAGTTCTTTATTAATTAATTTAATAGCTCTATAAATTTTACGCGATCTTTTTTTGACTAATTCTATTTCTGTTTTTGTAGACTCTATTCCTAAATTAGCGTACATGTGTACATCTATTTTTAAGAGAGCGTCAATTTTTTTTCTATCTGCCCACGATTTATAATTAACTATTTTTTCTACGTCGTCTATTGTGTAATTCATTGTACAAAAATTATACAATAAAGTTACTTATTTTTTTTATATATTATACTTAGGAGTTAATAATACGCAATTCTTCTGATAATTGAGCAATTTTATATTTTAAGTTTTCATTTTCTGTGCACACTTCAATATACCGAGTTTTATATATTTGCGCTACCGTCATATAAGAAGAGTAATTATTTTTCAACGATGTTAATAATTTTTTTAATCTTTTATAAGAGTCAATATATCTTTTTTCTTTCCATAATTTAAGATTATCAAAAAGCTTTAAACCATAGATTACTGTAGAATGATCATAACCTAAAGTGGCTCCTATTTCAGCAAAAGACCTATTTGTAAATTCTCGGCATAAGGTATAATAAACAGCTCGCTGATAAACTAAATGGCGACGACTACATTTAAGAGATAACTCAGTGCCAAACTCTTCAAACGCTAAAGCTTGTATCTTTTGCAGGTTCATGGTTTATAGTCTTACGTAAGTTAATATAATCTAAATATTGATCACAGTCTATAATGTTGAGTTTATAAAACAAAGGATAGCTGTTTTTGTAATTTAAATAATTAACACTAAAATACAAAGGGGAATTATCGTTAACTACGCCGACAATAGTTCCAAATTCAGTTTGGGTATGTTGAGTTTTGTTTTTATTAATCATTTTAACTACCGCTCTATCTAATTGTACAATAATCGAGGCGCTATGTTTGACGGGTAACTCTTCTAATACTTCAAGAAACTTTTCTTCAAGCTCATAATAAAAATCATCCCTGGTATATCTCTGCAGTAAATCCATGTTTTTTTAGTTCATTAATTCTATATTGTTGAAGTTTAGAAACCTTTCCTTTGCGTGTTTTAATTTCATAAAATTTAATTCCCATTTGCGGATGCAAAGCCAATAAATCAGGAATGCCATTCTTGTTCGTTTTTATTAATTTTAAAACATAATAACCAAGCTCTTCCAATGCTTTAATTTTTTTAGATTGAATTTGCTGTTCGGTCATGGTACAAATTTAATAAAACCTTTTGATAGATATTTTACCAGGAATTATAAACTTAACAAATCTTTATTAAAACCCTAAATGTAGACTTCCCATTATGGGCAAAAAACTTCCCCTGATGGGAAATGACTAATCTAAAAAGAAAAAAGGACCCAAACCAACCACAGTTTAAAAGTCCTCTTAAATGTTAAATGGTTCTTTGCAGTCCGCTTTAACATTTCAAATATACGATGTCTGGTTAAATTGACAAAAGGGGTTTTTAGTTAAATCTTTCAGGATGTTCTTCTTTTAACCAACCGCTATCCCATAAATCATTTTTTGTTAGATAATCAGGGGTAAATAATGGATAGAAAACCGTCACGGGTTCGCCGTACTGCCATTCTGTGTGTTGTGTATAATCTTCTCCTTCTAACCCTTTAATTTTTTTTGACTGTATTTGGCGTGTTGAAGTGTATTTTTTTTCCTTCATAAGCTAAGTAAATCTTTTTTGAAATGACTAAGGGTGTAATCCTTTTTGTTGATAACTGCTTTATAAATTTTAGGTTCTATGCCTCTGCGTGAAAAAACCCAATAGAGTTTGTTTTTAAGACGATCTTTAGTAGTCATGCGATCCCTAGACTGCCAATAACTAGTGGCGCTAAAGTCTATATTATAATAAACTAAAGCCTCAGCATTGCGTAAACTCACCCCTTCTCTTCCTGATTGAATTTGTAGAGCAATAGTTTTATCTGTAGAATCAAAATCTTCCAGGGTCACACAAAGATTGTCTTGATATATTTCTTTCAAAGCGTTAAGCTCTTCTTTAAACTTATAAAATATAGCTATCTTTTTTTTGTGAAAATAACTTTTTATATACTTAGCTTTGCTCAGATCTAACACCATCGAGTTCCCGCTCTCAAATTTTACTGTTCCGGAACATAACTGATGGATTTTAGACATTAATTTTACGGCCGTATCAGCTACTATATCTTCTCGGTCTCCTTCTATAACCAAATCTTTTGTGAGCTGTTGGATAAGGTCAGTTGTTTTAGGCTCGAGGTCTACTAAGAGAATTTGTTCAGTATTTTCCACAACAAAACCCGCTGCTTTTTGAGTATAAGAAATAGTAAAAGGCTTCATTTGGTCTATAATACTTTTGTACCCCCCTGAATAATCTTTTACCGGCATACTATTAAACTTTTTTTCTATTACCCTAACATAATCGTCACTAAAACGATAAAAGTTTTTATAACTAGAAAAAGGATTAGTAGGACAAAAATAAACCTGATGATACATTTGACTATAAGATTCAGGAGTGGGGGTGCCAGATAGTAAAATTACGTAACACCTGTTTTGCATTACTAACGACTTTGCTTGCTTGGCTCTTTTACTAGGTTTAGGAAAAGCTCCCATAGAATGAGCTTCGTCAAAAATAATAAGGTCATAACTTCCTTGAACCTTATGAAGGCTCTCATAATTTATTACGTCTAAATCAAAACAAGGACCTAGACTCTTGTAATCCGCCTCTATAGAGCTCATAGCTTTTTTTTTAGTAACAAAAAGCACAAAGGGTACACGCATTTTTTCAGCCATCCCTAAACTGCTTAAAGTTTTCCCTGTTCTAACCTCCATAGCTAAGTATAAAAAGCCGTAGCGGCTCAGAACCTTTACTCCTTGATTAATAATTTTAACCTGATAATCTCTAAATTTCATATATTTTTTGTGTTTTGTTAAAAAACGACCTCCTAGGAAGCCTTCTAATGAACGATCTCTTGTTGGGTGATAGGTAGATACCCCTTAAAACGGCACTTCTGTTTGCTGCTCTGCATCGTGTTGAGTGCGTATAATTATCCACTTTCCCGTTCCATCTCTTCCTACTTCAGGAGATACTTGGTATTTATATAAGCAATAAGAATTAATCCATTTATAAAACTTCTGCCTGGGAATATAATTTGTTGCCCTAGGCCCAAAATCAGGGTTCTCATCTATAAAATCATAATACAATTCATTCTGATAAATTTTTACTTTAGGAGCAAGCTTAATATTTTCTTCAAACCCATCAACTAATCCACACCATTCTCCAAAAGCGTGTGATGTGGCCGCTATGAGTTGTCTTATTTTAAGGTTTATAAATTCACTTTTTACTAAACCTGTATTTAAATAGGTCTGTGTACAATTAATCATATAGTTATCAAAATAACACCATTCTTTATCATCCCAATCTCCAAATAATAATTTTCCAAATTCTTGCTCTGGGGTAAATGTTTTATTGTAGTGTTGATGTAACTCTAATTCCCATTTTCTCCGAGCAAAACTATTGCCTGTTCCTTTTATAGCATAATTTGTGGTGATACATACCTTAGGGCTTTTGTGAAACGGTATTTTAATAGCATCTCTATTTTTCTTTTCTAGAGTTAATCCTTCGGTGACCACACTAAAAAGTCTTTCAAAATCAAAATACTTTTTTACGTCATCAAAACATAATATTTGAGTGTCTGCTGATACTAATTGATAAGCAAAAGATTTTTCAAAAGCAAAAGCTTTACCATCTATTGTTACTAGTTTTTTCATGTGGCCCAATGCTGTCATAAATATACCTTTCCCTGTCCCCCCTTCAGGATTGTCAGAAATAACTTCATCGTTTAATATAACTGCCGGGGAATAGGATAAATTTTTATGACCATGCATAAGAAAGCCTATAGTGCTTTCCATGGAAATCGTTCTCTTTGAGTCTTTTCCACACACATTGTTTATAAAAACCTCGTAAACACACCCTTGGCTATTACAAGGTTTATACATTCTATCAATTACATGATCTTTCCATACATAACCATTTATATCTAAATAATCTATCTCCTTTATCTCTGTTGGTGTTATTCTAACCACGCAGTTTTTGTAGTATAAATAGGACTCTTTAGGTGTGTCAGTAATAAAATACAACTCGATAGTTTCCAGCAGGGTTAAGTATTCTTCTCTAAACAACCTGGTTTGATCGGCAAAATAATTATAAACAGACAAGTCTTCTAAACCTCGGAGATACTCTAAAACATAATCTTTTATATATTTTTCACTAGTGTGATCAACCAAATTATTGGTGGTCTTTACAAACACATAATTTTTAGACCCCTCGGGGCAATACTTTTTAAATCCATTATCTTCTAAAAACTTTTTAAAATAAAAGGGAATAATTTTTATTACTCCTTTATCCGACTTGCTCCAAAACTGTTCTTTGTTTTTTTCATCTCCTTTTTCTAACAGAGAGTCAATCACAAGCGTATCTATCATCTCCTCTTCCAAGTGTTTGCGAATCTCTTTTTTGGGTTCTCCCCGCCTAAGTCGTTGACTTATTTCGTTTACTGCCTGGGTGTCTTCATAACTTTTTGTTCCAAAATTTTGTTTATTAGAATAAGCGGAGGTGACAGTAGTTTCTATTTCTTTTAAACTAAAACCCTTACCTTGATATTTATTACACTCAAAAGAAGCTAAATTTTGATTGACTCCAAAGTCATTAAAAGCCATGGCTAATATATAGACATTTTGATTTCTGTGACCTTCGGCCATGGGATATTTTTTTTCCCACCACTTTAAAAGAATTTCTACTATTTTGTTCTCGTCCGTAATAGTTATAGTAGGAAAGTCTTTTTTAATACTTATCTCTTTATGCTCATTCTCTTCTAGAGACTCCCAAATTAAAGAATTTTCATTTAAATAAAGCAGTGGATCATAAGACTCATAACATACTCGACTAACATTCTTGCTGGTGGTATCAAAATGTTCTGAATTAAACTCATTTTGTAGTGAGTTAAAATAATTAATATGGTTGTGGGCATCAGGAGGAATTTTAACCAACACCTTTAGTCCAAGCCCAGAGGGAGAAACAAAAATAGAAAAAACAAATTTATTTTTTTTATATCTTTCTTTATCATGAAGCATGTCTCCTTGTTTAGAAAACCCATCAAAGTCTAAACACATTAAACCACTATGTTCAAGAAGGGAATTGTCTGATCTTTTATTAAACTTTCCGCTAAAACAGATAGCTGGTAAATCTTTTTTAAGTTCATTGCGCTTAGATTTGTTTTTTTCTTCGCGTATTTTATTAACTAATTCTCTAGAGGACCCTTCTTTAATTCGAGACAGGATATATAAAACATCCTTAAAAAAGGGCGTTTCTGTCTCCCTTATATTTTTAAATATAGTTACTTGTGTCATTATAGTTATATAAAAAAAGAGAGGTGGGAGAGAAATTAAAACTAATATAACTAACTAGCATGAAATGAGCATTATCTGACCTTTACTAGCTCTCCACCTCTCGATAAAGGTTTAATTAAAAATCTATATCTTTTTGTTTTTGCGGTTCAAAAGTGTCTAATTCAGCATAAAGTTTACCGCCTTTAGACTCTTTAACATCCACGTTTACCCAGCCTTTTTTGTCGTTGTCTCTTAAAAATTTTACAAAGTCATCAACTTTGAATGCAAGGTTGTGTTTTACAAAGTCTGGCGCATTTTCTTTACGCTTTACTATTAGTCCGTCTGCGAATATTTTTTCTTTTTTATAATCCATTTTATTAATTTTAAGTTATTATAGTTTATCGTGTATTATCATTTCTTCTATTTTGTGAGTGCGATTATCGGAATAATATTTCTCATATATCGTTAAAGCCTGTTCTAGCTTTTCTTTTCCTTGATTAACAAATTCCTTAGATACGTCGAAGTATCCAATATCATAATATGGCTCGCCACTATGCGCATAGTATTTTTTGTTTTTCCCTACAGCTATAAATTTAAAAGCTGGTAGTTTAAATAAAGCTAAATAGATAAAAGCTTGGGTGTCATAATTATAATAGGGAGCATTTCTTTTAAATGAAAAAACATCCCCTGAAGTTTTTAAATCTATTATGATGTCGCTACACACAATATCTGCCTTACATTTAAAATCATACTTATTATAAAATTTACCTACTTTTGGCACTTCTGTCTGGCAATTAAAATCTTTAAGCACATCTCTTAAAGGTTGAGCTTTGATATTTTTCTCATCCATGCACCATTCAGCCATGTTTTTTATTTCATCAGCTTCGGTTTTTTTTAAGGCAAATTCTAAATTATTTTCTTCGAGAAATTTTTTATATTCGCCAGACCTGGTAGCTACGTCTACAATAGGAAAGTCTTTAGCTTTTTTTTCTTCCAATAATAATTGATGAAAATATCTTCCCTTACAGAAGTTTTCATTATCAGGTTTTTTTATTCTAAATTGACCAGGATCTTTTAATAGATCGGAAATGTCAGTATTAGATAGCCATGCTCTACCAAAATCACCGTAGTAATTATTATCATTTTGTAGCTTTTTTATTATCTGTTTTTCCGTTAATTTCTTCATTGGTTTTGTTTTTAAGTTTAGTTAATCTCATAGAATCTTTTAATGCAGGGTATGTGGTTATCATTTTTTTATAAATATCTTCTAGGGTTTCTCCTTTATCGTGAAGATCTTTAATTCTTTTTATCAACACCCCATCGCTAGGAACTTCTTTGTTGGCTTCTAGAAGGTTAAGGTCGCCGTCTGTTCCTTCCGGAAGATCTTCCCCGGCATAGATATAATGTCCGAGCCCAAACATCGCTAGATTTTTGGTTAAACAGCGCATAAGGGTTTTGTTTATATCAAAAGTTGTGGCGTTATTTACTATTGATTTATTTCTATGATCCATTACAGGAAGCCACATCTCCAGGGATTCTTTTTCTATGGTTACAGTAGTCGAACACATATATCCTACTCCCTCCTGGTAATCCCATTGTTGATTAGTGTGGGGGTTTCTGTATATGGTATAGGACGCAGAAGGAAAATTTTCTTTTACTATTCCCCAAGCCCACGCCCAGCTCAGATAAGTTAGACTCCCTTTTTTAAGAGTGTGTTTGTTGACGTCAATAGAAGATAATATCTTCCAAGTATTTGTTGTTTTCATAGTTCGTTCAGTTTTAAGGTTAGGTCATTAAATTTCTTTAACGCATTATCGGTAGTAATGCGATGGTTTGTTATTGCTTTTTCATTGATATTTTTTTTATTTCTTTCTGCTCTAATTAATTCGTTTAGTTTTTTTACTTTAGTTTTTAGCTTGTCTAAGGTTATTATAAAAACTGCCTTTCTCCACCCATACTTGAAAAATAGGTCATAATTTTCAGGAGAAATTTCCACATAATAATTACCGCCTTTACATGGGTCAAAAATTTCTATCTCTTGGGTCAGGTCATCTTTTGCTATTTTAATGCCGTAAAACATATAAGCTTTATATCCCGATCCGTGTAAACTCCTGGTTGCTGGATCTTTTTTTGCTTCAGTAAACAACCGTTCTAGTTCTTCAAATATCAACTCTTTCTAGTTTGTTTATAATATGTTTATAATCAGCGTCTTCGTGTTTTAATTTTTTTATACTATTTATCCCATTTAAAATAGAAGATTGACTTATAGGATAATTACTTCTCTTTAAATAGTTCTGTATTTCGGTAACACCCATTTTATTCCTAGCCAGGTAATATAAAATATTACGTCCTGTAACGAGCTCTTGGGCTCGTGATCTAGAAAAAAGTGTGTCTTGTGTAATTTGCATGTGCGCTAAAATATTATTTAAATATTGTTTAAAAATGTATTCTTTCATTATGGTTTTTTTTATTAAAAATTTCTACATCTCTGATGGATATTTTTATGTCTGGAGCGATCTGTCTTTCCCTTCTTACTTCAAGCTTGTATCGTTCCGAGAAATAAATATCGTCTAAATATTGATTTGTTATATCTTTAATCATAATATGTATAATGTTTGGGCAAATTTAGACTAATCTATGTAGAATTCCTAATTTATTTCAATTTAATTTAAAATCTTCAAATTCTCCCATAATTTTATTCGCAAATTCTACTGCATTTTGGTTAAGATCGGGTTTAATTTTTTGAATTAAGTCCCCATAATGGTGCCACCATTTTGCGGCAAAATCTCTTTTTTTTAATTCAACTTCTAACGCTTCGATCCTGGCGTTTAAGTATTGGGTGTCTTGTTGTTCCATGGTTTAGTTTTTTTTAATTTTTTTTTCTATTATTGAAATAGTGCAATGTTGTGATCCACTATGTCCAAAAACACAAATTTCCTCTAAATCGAATCCTCTTTTTAATCCTAAAAATGTAGAATGATAACCGAAACTTATAACCCTATCTGATATTCTTGCACATTCATCAGCTATTAATTTAAATTTTGATGTGTAATTTCCTTTATAAAATTCTATTGATTTTCTTATTGAATAAGGCGGATCTAAAATTATTGTGTCATATTTTGTATTACAATTTTTTAGATATTCATAAACATCCATATAAACATCTGCTATTGCTTTTTTATCAATATCTATTCTAAACTCGTTAATATTCAATTTAGTTTTGCCAGAAAATAGATTCAATACTTTTTTTTCGTTTTTTGTTCTGTTTTCAATCCAATTCTTAATTTTTTTGACCTCAAATGTGTATGCTCTTAAATTAGTTTTAATAAATGTTTGTTTCATTGGGTTTTTTTAAGTTATTGTCGTCATAGCCCTCGCTAGTTTACGTGCCTCTAAAGGAGGTTTTCCCGCTCTTAAAAAATCTGCGTATGTTTTATATGTCATTTGAAGGAAGCTTTTGTGTTTTAGTTTTTCCATAATTTCTGTTTTATCTTGCTTCCATTTTAAATAAGTTTTTTCAAGTCTAATTGCGGTACATTCTGAATCTAAGTCTCGGAAGTAATCAAATATTCTACTTAAATGTTGCTGTTTTTTTTGATAATTAAAATTTATAAAGTTCATAAAGTTTCAAATTTTTGGATTAATAATGTTTTTATCATAATAGACGGAAGCTGAATAGTGGCACTTGGTACAAATTTTATTTTCAACTGAATACTCACCAAAATAATTCAACTCACGGATAAGGTTCTCTGCGCACTTAGGACACGGTAGTGGTGCTGGTGCTTTGTCTTTTTTATTAAATTTAAATTTCACGAAGTTACAACTTTTAATATTAGATGTGCTGATGAGCATCTTCTAAGATATTGCCTTCAGTATTAGAAAGACTAGAATCACTAACTATATCAAAATAAAAGTCTGTTATATCCTCTTTATTTAAATAAACTTGATTAATTTCTAATTCCGACTCCGCCGGGTTAAGAGGGCTTTCTAAACTATAATAATAAGTATAATCAAAATCTAAAATATAGCTATCAGCTTCTAGACTATAGGTTGCTCTAACTTTTTTCATAATTTTAAAATATCTTCTAGAATTGTTTTTAAATCTTTATCTGAGCCACTAAAAAGTCCTTCTTTTTGTTGGGAAGAAAGTTTTGGGATTTTGTTTTTTGAAAGATTCTCTTTGATTTCTTTTATTTGATCTTTGAGTTGTAATATTAACTCAGTAATAGGTGTTTGTTGTTTCATTATTTTTGATATTTAATTTTATATTACTAAAGATAAGCAAGATTTAAATAACATCTGTATAAATTTTGATTTAATTTTAGAGACATAAGAATTTATTTATTTAAATCCTAATCTTTATTTATGTTTTTTTATACAAAAAAAAGGGAGACATTTCTGCTACCCTCTTTCATGAACAATCTGTAACCCTAATTTATTTCGCTTGTTCATTTTTTTAATTTTCTAAGATTAATAATAGCACCTCTCATTCTGCCTAGGGCAGTATTGATGCTTACTTTTGTGGTTTCTGCAATTTCTTTAAAACTCATATCTCTATACAACCTCATAATTAAAACTTCTTTTTGATTTGCTGGAAGTTTTTGAATTAATTTTTGAATATCTTTAATTATCTGATCATTTATAAGAACACTCTCAACATTCGGCGAACTATCGCTAATAAAATCTAAATTCTCAATTATGTTTATTTTTTTATTTTTTCTATAAAAATCAATTACTAAATTACGAGAAATCCTTTTGATCCAAGCCACGAATTTTCCTTTCTCTACATATTGTTTATTTTTTAGAGCTTGAATTACCTTAATAAAAGTCTCTTGAAAAATATCTTCAGCCAGACCTTTATCATGAGTCTTTTTAAGAATGAAATAGTATAATTCTTCTTTATGATTTTTTATTAGAATATCTAATCCTTTTAAATATTCCTTATCGTTAATCGGAGGAATATTGTTTTTATCTAGTTGATCTTTTAGTTGGTTTATCTTTTTGTTCATATCATTCTTGGTTATCTAAATACTCTACAATATCGTTAAATATTCTTGGGTACTCGTTATACAATATATCTACAATTTCTTTGTCTGTGTGTTCGTTTTTCATTTTATTTAATTTTTAAGTTAATTTCTTCTTCTGTTGCTATGTAGTATTCACTACTATAACATTTAGGGCATTGTATTCTATGGTAATTATCTATATCAAATGTTTCATCTTCATATACATCTTCAGATAAATGACCACAACGTAAACAAATATTTAATTCTTTCATTTTATTTAGTTTTATAAGTTATCAAGGGCATAGTCTACTACCTCATCATAATCATATCCCCATTGCTCAAGAATCTCGTAAAGGTTTTTATAATAAAACCTTACTCCCTCTCTCTTTGCAGAGTCGTGTAGCCAAATTGCATTTTCGCCATCTTCAGCAAATCGCAACAGGATTGACTTATATACATTTAGTTGGGCATCACCCTCTAATTGTATTTCTATCTCTCTGACTTCGCAGTCAGCAATTACTTTGAATTTATTTTCTGTTAGTGTTTTCATTTTATTGTTGGTTTAAATTAATAATATACTCTGAATACTGAGTCGCAATCGCTTTCGCCATTCCTGGAAATGTCTTGCTCCTCAGTTTTGCTCTGTCTTTATGACCTCGTGCATCATCATACCACTTAGCCATTTTCTTTACTCTTCCATTCTTATCTGTCCACTCCACAAATTCCCCATCTGAAACAATTTTTGTCGGGACCAGGAGTGGAAGGTTTTTTGTCCAAAGGCAAGTTGTTTTCTTTGCCTCATCCCCAAACATATATGGCTGAACAATCTGATTAGGCTTTCTTATCTGAGATGATATAACGCTTATCGGATTCTCTACTGCTATATGCTTAATCGGTGCATCCATCAGTTGCTTGACAAAAAACAATGCCTTTCGCCTATTCTCCCATCTCTCCTCATTCTTTGAGCCATCTTTATTATATAGCCACCGATTACCACTTACTGACACATAGGTGCATGGAGGGTGGGCAATCATCAAGTCATATTTGCGACTATTCGCCTCCTCTAAGGCATCGCCTTGAATGTGCCACTCGGGATGACCACCACTACAAGGAATTAGATCACAAGAAAAAGCCTCATGCCCTAATTTTCTAAACTGTTTTGTTATTACTTGACTTTCTTCACAAGCTACTAGTGCTTTCATAATTTTTAAATTAAATGTAAATTAAAATGATTTTCTATTTCTCTGTTTTGTGCAGAAGTTACTCCCCAATATCCATTTCCAAATGGGTTAAGATTATTAACATAAAATTTTAATAAACCCTTATACTCTCCAGACACTACTATATCAATATTTCCGTTGGCTGAATACTCACAAGAAATAAGATTTAAGTTGTTATTTATTATGGCTTGATATAAAGGCACTACATCTATTACTTCAAACTCTGCTCGTTTGATTTGTTTTGTTTTCATTTCGTTGGTGCTTTAGTTGTTTAAGTTTACCAAGATGAAGAGTAATAAAAGCTATCACTTTCAATACTTTTATCATCTAATAATTTTTGTAATGTTTCAGCAGTCTCTTCAAGCTCTTGCCAATAATATTCATCATAATCAGTATCGCCAAAGAAAAATCCCTCTCTTGTAGGCAACACTCCCTCTGCATGATCTTTATTTTTTAAGCTATAATTTATATCATCTAATAATGCTTCAAGGTGTCTTGAAGAAACATAATACTTTGCACAATTATCAATACCCTCTTGAATTTTTTGCACAAACCAATTATGAATTGCATTGGCTTTCCTCCAATACATTTCTTCAAATTCTATTGTTATTATTTTACTTGTATCAATGTTGTTTCCATTTTTTGATACCTTAATTATATGTCTTTGTTTTTTTGGTGTATGTTCCCAATTTTTAACATATTTCTTTCTTGTTAAATACATATCTAGTCCCATAGTTTTAGTTTTTTAGGTTATTAATTTTATTTCTTTCATTTTATTGTTGGTTTAAGTTGTCATCAATGCAATAGTGTTCCATAACATTCCCTTCATCATCGAGAATGTCATAACAACATTTGTCGCAAGTTTTATATTCTGTTTTGTTTTTTTTCTTGGCAGTTTGGACATTCAAATCCATCTCTATCTATTAGCCAATAGTACACGCCACAATCGTGGCACTCATACTTTTCTATTTCTGTTTCTTTCATTTTATTTAATTTATTCGTTAGTTATTAATCTTACTTCTCCATATTTTTCATACCCACTTTCCCCTTGTTCGCTTTCTTCTATTGTATGAATCCAATGGTTTTCTATATCTTCTTCTACTTCCCTTACTGCTCTCACTTCGGCACGAGGGTTGCATTTTTTAAGTAATTCTATTAAGTCTTTTACTTCCATTTTATTTTATTTAAGGTTTTCTAAATCGTTTTGAATCTCATCAATCTTATCTAAGATTGGTTGTATTAGATTAATGGTCTCGTAATCATTATCACTTCTTGCTAATGACATAATACTGCTATACGCATCATCTAATATTCTAATAGCGTGTTTTTCTTCTACGTTCATTTTATTTGGTTTATAAGGTTATAAGTTCTTTGCAATACAATTCATATTCTAAATCATATATATTTTCATTAATACAATGGTCATGAATTAACCAATCTACTACCGTGCCAATTAATATTTCAAAGTCCGTTTCATTATCCATTGATTTTTTAATCAAGCCTTCTATTCCATCGTAAAATGAAGCAAACCCATCTCGAGATGTTAAAAAAGGATTTGCCCAAATAAGAAAGTTTTTGTCATAAGTTATTGGAAGTAATTTATTTACTGCCAACTGCCTATCTATTTTTGCAATAATTCTGTCAGTAGTGTAATTGTAATATTTTGGACTATCTAATCCTATATATTTTAAGTCTAAATCGCATTCATCATTCAACATATCTATATAATTTTCACAATAAGATTCATGGGTTTTTTTCCATAAAATTTTATCATAGAATTTATCGTGATTGATATGCGTGTTGTCATCATTTTGATCTAAATACCATTCGTAGTCTTGGTCTATTTTCCAATCAATATTGTCAGAATGTACAGAATGATAAAACCCACCAAAGTCTATATTTATTTCTATATCTTTTTTCATTTTATTTGGTTTTATGCACCACAACTTTCTAAATATTCAATTATGTGTGCTTGTTTTCTTTTACTAATTGTTTTTAAATTTTGAACAAATTTTTCTTTTAATTTAAGAGAGGATTTGTCTGTCCCTTTTCGGTTTTCTTCTTCAGCTTGTAGCCAAAGTTCAATAAGTTTACTTGTTCTCATTTTATTTGGTTTTAAATTATTTCTATTTCTGCTTCTGAACATGACCACCTATTATCTAAAATGTAATTTCCATAATCATCATGTTCGGTTATTGTTGTTATCTTTCCTTTTTTATAATTAAGGTGTTCGTTGTAGTTATCAGCAATTATAACCTTTGTACCTATTTTAATCATAGGTTCATTACAACAAGGGCAGTTTTTATTGTCTTTCATTTTATTTTATTTTTAGTATTGTGTTTATAACTTATTGCATCCCAATAAATCTTTTCATAATATTTTTCTTCTTTTAATTTCTCTTGTATTGATTTCCAAAAATCTTTTTCCCAATTATTCATAATTTTATTTAATTTTATATATTGTTTCGTTTAATAGTTTGTCAATTATTATTTCTTGATTAAACTCTTCTTCATCAATATGCATCATTATTTTATTTTTTTCCATTTTATTGGTTTTTAAATTATTCTTATTATATCGGTGTTTGAGTTTATTTCTCCTCTATTAAAAGCCTTTGTAAATCCTCCTAAAGAATATACATTGCCTTGTTTTTCAGATATGTCCATAAAAATTTTGTCAGTTCTTTTTTCATCAAATTTTGGAATATCCAAATCATCAAATGTTGTGTCTATCATATACACTCTTTGCTCTTTCATTTTTATTTGTTGTTAGGTTTTTTAAAATAATTTCCGAAGTGGTTTTTGATATTACCTGTTGATAAATCAAAACTTTCTTTTGGTATATTCATTCGTTTGGAATCCTCAACAGATAAATTGTCAATCCATTTTTTTAACTCCCTTTGTTTTTTCTTTTGCTCTATTCCTAGAAATCTTTTCATAATTTATTTATTTAAAGGTGTAATATAAAATTCCCCCAAATCATCTTCTCGGTCGTTTTGTGTGCCATCGTTATTATAGATAACAGGAAATTGCTCAGCAAGAAAATCACTTGCTTCCATAGGGCAATTAAAAGTTTTATTATTAAACTTTCTTGTTCCTGTCCAATCTTGAATTATATATTTTGTTATCATAATTTTATTTATTTAGTTAAACTTTTTACCACCAAATCCCCGCACAATTTTACTTGGCGGGGTGTTTGTCTGTGGTGGTGGCTTTAAATTAATTCTCTATATCTTTTCATTCGCCTTTGATAATAAGCTTTTTTATAACTTGTATGCAAATTATGGAATAATGTATATTGAGAGTGAAAAAGCATATCCATTCCACAACCTGAAATATTGCCGTTTTTATTTATTCCTGCTAGTTTTAAAATTCGAGGGTTATGGATTATGTTTAATTCTCCTTTGTATATGTAGCCAATTTTTATTTTCCTACTCATTCCATTACTCGAAACAGAAACAACACCACAATAAAATTTGCCATTTAAAAGAGCATTTTTAATGCGTGTTAATTCATCTGTAAAATATTTGATTTGGCTCTCTCTATACTTTGAGTCTTTTGGCTCATCAGCAATTTTTTGAGCAAGGTTTGTAATGTGTTTTGTTGTTCTCATAATTTTATTTATTTAGTTAAATATTCTATTGTCTTTTATATTTCGGTTTTCAATAGCCCTTTCAATTTCGTGTTGCATATCTTCAAAAACTTGCTCGTGTTCCTCTAATATATTAACATGAGCCATATTTGAACACAAATTAAGATGACCTTTAGCAATTAAAGAATTATCATTAAAAACTTCAATTCCTTTGCTTTCGTTGTCAATTTGATTTGTAAAAAATACTTTTAATTTTTCCATAATTTTATTTATTTATTTGATTTAATAAATCTTGTAGTCTTTCAACGTTTGTGTGTTTTAGTCTTTTATCAAACCAATCTTGTGTTACAATATTTTTTTCTAAAACATAATTAAACAATTCGTTTTCTTTATCTATGTTTTCTTTAGTCCCCCAATAATTTGGATTATCGTGTTTAACTATTTCGTTTTTTATAAACATTTGTATTTGTTCTTTTTGTTGAAATTTTGTTTTTTTCATATTATTTAAATTAAAGAGCTATGTATTGACTCGACTGTTTCATAATCTTCTTTGCTCAACGAATCCCACCACTCCATTGCGACCTCATCTTCAATTAAAGAAATAGGATTTGCTAAATCGCTTTTACCATTATCAAAAGTTGGGTAAATATTAGCCGTGTTTGGATTAATGTACGAGCCAACACTTTTTAAATATATCATTTTATTGTCTTTCATTTTATTTGTTTTTATTTCTTTCATTTTATTTATTTTTATTTCGTTCATTTTTTATTTATTACTTGAGTTATTAAATCTGTTTGTAAATCTTCTATAGTTTCGTTTTCTTCTAAAACACACTCATATTTTACAAATGAGTTTACTTTTCTGTAAAATTCATTTTCATTTTCATTTTTTAATTCTTTAAAAAATTCTAAAGTTTCTTTATTCCAATGGAATTTATTTTTATAATTATTCATTTTATTTATTTAATTAAACTTTTGTTTCTAAATTTCTGTTATAGTCTTTTTCTATTTGCGTTAATTCTCTTTGTAAGCAGTTTTCTTGTAAACTTTGTCTTAATATTATTTTATTCTCTTTACAGAATGAATATAAACTCAGCCACCAATCCGAACTAATTATATTAAGTTCTGTTAAAATTTCTTTTGCTTGTTGCTCATAGCCACACCCATTTTGAAAGGGCATTAAAAAAGTTTTTTCGTTTTTCATGCCATAATTAAGGGTTACAGTTCCACAGAAATAAGAATTTCCGTTTACTTTGTCGAACCAATGTTTAGCCTGTATGTCTATTGTTTTTGTTTTCATTTGTTTAGTTTTTCGTTTAATCTTATTATTTGTAAAGCCATGAAAGAATAATAATTATTTATAATTCTATCTTGATTTTTCAATGTGTCAGTCTCTAACAATTTTTTTGATAGATTTAAAACTTCATCATCATACATAGGAATATTTAAAGCACCACATTGCAACCAATCACCAAACCTTTTTTGATTGTTTGGAATTTTTCTTCGGTTATTTTCAAAGTCATGCTCGTTTGTAAACCTATCCATGACAAACTTTATTTTTTCTTTGTCGGTCATTGTTTCGCTCGGTAGATCTTCACTATCTATTACCGAAAGAATATAATTTTTAAAATTTTCTTTATACTTTTTTGAATTTGTTTTTAACATAATTTATTTTATTTTAAGTTAGGTTAATAATTTTTGGATATTTTTCTTGTGCTTCTTCAAATGTTACTTGATGAAGTAAAACATTTTCAAAGAATCTTATCATGCCATTATCAAAATAATGTTTCTTTGATTTGTGACAATAAATCACATCGGCGTATATTGTTGTTCTATTTTCCATAATTTTATTTTTTAATTAAACTTTTTATTTTTTAATTTTAATAATTTTTTTCTTAATTCTAAAGGACTCATCCCCGATGGTTTAAACGTGTTTAGTAGTAATTGGTTTAATGCTATTTCTTTATCTGTCATAATTATATTTTTTAATTAATAATATTGTAATATAAGTAATTTTTTTATTAATACCAAGTAAATATTACAAAACTTTTATAAAACAGGTTTAGTCTGGACCTTTTTTCGGTTCTCATAGTTGTTTAATTGTATTGTATTAATACTCAATATGTTTAGGGGTGTCCGTTATTTATAAATGTTTTAATTTTGTTTAGGGGGGAGAGGTTTAAAAAGGAAAGTATATAGGTCTATGACCTGGACCTGGACCTGGATATAGAAAAAAAAAACATCAAAGGAAAGAACATAGAAGAGGGAACAATGGCAAAGGGGGGAGAGATTGAGAGAGTAGCTCCACAAAAAGCCAAAAAAATCCCACCAAAAAAAAAATTAAACAAAGGGGGATAAGAAATTTTTTTCGTTTTCCTTTTTGATAGATCTATCGTATAATGGTATATTACCTCCACACTCCACATATCTAAATAAATTGTATCTTTGTATATGTCTTGGGAATTAGAAATGCACAACAGACTAAAGGTAGGATTCGCCATGGGGTGGTCTTACTATTCTAAAGACGAAGATCATGACTGGGGAGAGCTTATAATATATATAGGTTTGATTAGTTTAACATTTAAACATTATTAATATGGCAATCAGTGATTATGTAAACGGAGTCTACGTCAAAGACGGTAGATTAATTAACGCACGACCAAACGGAAAGAGCGGCATAGAGCAAGCTGCAGAATTAAGAAAAATGGTAAAGCACAATAAGAAAGTTGACATCATAGCAGAGGGTATCGAAAGAGCCGAAATGCGTAAAGACTTTTTTAAATAAAAAATAGTTTGTTTGGTTTATGTTAGGGAAAAGGCCTCTGAATTTAGTAGGAGGCTTTTTCATTTTATCAATACGAAGTCGACACAAAGTCAACACAAAGTCGACACAAAGTTAACATCAGGTCAACACTAAAATGTAAAAAGTCAACACTTTTTTTTGTTTTCAACACAAAATTTTCTCTTTTACAAATAATTTTCTCACTTTATTTTTTTGAAAAAACACAAAAACTATCAATTAGTGTCGAAAGTCAACACTGCTTGTGTTAACATTATGTTGACTTGAAAGAGCTAACTATCTGATTATCAATACTAATGTTAAAAATGTTAACTTTTAAGGGTCGCCTATATAAAAAAAAATATAATAATAATAATATATATATATATATAATAGAAAAAAAAAGTCAACACTTTAACACTTTTTTTATAATTACCCATTTTATTTTTATATATTTGGATAAAATAATTTAATGCAAAAAACAGGGGGGTACTCGCCAAAAGATTTACATTTTGCCGAAACAGCACGAAAAAAACTTATTTCAGGAATATATAAAATTACTAAAGCCGTACAAAGCACCTTGGGGCCTATGGGCAATACGGTATTAATAGAATCCGAACAACATACTCGCGGTATAACAGTAACCAAAGATGGGGCAACGGTAGCTAAAAGTATTAATTTATTGGATCCTGTGGAGAACTTGGCGGTAAGCATTATGAGGGAGGCGGCAGATAAAACGGCGGCCAATGCGGGAGATGGTACAACTACGGCTATTGTTCTGACGCGCGCTATTGTGCAGGCGGGAATGGCTTTGGTGGGAGATAAAGAAAACAAAACAGTCATTTTAAGAGAACTAGTAAAGGCCACCGAACAGGTGTGTTATAATTTAAAAAAAACCAGTCGGCCCCTGACTAAAAAGAAAATGCTTGATGTGGCTACTATTTCTTCTAACAACGATCCTAAAGTAGGACAAATAATTGCCGACACTTATAAGCAGGTGGGTAAAAATGGAATAGTTACCGTAGAGAAGTCTCAAACCCCAGACACTACCTTTGAAACGACCCAAGGCCTTAAAATAGATCGAGGATATTCCTCGCCGCTTTTTATAAACAATCAGAAAAAAGATGAGTGTATACTGGAAGATGTGTTTATACTTGTTAGCGATGCTGAAATATCCAATATACTGGCTATTGAAAATATTCTAAAACCAATTATTTCGGAGGGAAAAAAATTATTAATAGTAGCGCCCTGTTCTCAAAACGTGCTAAACACGTTGGCAGCAAATGTCATGAAGAACAGTCTAAAGCTCTGTGCCATTTCCCCTCCTTCTTTTGGCTACAGACAACATGAACTGATGCAAGATATAGCTCTGTCAGTCGGTGCTACTTATTTTTCAGAAAAAACAGGAGATGATTTGAGTATAATAAATTTTAATGACCTGGGTAGGGCTGTTAAAATAATTGTGGGTAGAGAGTCTAGCATAATCCTTAAAGACTCTTCTGTAGTAAATGAGAAAGATCTTAATGCTCGCGTTGAAGAGTTGTGGGAAGCCCACAAAAGTACCGCTGTCAAGAGTGATAAAGAATTTATAATGTCTCGTATTGCTTCGCTGACCGGCGGGGTAGGGGTTATTTATGTCGGGGGCAATACCGATTTGGAGCAAAAAGAGCTCGCCGATAGGGTGGACGATGCGGTATGTGCCGTGCGCTCCGCTTTGGAGCAGGGGATCCTTCCCGGTGGGGGACTAGCCCTTTATGACCAAGCCCGGTGGTGTGGGACCCAAGCCATTGGTAAAACTAATCGCTCAAAAACGATCGCTTACGCGATATTAGAAGGGGCTTTGGGTGCTCCTATGTTACAAATTTTTGAAAACGCCGGATATACCGAAAAAGAAATAAATGAATTTTTAGATGTTCCACCACCCCCTCAAGTGGGTATAAATGTTAAAAGCGGAGAAAAGGGAAATCTTATAGACATGGGGATTATAGATCCTTTAAAAGTTACCAACCAGGCTTTACAAAATGCGGTGTCGGTAGCCATCACTATATTATCAACCAACGCCATAGTCACTATGGCCCGAACATACGAATCAAAAAATTAACTTTAAAAAATTATACTTATGAATAATTATGATTTACCAGAAGAAACCAACTCGAACTCTATGCCCTATGCCTAGAATACTTGAAGAAGAGTATACCGATGGATACAATAGAGGGTTTCTAAAAGGTAGAGAGGACGCACAGAATCAATGAAACCTCAATGATTAAAGTAAATGCATTATCTGGTGGAAAAACAAGTTCGTACATAGCGGCTAATTACCCAGCGAATTATGATGTATTTGCTTTAGTAAGAATTGCACACCAACCATCTAAATTTTCTGATAAGAAGATAAGGCAAGAAGTAGAAGATAGAATACAAGCACCTTTTGTTGCTACAGCCGAAGATGATATGATAATTTATACAATGCTTGACCTCGAGCAATACATAGGCAGAAAAATAACTTGGGTTACAGGTAAAACTTTTGATAAGGTTCTTGATAGTGCAGGCACCTTGCCTGATCCATTAAGAAGATACTGCACAACACAAATGAAAATGGAACCTATGTTTAATTGGTGGAAAAAAACTATAAATATACCATGCGACTTTAGATTAGGTTTCAGAGCAAATGAAAAAAAAAGAGCACAAAGAACAACAGAAAAAACAAATTCAAAAGGCTTTTTAGAAATTAAAACAATAGTCGGCAAAAGAGGATCTAGAAATAAATGGGGTATGATAGAGTGGCAAAAACCATCATATCCCTTAATTAAAGATAATATATACAAAGACACAATTGAAAAGTTTTGGAAAGATAAGCCAGTCAGATTCGCATGGATGAATAATTGTGTAGGATGTTTTCATAAAAATCCTTTGCTAATTAGAAAAATGTGGGAAAAACACAAAAATAAATTACAATGGTTTGCATCAAAAGAAAGAATTAAACATAAAAAAGATGTATGGTATAAAGATAAAAACTTATCTTTTGAAGATATACGTAAGTGGAATCTACAAACAGAACTATTTGATGATGACTTTAACGAGTGTGATTCTGGTTATTGTGGAATATAAAATATTATTATGAAACCTATAGGAAAATATATTGTTATTAAAACCATTGAGGAGGAGCTTAAAACAAAATCAGGGATTTTACTTTCTTCAGAAGACGCCAACCAGCTAAGATACAAAAAAGGATTGGTTATAAAACCGGGTTCTCAGGTGGAGGTTATAAAAAAAGATGATTACATTTTTTATGATAAAAGAGCAGGGTTTACTATGCTTATTCAGGAAAAAATATATACTATAATTCAAGAAAAGGATGTCGTTGTTGTTTTATAAACCTATTCATTGTGAAAATCATATTCTTGTAAACCTTATCGCTATATTTTACATTACGCGCAAACATAGGACTAATTCCTGGGGAGGTGGGGATTTCTTCGCCGCTTAATTTTTTATATACCGAATTTACTACTCTTTGTGCTTTGTAAGATAATTGATACAAAGGTTTCTTTCTAGAGGTTTTAGGCCTAAAGAGTTCTATCCACCCTTGTTTTTTTAATTTATAAAATCTTTTTTTATCCCAACTCATCAGTTGATTAAACTCGGCAAACTTTTCTGTGGAAAAAACATCTTCTGAATATAAAAACAGAAGCATCTCTAATTGGGAAAGACTTAAATTATATTTTTCTTTTATAAAATATCGGATGACTCTCCAATACTTTAAATAGTCATTAACAGGGGGCGTGGTAGAATTATTCATTTGATTAAATTTAGTAACTTTGCAGTTATCAAAGATAAATAAAAATGATGAAAAATGGAATAGCCAAAGACATTCGCCATTACAGTGGATCGTTGCTTATATTCTTTTTTATTGTGGGAATTGTAATTGCCCTTATTCAATATCCAGTTTTAGAAACCAACAAAGAAGTGGTCATGATGTTAATTGGAACACTATCGGCCTCCTTGGCTATGGTAATTTCCACCATCACCGGAAGCAAGCCCGATGACGTTTCTAACCTTAAATCGAAAATTGAAAAGCAAGACCTCACCATAGAGCAGCTTCACAAAAATAAAGATGAGTATGAGAAAATGATTATTCAGCTCCAACAACAAATGGTAGAAAATTATGACAACATCATTGACAGGGTGATATTAAAAAGCGCTCTTGATTTTGATGATAAAAACAATCCTGTATCAAAAAAAACTTAATTAAAAATTTAACTTATGAGCAACCCTATTAGAAAAAAAATTTTAGACTCCCTTCCTTTTAAAAACTCCGCAATTAATAAACTAACGGATTCTATTCCTAAAAAAGTTTTAAAAAACTGGACAATACACAACCGCCCTTCTTTACCTCCAACCCCAGTTAAAGACTCTATAATTGTTAAGCCTAAAACAAATTAATAAATTGAAAGAGTTAAATGAAGAAACAAAGTTTCAAGTAAGTGTAAAAACTTTAATAGCAATAGCTGTAGGCATATTCACATTAGTAGGCTTTTGGTTTGCTCTGCAAGAAGACATAAACGAGGCTAAGGAACTGCCAAAGCCCGAAGTAAGTAGAACTGAATATGATTTAAAAGACCAGCTTATTAGAGAGACTATTTTAAATACAGAAAAAAAGGTAGATGACAACGGTAAAACTTTAGACAAAATAGAAGAGCGATTATATGAAATTAACACTACAAAAAAGAAGAGATGAAATATGTAGCACTTTTAATGATATTCTTCTTTAGTGTGCAGCAACCTGAAATAAAACTTTTAGAAATAAACGCTGAATGGAATAAAAGGAATGATGTAAAGTTAAGCACGTTGCCAAAAGAATATAAGGGCATTCCTATAGAAAAAGATTATGCATTATTAGAAAATCAAGCGCCAAAATTAAAAGCTAGTATTACCGCTGTTCCAGTTATTATTTTAATTATAGACGGTAAACTTAAATTTCAATGGACTGCTGACTTATCATTTGAATTAAAGTTAAACAAAGAAGAAGTTATAGAAGTTCTTGATAAAATTTTTGAAGGAAAAAGAAACCTTTAACACTAAAAAATAGTTTACCCACCCCTTTTAATTTCACCTTAAAATACCAAAAGAAAATATTAGTATCTTTGTATTTATAAATTAAAATTTTAATATTATGAAACAAGGTTATAACGCTAGATTAGATGAGTCTCTAGGAGCTCGTCATGGCAAAAAATCTCAGTCTTTTAAAGACAGAAGAGACGAGAGTAAGGCGATGTCTAAAAAAATATATGGACATGCATACGGAGCCGACCATTCTATGAAGTATGAAAAGAGAAGTGTTAAACAACACGTCTCATCTTTAATCAAAAAGTAATGGCAAAAAAAGGCAGAACCAAAAATTTTATTCAAAAGGTTTTTAAAAAAGCAAAGAAAAAAGGAACCCTAGGAGATTGCACTGGTAAAAAGTACGGAAGTAAAAGCTGCCCTCCAGGTTCAAAGAAATATAATTTTGCAAAAACTCTAAGGAAAATAAACAAGAAAAAATGAAAGCGGTAAACTGGATTTTGTGCAAGTGGAATAAGGCCTTGCGTTTTTTGTCGGTTAAGATAAAGAAATGTGAAAACAAATTCTGTACATGTAAAAAATGACAGCTAAAGGGTTTGGTGATACGGTGGCTAAAATAACAAAAGCCACGGGCATTAAAAAGGTGGTAGAAAAATTAACAGATGGTGATTGCGGGTGTGACAAGCGTCGCGACACTTTAAATAGGGTTTTCCCTTATAAAAAATAAAACAAAAGAAATGGCATATCAAAAATTACAAGTTTCAAGAGCGTGGAGTGTAAACCCTACCGACAACACCAATATTCCTGACACCGGAGTAAAAGGGCCAACTGGCGCAACAGACGCTACAGGAGGGGCTAGTAAATATTTAATAGACGGCGGAAGAGTAGGCACAGACACTGATGATTTTGCAACCCTTAAATTTAGTTTATGTGGAATAAAACCTGGAATGATCGTTGTTAATTCCAGTGATGGCACTCAATCAGAAGTGGTGGTTGTAATTAATGACACGACCGTGGAAGTTAGAGATGCTATTTTTGCGGCTCAACCCAAAAATTACGCCTTTTATGGAGGGGTTCAAGAAGGAGCAGTTCTTTATGTGGGAACGGCGGGAAACTTAAGGGTATTAACAGCCGCGGGTGATGATGTTATTTTTAACAATGTAAACACAGGGGCTTTTATGCCTGTTCAAGTGGTGAAAGTTTTTAGCACTAACAATACGGCCGCTAATATTATTGCTTTATGGTAATAGGCATATGTATAAAACTTTAGATTATGCCTAACATTATTGCTATAGGAAACTTTGTAGGGCTCAACGAACAAGGGCTAACACCCCCGTTTGGTGGTCAAGATTTGGTAACGGAATTAAGCGGAGCGCAAATAGTAACAGAATTAAACAGCAGAGATATAATAACAGAACAATAAAAAAAACACAATGGCAGTAAAATTTTCACAATTTACCCCTGAAACAGCTGCGGCAGACGTCACCGACGTGGTAGGGTATAAAGGAACGGCTAATCTTAGGATTCCGCCGGCTAACCTTGACACACTTTATTCGCTTAGTACAACGCAAAATGCTGCGGACATAGATTTTAAATTAACCGGAACAAAAACAGGAACAGCAACAACTAATGAGACTATAGCGCTAAAACCGGCTGGAGGAATTACCCTTACTGCGGGAGCCGATGAAATTACTATTAGCTCAGCTGACACCAATACCACTTATACTTTTGAGTCCGCCGCAAACGCTGCAAATGTAGATTTAACCCTCACATCTAGCACAGCAGTAGATGATACTGTATTAATTACAGCCGCGGGAGGAATTAGTTTTAGCAGCGTAACTGCTGCAGGGTTTACTATAAGCAGTACCACCGGAGGGTCAGGATGGACAGCTACTGGAGACAGCGGTAGTGAAGCGGTGAGTGACGGAGGAAGTATAGATTTTGAAGGGGGAGATGCAATTACTACGACAGCCGCAACAGGCCCCAAAGTAACTTTTGATTTAGATGATACAGGCGTTACTTATGCTAAAATACAAGACGTAGCTGCAAACTCTCTTTTAGTTAGGGACGCTAATAGCGCAGGAGTGTTAAGCGCAAAAGCATTAGCAACGACTGAAATTCTTATAGGAAATGGAACAGGATTTACAGCAGCTTCATTAGGTACAGATGTAACAATGGATAATGCAGGGGCGGTTACGATTGCCAACGACGTAGTAACCAATGCTAAGTTAGGAGTTGAATATACAGATTCAGAGCCATTAGTATCAGGAGCAGCAATAGCAGTAAACACAGATTTAGCTGATGTATTCACTTACACGTCAGGAGTAAGTAACACTTTAAACTTTACAAATGTAGTGATTGGTGATATGAAAAGTTTTGTAATAACTGGAGGAGGTTCTACTTATACGGTAACACTTGGAACATCTAATACTGCCGCGTGTACTTATAATAAAATTACTGGAACTTATGACGATACAGGAGGTACAAAAAATCTTCTTCAAATCAAATGGATAGCTACAAATGAAGCCTGGTATTCGATTAGTCAACCAGCATAAAAAATAAAAATTAGATAAAATGGCAGCAAAAGCAATAGATGTAAACGGAACAATAAAAATATATTCTACGGTTCCAAAAAGTTGGGGAAATATAATAGGAGAATTTAATAACCTATCAGATTCGGAATTAGAAACACACGGATTTTACAATATAGAATATCCAAGTGATTATGATGCTGAAATTCATAATTTAGGAAGTTTAAGTTTTGATTCTGATAATAGTGTTTTTAGTTATTCTAAAACGAACAAGGAGTGGAGTCAGTCGGTTTCAGAGCTTAAAGCACAAAAAATTATAAATCTTAAATCAATCTATACTCATAAATTATATAAAACAGATTGGATAATTATTAGAGACCAAGAACTTGGAAACACAACAGAACAAAGTGTATTAGATGCAAGGGCAGCTTTAAGAACAGAATGTAAAAGCCATGAGGATAGTATTTCTGCACTAACAACAAAATCCAGCATAGTTAAATACAGCTTACCAAGCCTTATATAATGGGATTAAATGAAAACTTTTTACATACAGGAACATCCGCTTGTACTTCTTCAGATTTAGACTATCCTGTAACTGGAGCAGCATTATACCAAATGGAAAATAATGGAAACTCTACCAGTAGTTCTTCTTTTAATGCAACGTCAACTACTGGGGTAACGTTTAATTCAAGTGTAAAAAAGTTTGGAAGTTATTCTGCACAATTTAATGGTTCAACTTCAAAAATGGCACTTCCAACAGATTCTTTTCATTATAGTGCCATAACAATGTCTCTTTGGGTTTATCCAGCAGGTTCAGGCGATAGAACGTTTATTCAAACTTATGAGTGTTGTTCTCCTGGAAGTAAAGGTTGGCTTTTTAGAATTGATGGTGCAACAGACAAAGCATTATTTAGAAATTATAACGGAGATTGTGGAACACCTTATCCTACTGATCCAAGTTGTGCTAATGTTACAGAGGTTTATTCAAACTCTGCAATAAGCACTTCTGGCTGGACTCACGTTGCTATAACAATGGACAGTTCTAATCTAAAAATGTACGTTGGGGGTGTAGCACAATCAGGCAATACGGCTATGGCGTCAAGTGGAATTGGTTATACATCAGGAGGCTCAGTGGCTATAGGATGTATGGATTATGCAGCAGGATCAGATGAGTCATTTTATAATGGGTATATAGATCAAGTAAGAGTTTATAATTCAGTATTAAGTGCTTCTAATGTGGGATTATTAGCAGCAGAATCGTGTTAGATTTAAGAATATGTATGGCTAATGGATTTGTTATTAAACGATTGTTCTTGTCCTTGCCGCTATCTATATCGTTGTGTCCACATGTAATAAAGGCAAGAAGGGATTAAAAATGAAATATACGCAAACTACAACAGCGGAAAATATTAAAGTAAAATATACTTTTGTAGAAACTAAAAAAAATGAATGTAACTGATTTGAGGCTTTATTTTTTAAATATTACCGCGTTGACCCTTTCAATGACCGATATAGATGTCGTCTTGAAAATAGTACTATTATCAGTTTCTATAGGATATACACTACATAAATGGTATCTGTTATATGGAAAGAGTAAGTAAACACATCTCCTATAAAGAAGGAATTAAATCAAACACAGCATTAAGATTAAATATAAACAACGCGCCAAATGATTATCAAATTAGTAATATGGTTGCTTTTGCTCACCACATTTTCGAGCCTCTTCGAGAGTGGGTTGGCGGCCCTATAAAAATCAATTCCTTTTATCGGGCGGAAAAATTAAACCAGGTTATTGGGGGTAGTGCAAATTCTCAACATTGCCAGGGGCGCGCTTGTGATATTGACGACACTTTTGGATATAAGACTAATGCTCAAATGTATAATTATATAAAAGACAATTTAAATTTTGATCAGCTTATCTGGGAGTTTGGAGACGACAATAACCCTGCATGGCTACATGTGAGTTTTGTGTCCAAAGACCAGAATCGGGGGAGGTGTTTACAAGCAAAAAAAATAAACGGAAAAACCAAATACAAAGTGATATGAAACGGGGGCTAACTTTTTTTGTTTACGGCGTGTTGTTTTTTTATATAACCCTTATTTGTTTGGTCGTTTCATGTAAAGCTAAAATAAATTTACAAAAACCTCGAGACATTAATTTTTATCCTGAACAGCAGTGGGAAAAAACTTTAAATATTATTATTCAGGGGTTTGAAAATAAAAGAAAAAACAAAAACAGCGATCTTACTAAAAAAATCAATAAACCTTTATTTGATTCTTCTCCCCCTTTTTATTCTCAGCCTGTGAGCGCCACAACAGGAAACACCTTAAATTCTTTACCCAATTCATTAACTTATGCTTATTAAAAAAAAGAAAAAATTTGGACAAACCACAGTAGGAAAAATATTAAAAGCTTCCGTAGGGTTAATAAACCCTACGTTAGGGAATATTATTAACGGCAATATGGGTATTGCAGACGTTATTGCCTCTATTAAAAACGCGGATGCTCCAGCCGAAGATAAAATTAAAGCACAAGAAATGGTGTTGGAAGCTTACGAGGCAGAGGTTGCTGATCGTGCGTCGGCGCGTCAACGAGAAATGGCCGCTTTAGCCACTGGCTCTAATGATATATTGTTTAAAACCGTAGGATGGGGAATTACATTGTGTTTTATGGCTGTTATAGCGGGGGCTCTGGGAATTTGGCAGGTTCCTGAGGAAAGTCAGCGTCTTTTTGATATGGGATTTGGTGCGGTAGTCGCGGCTTTTACGCAGGTTATAGGATATTATTTTGGTTCTTCTATGGGGAGTAAGCAAAAAACAAATTTAATGAAAAACTCTAATGGCTAAAAAACACAATAGCCTAACTTTTTTAAAAAAACCTAAAATTAATCGCCCAGGCATTCATGCCAAAACTAAGACTTCTTCTTTAAAATCTTCACGTAATTATCGCAAACGCTATCGCGGACAGGGACGTTAATTATTTGTATCTTTGCTTTTAAATTAAATTTAATATAATGGATATTAGGAAAATTTCTATTGGGCCTGATTATAAAAGCAGCGCTATGCATTATCTGGTAGGGCAAGAAGTCTTAGGGGGGAGATATTTTATTCATCTTATTCAGTTTACACAAGACATTAATAGTATAAAAGTTTGGATTCAAAGGGACGATGAGGTTCTTTTGTGGAAAGAATTTACCCCTAATATGCCTATTGCTATTGAATATAATATTAATTTTTAGTTTATGCGCTCTCCTTTTTGTTTTATTACCAAACCTGTTGATGGCCAGCGGTATAATAATACTAAAAACATTGGCGGAGTAGATTTAATAATAAGTACCTCAGAAGAAAACCACCTAGCTTCTAATCGTCGGGCTCAAGTAGTTGCGCTGCCTTTAAACTACAAAGGGGATATAAGAATTTCTGATATACTTTTGGTTCATCATAATGTTTTCAAATACTATAACGACATGAAAGGAAGGAAAAGAAGTGGAAAAAGTTATTTTATGGACGAATTGTTTTTTGTAGACATGGAGCAGTTTTATATGTATAACCATCAAGGAAAATGGCATAGTCATGACAGGTATTGTTTTGTTAAACCTGTGGATAAAAAAAAAGAGGGTTTAGTTAAAAGCCATAAAGAAGAGCCTTTAACAGCGATTATGAAATATCCTAATAAATATTTAAAATCTCAAGGGGTACAGGTGGGCGACCAAATTATTTTTAAACCCGATAGTGAATATGAGTTTGATGTGGAAGGAGAAAAATTATATCGCATGTACGATCATCAAATAACCGTAGTAATATGAATATTAGTTGGTTTGATAATGTAATTATAAATCCTCATCTTTATGTAGAGGAGATACTTAAAAACCCTTTTGCAGATGTAGAAGCAGGCCCTCAAATTTTTAAAGGGATACAGGTTAGAGGCCAAGATGAGTTGTCTGAGGTAATTTTATCTTTATTCCCCGATTATAAAACAGCATATAGTTTTGTAAGACAATCGCCTGTAGGGCAAAAAGAGCCTAATTTTATTCACACTGACGAAATGATGGGAGACAAAACGGTTATTTTGTATTTAAACAAAACTTATCCTCCCGAAGCGGGAACCACTCTTTATGATAATAATATTCCGATGTGCAGAATTTTTGCTAAATTTAACAGGATGACGGTTTTTGATTCTGTGATTCCGCACTCTAGAAATATTTTTGAAAATTTTGGAATAGGAAATCACGCTAGGCTAGCTCAAGTAATGTTTATTAAAAAAAATGTATAAAACTAGTATTAAAGGCAGTCAATGCGAAAAAGAACATTTAGAAAAGGCTATAAAATTAATAGAGAAGAATGAAATCAGAAGAGTTAAAAGCGCAAATAATTGATGCGGGCCGAAAAGCGGTGGAACAATTAATAAAAGTGGCTCGCGAAGATATTATTAAACCTAATCCCGAAGATGAGCTTGCTGCCGATAGATTAAAAAACGCAGCTGCTACAAAAAAACTAGCTATTTTTGATGCTTTAGAAATTCTCCACAAAATAGATGAAGAGCAAGAAAAACTAATTGAAGAGCCTAACTCTAAAGTTAACACCACAAAACAAGGTTTTGCAGAAAGAAGATCAAAATAAATTATATCAAACAGTTGTCGGTTATATTCCTAAAGCTGTTTTGACTAGAAAAAATTCTAGCAGGTCGTGGGTATATGGGTATAATGAAAAATATGATTTAGTAGTTATATCCAAAACAGGGCAGATAGGCCCGGTTATAAACATCAATGGTCTTTGTATAGGGCTCCCTTTAAAGCCTAAAGAAATTTATCAGAGGTCAGCTAAAGTTTTAAAACAGTTTTGGGAAAGAAAAGAGATTCCTAAAGAGCTGACCCGTATACAGTCTATTTTTCAGTGGAATGAAATGCCAGTTAATTTTAAAAATAAATGGGTAGATTATATAGAAAAAGAATTTGACAAAAGAGAGGAGGGGCACTGGTTTTATAATAAAGGAAAAGCCACATATTTAACAGGCTCTCATTATATGTATCTTCAATGGACAAGCATTGATGTGGGGTATCCTGATTTTAGAGAAGCTAATAGAATCTTTTTTATTTATTGGGAGGCTTGTAAAGCAGATAATAGGTGTTTTGGTTTAGACTATTTAAAGATTCGTAGATCAGGATTTTCTTTTATGGGATCATCGGAATGTGTAAACATTGGAACTTTAGTAAAAGATTCACGTGTAGGCGTTTTATCTAAAACAGGTTCGGATGCTAAAAAAATGTTCACCGACAAAGTGGTGCCTATAGCTACGCGATTACCTTTCTTTTTTAAACCTATCCAAGACGGGATGGACAAGCCTAAAACGGAACTAGCTTTTAGAATACCCGCCTCGAAGATTACTAAAAAAAACATGTATGATATTGTAGACGAAGAGCTGTATGGGTTAGACACTACCATAGACTGGAAAAACACAGACGACAATTCTTATGACGGAGAAAAACTTTTATTGTTAGTTCATGATGAAAGCGGTAAATGGACTAAACCTAATAACATTTTAAACAACTGGCGAGTAACCAAAACCTGTTTAAGACTAGGGAGTAAAATAATTGGCAAATGTATGATGGGGTCTACTTCTAATGCTTTAAATAAAGGAGGAGAGAATTTTAAAAACTTATATGAAGACTCAAACATAAGGCGGCGTAATGCTAATGGCCAAACAAAGAGCGGGTTATATTCTTTGTTTATTCCTATGGAATGGAACATGGAAGGATTTTTAGATAAATATGGGATGCCTGTTTTTTATAAACCGGAAAAAAAAATATTAGGCGTGGACAACGAATATATAACCAACGGAGCGATTGATTATTGGAAAGCGGAGGTGGACTCTTTAAAAAAAGACCCTGATGCTTTGAATGAATTTTATAGACAATTTCCGCGCACCGAGTCTCATGCTTTTAGAGATGAAAGTAAAGGGAGCTTGTTTAATTTAACTAAAATATACCAACAACTAGATTATAATGATTCTTTAATATTAGGACATCACTTAACTCAAGGGAAGTTTTATTGGAAAGACGGAAATCAAGACTCACAAGTGGTGTGGGTTCCCGACACTAGGGGGCGCTTTAAAGTTTCCTGGACCCCTAACAAAAACTTGGCTAATAAAAAAATATCTAAACACAACACTTTTTATCCTGTAAACGAACATATTGGTGGTTTTGGTTGTGATTCTTATGATATATCAGGCACTGTAGGCGGCAGGGGGTCTAATGGCGCATTGCATGGATTAACTAAGTTTAATATGGACGAAGCTCCGAGTAATGAATTTTTCTTAGAATATATCGCGCGTCCTCAAACTGCAGAAATCTTTTTTGAAGAAGTTTTAATGGCGTGTGTTTTTTATAGCATGCCTATTTTGATTGAAAACAACAAACCCCGCTTGTTATATCATTTTAAAAATCGAGGCTATAGGGGGTTTTGTATGAACCGCCCCGATAAACACTACAACAAACTGTCTAAAACTGAAAAAGAGTTAGGAGGCATACCTAATACTTCTGAGGATATTAAACAGTCTCATGCCGCCGCTATAGAATCTTATATAGAAAAACATATAGGTTTAGATTTGTCGGGCGCTTATAGAGATTCGACAGAAATGGGAATGATGCCTTTTAACCGGACTTTAGAAGACTGGGCTCGGTTTGATGTAAGCAACAGAACCCGTCATGACGCAAGTATTAGTTCGGGTTTAGCAATTATGGCTAATCAAAAAGGAGTATATTTACCTGATAAAAAACAATCAAAAATAAGTCTTAACTTTGCTAAATATAGCAACAATGGAATATTAAGCGAATTAGTTAAATGAGAGAAGTTAAAATAAATATTTCATCTGTAGGGTTTCCTAGTCAATTTGTTTCTGATGCGGAAAAAGAAACCCAGGAGTTCGGATTACAGATAGGTCAAGCAATACAATATGAGTGGTTTAAAAAAGATTCTACAGGCTGTAGGTACTACAGTCAATGGAGGGATTTTAATAGACTAAGACTTTATGCCCGGGGAGAACAGTCTATAGTTAAATATAAAAACGAATTAGCCGTAGATGGAGACCTATCCTACTTAAATTTAGATTGGACGCCCGTTCCTATTATTCCTAAATTTGTTGACATTGTGGTAAACGGCATGACCGATCGTTTATTTAAAGTAAAAGCTTACGCTCAAGACGCTTTATCCCAGGCCAACAGAAACAAATATCAGGATATGATAGAAGGGCAAATGGCGGCTAAAGAACCGTTACAGGTTTTACAACAAGCCACAGGGTTTAATCCTTTTACAATGAACCCCGATGATCTTCCCGGAAGTGATGAAGAGCTATCTCTTTATATGAATTTAAATTATAAGCCCGCTATAGAAATTGCCGAAGAAGAAGCTATAGACACTATTTTTTCTCAAAATCATTATCAAGATATACGCAAAAGACTCGACTATGATATGATGGTTACAGGTATGGCTGTTGCTAAACATGAATTTTTACCTGGAGCTGGAGTAGAGGTGGAGTATGTTGACCCTGCTAATGTTGTTTATAGTTATACCGAAGACCCTCATTTTAAAGACTGTTTTTATTGGGGAGAAATCAAAACCCTTCCTATTACCGAGCTTATAAAAATTGACCCTTCATTAACCAAAGAGGATTTACAAAAAATTGCTCAATACAGTCAAAGCTGGTATGATTATTTTAATACTGCCCAATATTACGAAAATGATATTTTTTATAGAGACACTTGTACGTTAATGTATTTTAATTATAAGACCACTCAAAAAATGGTTTATAAAAAGAAAAAATTAGAGAATGGAGGAAGTAAGATTATAGAAAAAGATGACACGTTTAATCCTCCAGAGGACATGTTAGAAGAAGGTAATTTTGAGAAGTTAGAAAAAACCATAGACGTGTGGTATAATGGAATCATGGTTATGGGAACAAATATTATGTTAAAATGGGAGCTAGCTAAAAACATGGTGCGCCCTAAATCTAGTTCTCAACACGCTATTCCCAACTATGTTGCTGTGGCTCCTCGTATGTATAAGGGTGTTATTGAGTCTTTAGTCAGACGAATGATTCCTTTTGCAGATTTAATACAAATGACTCATTTAAAATTACAACAAGTAATTGCACGAACTGTTCCCGATGGGGTCTATATTGATGCCGACGGTCTTAATGAAGTAGATTTAGGCACAGGATCTGCTTATAATCCTGAAGACGCTTTGAGGTTATATTTTCAAACAGGTAGTGTTATAGGAAGAAGTTACACTCAAGAGGGGGATTATAATCAAGGCAAAGTTCCTATACAGCAGCTCACGTCTAATTCAGGCTCTTCTAAGACACAGATGCTTATTACCAACTATAACCACTATCTGGACATGATAAGGGCTGTAACGGGCTTAAATGAAGCTAGGGACGGTTCTACCCCGAGCCCAGATGCTTTAGTGGGAGTTCAAAAATTAGCGGCTTTAAACTCTAATACCGCTACTCGTCATATTTTAGAGGGGAGTTTATATATTTATCGCACTTTAGCCGAAGCGTTAACTTATCGGATAGCGGATATTTTAGAATATGCCGATTTTAAAGAAGATTTTATAAACAAAGTGGGAAAATTTAACGTAAGTATATTAGAAGAAATATCGGATCTTTACATCTATGACTTTGGAATATTTATAGAACTCTCACCTGACGAAGAACAACAAGCTTTATTAGAACAAAACATTCAAATGGCTTTATCTAAACAAGATATTAATTTAGAAGACGCTATTGATATAAGAGAAATTAGAAATTTAAAATTAGCCAATCAATTACTTAAAGTAAAAAGGAAAGCAAAGCAAGAATCTGATGAGGCTAGAGAACTTCAAAAACAAGCCATGACAGCGCAACAACAACTTAAATCTCAAGAACTCGCCGGTCAAGTGGCTATGGAAAAAATTAATTTAGAAACCGAATCTAAATTAAAATATAAACAAGGAGAAATTGCTTTAGAAATAGAACGAAGCAATAAAGAGGCTGGGTTAAAATCTCAATTAATGAAACAAGAGTTTCAATATAATTTACAACTTAGAGGGGTGGATAGCGCGGCGTTATCTCAAAGGGAACAAACTCGGGAGGATGCTAAAAGCGAAAGAATAAGCCAGCAAAACACTGAGCAATCAAAATTAATTACTCAAAGAAAAAACAATTTACCTCCTCAAAACTTTGAATCTAATGAAGATTCGTTAGACGGATTTGATTTAGCGGAATTTGAGCCTAGATAATAGAGATTAATATATTTATATTTTGTGTAACTTTGTAAAAATTTAATATAATGGAATTAAAAGTAAGAGCCATGACTGAGGTTGAAAATAAGTCAAAACAAGAAATAGAAAACGAACTATTAAAAAAACACGAAGAAGAGCAACAACAAGACCAAGAGGAACCCCCTACTATTGATGTTAAAAACATTGATGTAGATCCTGAGCCGAAAACAACAGTCTCTGCAGAGAAAAAATCTTTAGAGGAAAAAGAAGATAAACCCTCGACAGGGGAACCACCCGAAGAGGCGGATGCTGTAGAAAAAAAAGAAGAAGAAATTGAAAAGGTTGCGAAAAGACCTTATGATGAATTGAAGGAGGAAGACGTTCTTTCATATATTGAAAAAAGATATGGTAAGCAAATTAATTCTCTAGAAGAATTAACCGCAGAAAGAGAGGCAGCTGAAGAGCTTCCTCCTGATGTTGCTGCTTACTTTAAGTATAAAAAAGAAACCGGCCGATCAATGAGTGATTATATTAAATTACAAAAAGATTACTCAGGTTTGGACGGTGATTCTTTGTTAAGAGAGTATTATTCTATTACCGAAGAAGGGTTAGATTCTGAAGACATAAATCTTTTAATGGAAGATTTTAGTTTTGATGAAGAAATTGACGAACCTTTGGCAATTAAAAAAACTAAACTAGCAAAGAAAAAAGAGATTGCTAAAGCAAAAAAATTTTTTAACCAACAGCAGGAGTTATACAAACAGCCTCTTGAGTCAAGGGAAAGTTCTGCCACTGCTAATGAAGAATTAATAGCTTATAGGCAATATGTAGAGGAGGCTAAAGCTCAACAAGATGTAAACACCCAAAAAAGCCAATGGTTTTCTAAAAAGAGTACCGAGGTGTTCAGTCCCGAATTTAAAGGTTTTAAATTCAAAATTGATGACGGAACAACAATGGTGTATACTCCCGGAAGTGCTTCTGAATTAAAAAAAGCTCAAGAATCGCCTTACAATTTTGTAAGTAAATATTTAGATTCTAATGGGTTTTTAAAAGATGCAGAAGGCTACCATAAATCTTTAGCCATAGCGATGAATCCTGATAAATTTGCTCGTCATTTTTATGAGCAAGGTAAAGCAGAAGCGACAGAAGATGTGATGCGTAAAACCAAAAATATAAATATGACTGAGCGCCGCGCACCTGAAGCAGTTTCTAAAGGAGGATTCCAAGTAAAATCAGTGTCTCAACCTTCGAGTCGAGGACTGAAAATTAAGAGTATTAAAAAAAGTTAAATTAATATAAAAATTAAAAATCATGGCAGGACAGGTAAAATCAATACCTACTTATGCGTTGACGCCGAGTTCAGAAAGAACGCCGTCAACAGAAAATTATATAACTAGCTTTGACTTTTTAAATCAGTATCTTCCTGATACTTATGAAAAAGAGTTTGAGCGTTATGGAAACAGAACGATCTCTTCATTCCTACGTCTAGTAGGAGCAGAGATGCCTACCAACTCTGACCTTATCAAATGGGCAGAACAAGGTAGATTACATACTAAATACACAGAGGTTGGATCAGCCGCATTAGTTAACGCTGATAATGCTACGTTTCAAGTTAATGATGTTTTAGATCCAACAACTTCAGAGCAGGTTGTAAGAATAGGACAAACAGTTGTTGTTGTTCAAAACGACGGCTCAGGCCTAAACAAAGGCGTGGTGACAGCTGTAAATAATGCCGCTGGCGCTAGAGGTCAATTTACTTGTGCTTTTTATGAAGCTGGTGGGCTGGTAACAGCAGGAACAGGAGTTGGAAATGCAGACGTTACAGTATTTATTTACGGATCAGAATTTCAAAAAGGTACCGCAGGAATGGTGGGCTCTCTTGAGGCTAATGACTTTATCTTTGAAAACAAGCCGATTATCATTAAAGATACTTATATAGTATCTGGTTCAGATATGGCTCAAATTGGATGGGTAGAAGTTACTACAGAAGATGGAGCAACAGGATACCTTTGGTATTTAAAATCTGAGCACGAAACAAGGCTTAGATTTGATGATTATTTAGAAACAGCAATGATTGAAGCTGTACCAGCAGAAGTTGGGTCAGGGGCTACGGCGGCTATAGGTCTTAACACTGGTGCTGGCGCACAAGGGGCAGGATCTGACGGAATCTTCTATGCTGTAGAAAATAGAGGAAATATTTGGGACGGTGGAAATCCAACAACTCTCGCTGATTTTGATTCTATTATTAGTAGACTAGATAAGCAAGGATCAATAGAAGAAAACGTATTGTTTGTTGACAGACAATTCGGTTTTGATATTGACGATATGCTAGCGGCACAAAACTCTCATGGAGCAGGAGGCACATCTTATGGTCTATTTGATAACGATGAAGAAATGGCTTTAAATCTAGGATTTTCTGGATTTAGAAGAGGATATGATTTCTATAAAACGGATTGGAAATATCTTAACGATCCTACAATGAGAGGTGGTCTTCCAACAGGAGCAGGCTCAGGGCGTGTAAACGGCCTACTTGTACCAGCTGGATCTACTAGTGTTTATGACCAAATTCTTGGGAAAAACGCTAAGAGACCATTTTTACATGTACGTTATAGAGCTTCTGAAACAGAAGACAGAAGGTACAAAACTTGGATTACTGGGTCAGCTGGTGGCGCTGCTACTAACGACATAGATAATATGCAAGTTAATTTCTTGTCTGAGAGAGCTGTTTGTACTTTAGGTGCGAACAACTTCTTCTTATTCCAAGAATAGTAGTTACTATAAGGGGGTATAATAACCCCCTTATTTTTATTATAAATTTTAAATTAAATCTAATGAAAAAGAAACAACATACTTTTATTGCTAAAACCTACAAACTAACTAGAGAGACGGCTCCTTTATCTTTAATATTAGCCTCTCGCCACACTTCACGATTTCCTTTATTGTGGTTTGACGAAAAGACAGGTGTTAATCGCCCTCTTCGTTATGCTAGAAATCAAAAAAGTCCTTTTCAAGACGAACAAGACGACACCGCTATTATAGAGCCTATTGTGTTTGAAAACGGGTTTTTGCGCGTTCCTAAAAACAATCAAGTCTTACAAAGATTTTTATCTTTACATCCAGGAAATGGCAAGTTATTTGTAGAAATAAATAAAGCTAAGGAGGCTCAAGAAATAGTGGAGGATCTAAATGCAGAAGTAGACGCTTTAATTGAAGCTCGTCAATTAACCACGGAACAAGTAGAAAATGTCGCTAGAGTTTTATTCCATAGCGATATAAGCCGAGTGTCAACATCAGAGCTGAGAAGAGATATTTTGATTTTTGCAAAAAAACAACCTAAAGATTTTTTATTACTACTTAAAGATCCGGCACTAAAGCTTAATGCTACCATTCAAATGTTTTTTGATAAAAATTTATTAACTCTAAGAAATAATAAAAAAGAAATATGGTTTAACACAGCGTCTAATAAAAAGAAATTAATGAACGTCCCTTATGAAGAAGAGCCTTTGTATATGGCTGCGTCATTTTTTCAAAGCGATGATGGGTTAGAAACGTATAAACACCTAAAAGAACTCGCTAAAAACACCTAAGTATTTTATCGTATCTTTGTGGTGAGAATATTCTCATATAACCTATAAATTTTTTGAAAGATGGTTAAATTTCTTTTTGTATCAAACGCGCCAAACACAGGCCAATTAATTAGTGTTAATGGAATTAAAAACATTGGAACAGCTTCTGCGACAGCAACTACTGTTACTATCGACTATGTTGATGGAACTACAACTACAGTAACTACTGCAGCTCAAGTTGGATCAGATGTTTATACCGAGATTAAAAATGGAGTTAAAAACGCTTTAACTACTTCTTGGACAAACCCTTATTACGAAATAGAGCTTCCAAAAGCTGTTACAAGTATTGTTAACGCGTAATTAAATTAACAACAGTTTAAACTAAGAGGGTAAAAAAATTACCCTCTTTTTTTTTCGTTATCTTTGTGTAAAATCATATATAATGATAAACTCCGTACGTAATACTGTATTAGCTGTTATCAACAAGAATAACTATGGGTATATTTCTCCTAGTGATTTCAACTTGTTTGCCAAACAAGCGCAATTAGATTTGTTTGATAAATATTTTTCTAATTATAACCAACAAGTAAATGAAGAAAACGCTCGTTTATCAGGAACAGGATATGCAGATGTAAAAAAAGGATATGAAGAAGTAATAGATACTTTTTCTGTTACAGCCCAACTTGCTCAAAGCGCGGCTAATGTTTATACGTTACCTAGTGATTATTATATTATTAACAAAGTGTTGTGCTCTAGCGGAGGAATATATAAAGGACAAGGGGAGCGGGTTTCTCATTCTAAAATAACTGTCTTAAACAATTCATTACTTACCGCGCCTTCAGTTAATTTTCCTGCTTATACCCAGGAAAGTAATTTAATAACTATTTTTCCTACTACATTTAATGGAGCGACAGATATTGATGCCCAATATATTAGGTATCCATTAGATCCTAAATGGTCTTTTACCTCCATTTCCAACGGCTCACCGGTGTTTGACCAAAGCCAAGCGGATTATCAAGATTTTGAATTACCTATAGATGATTCAAATAACTTGGTTGCAAAAATTTTACAATACGCAGGTATTTCAGTGAAAGAAGTGGATGTATTTAAGTTTGGTCAAATAGAAGAACAAATGCAAAATCAACAAAATTAATCATGGCATATATAAATCAAAAAAAATATTATACAAATGATGGTGTTGTACCGACAAATAGTAATTGGGGGTCCTATCAATATGTAAGCTTAACAAATATAGTTAACAATTTTGTGTTAATGTATGATGGAAACCACTCTTTAGTTAACAATACTAATCGTTATAAAATATTATTTCATGCAAAACGAGGAATACAAGAATTAAATTATGATGCTTTTAAAGTAATTAAAGCTTTAGAGCTTACTATTTATGATGATTTAAAATTTGTGTTGCCTTCGGATTTTGTAAACTGGGTAAAACTATCTTTGCTTAAAGGCAATGTAGTAAGAGATTTAGTAGAAAACATACAAGTACAGTCTGCTGTATCTTATATACAAACCGCGAGCTCTACTTTTACTTATGATGGAGATGATAATGTTAATACAGAAACTTCAGATTTAGACACGGCGAGAACTGACGGCAGTTTAAAAAGTATTTATTTAAACCAAGTTAACGATCAAAACGCTAGTCCCACTTATAATTCTTATGATAGTGATATATATAATTCCCGCATTGGCGCGAGATATGGTTTAAACACAGAAACAGCTAATTTCAACCCTACTTTTACTATTGACAAAAAAGCAGGGGTAATTAATTTTGATTCTACCATGGCTAATCAGAGCTGTATATTACAGTATATTTCTGATGGACTAGAAAATGGAGATGACGACGCTGTAAGTGTAAACAAACTATTTGAGGAATATATATATGCTTATATAAAATATGAACTTCTTAATAATAAATTTGGTGTACAAGAATACATTGTTAATAGAGCGCGTAAAGACAAAAGCTCATTATTAAGAAATGCTAAAATACGTTTAAGCAATATTCACCCAAGTAGATTATTAATGAACATAAGAGGAGAAAATAAGTGGCTAAAATAAAATGGCAAGAACACAGCGAAATTTTGTAAAAGGGCGTATGAATAAAAGCCTAGACGAAAGGCTTTTACCTAACGGAGAATACATCGACGCTCTTAACGTAAGGCTCGGATCTACTGAAGCTTCCGAAATCGGCGCTGTGGAAAAATCTAAAGGAAATACTCAGCTTACAAGCTTATATTTTATAGATCCCCTTACTAAAGTTAACACCCCTTTGAGTTCAAACGCTAGAACTATTGGAGTTTATGAAGACGGCACAAACGAAACATTGTATTGGTTTGTTCATGATCCTAATTTTCCTTTAGGGTATACAGGTAAAGCCGATATGATCGTTTCTTTTAATACTCTGCTTGGTCAAATAACTTATCATATAGTTAGTTTAGATGATGGAAGTGGGGTGAATACAACTTTAAATTTTAATCCTGAGTATTTAATAACAGGGGTAAATAAAGTAGAAAATTTATTGTTTTTTACAGACAACTATAATCCTCCTAGATTTATAAATATTAATGATGCCTATCCCGAACCTGCCCCAAGCACTATCTCCCCCGCAGCTTCAACGGCGTGGGCATTTATAGCAGGAAAAACTACTATTGCAGGCGTGGATTATGTAGGATTTCATAGAGCGCTACTTAGAGATTGTCCTTCATCTTACGGTTTTGGAACAGGAGCCCACCCTACCACCACGCAAATTGTTCTACCGGGAACAGATTGTTATACCGGTAATGTTGCAAATCAGGGGTATACCACCCAAAAGGGATACGGTATTCAAGGGGCCAACTTGGCTAGCGGTTTTGCTTTAACTCAATTTGCCTCCGATCAATCTCGGTTTGATACTTATTTTTCTATCATCTCTACAGACCCAGGGGGAGTCCCGGGAAACGGAAGTATGTCTGGAGGGATAACAGGAAGTGACGGGAGCAGTGGTACGTGGTATGCGAGGTATAGCATGCCTACTATTCAATATACTGACGGCACAGGGTTGCAACAAAATCCTGCCGCTTTCGCTGGCGTGTCCCTAACAGGGGTAACTCTTACTGAAGGGGTAGCTTATATATTAACTTTAACCGCAATAACTTAACCATGGCATACGTAGATCAGTTTAGCGCAGAAAGTTTGTTGGTTATAAAACAACCTCCTTTATCTTCTCCTACTATTGTTAATAAAAAAATAAGTGGAGAAAATAATTTTTTAGAGGATCGTTTTGTGTGTTTTGGCTATCGTTATCAGTATCAAAGTGGAGAATTTTCTGCGGTCTCTCAGTTTAGTGATCCCGCTTTTACTCCAGGGCCTTTTTCTTTTGCTCCTAGCAGTTTTTTAAATGAAGGAATGTTAAATGCTTATAATGCTGTTGAAATTACTGTTAATACAGGAGGCTCTTTGGTTACCGCTTTTGAGGTGTTGTTTAAAGAAATGGACAACCCTACTATAAAAATTATAGAAAAAATTGACAAAGCTGAACAAGGGTTAGGGGATGATAATGATTTTGTTTTTATGTTTGATAAACAAAAAATCTTCACTATTCTTCCGGAAAGTGAAATACTCAGGCTTTATGATAATGTTCCATTAAAAGCACAAGCACAAACCTTAATGGGTAATAGACTAGTTTATGGTAATTATCTAGAAGGGGGAGATCTTGTAGACAGATTTAATAACCCTGTTAAGTTTACCTATAACACAACCTTAAATACTGAAGATATTTCTTTAACCACCATCCCCACTACTACTGGAGACGGCGTGTATTCTATTGATGGAAGCGAAACGATTGCCGACTCTGTTGTGTCTTTAAGTTTAGGCGGATTGGCCTTAGATGAAGGATCCAATATTTCATGGGATATAATGATAGCTCATTCAACTTTTACAGGAACAGCTCCTTTTCCTACAGAAACCACTACTACTACTACCTTACATTTTAGTTATACTCTTCCACAAAAATTTGATTCAGTTTATGATTTAGCTACGAGCTCGGATTTTGTAGCTAAAATAGGCGCGGTCTCGGGCATTGAGCCTGTCTCTACTGCGTGTGATGGCTCGACTTTTACAGATGATCAAAACTGTTTGCTTCCTAACAACTTAAACGCTTTTGTTAAAACTGGCAGTGGTATAACCGGCAGCGGTGAGGCTATAGAAATATTAACTTTTGCTAATTCCAGCAGTATAGGGCTTCAGTTATTAGCCATGAATTATGTAAGCGGACTTCAAAATGTTTATGAGTATTATACTATTGTTTCTCATTTTGCGGAATATAGCAGCAGCACTAACAATTTGAGTCTTCATAGTAATAGAGGGTATGAAATTGGAATTGTATATATGGATCAATATAATAGAGCCTCAACAGCTTTAGTAAGCCCTGACAACACTATTCATGTGCCGTGTGAAAATTCTAACCTTTTAAATACTATTCGGGTTACTATTCCGGGAGGGCAAGCCGGGGGGAGCCCTGCACAAATTGCTCCATATTGGGCGACCCGCTATAAATTTGTTATAAAGCCAGATAAAACTACTTATGATACTATTTATGCGAATATATTTTATGAAGCCGACGATTCTAATGAAGTGTATTTTTTATTAGAAGGAGAGAACGCTAATAAAATAGAAAGTGGAGATAGATTAATTGTAAAAGCCGATGCTACAGGCCCGCGTTCTTCGTGTACTTATACCACGGTTTTAGAAAAAAAATCTCAAGCTAAAGATTTTATATCCGTAGACGACCCTTTAAATCCTGGAACTTCTCTTTCTATTTCGGCGGGGGTATATATGAAAATAAACCCTCACAATTTTACTGTAGTACAAGATTTGACGGCAGGAGGAAATATTGTTCAATATGGACAAGTGGGGTCAACAGAATGCAAAGCTTTTCCAAACCCCTCAGGTTATCCCGCAGTTTTTTATCCTGTTTCGGTTATTAATCCAGCGAGTGTATTACCCCCTACCAAATATATGGACTATACTTTACCGGAAGGCAGCAGGGTTAAATTTTCTATTAAACAATCTCGATATGGCAGAAACGGCCCTTGTGAAAAAAGAACCAATACTATAAATATTGAGGTAATTGCTACGGCGAATTACTCTAATTTTAAAGCCTTTTTTGATGGCGAAGGCGTAGGAGGGTTGTTTGAAACTGCCGCTGTTTCGCAGCCCGTCACTGGAGCTGTAGTTGTTAACACTTATAATAACACTTTGTTAACAAAAGCAGGAACCCCGACAGTAAGCGATTTGTCTACATCGGTATCAACGAACTATTATCAGTTTATTGAAAACACATCTAACGGCTGCACTTATTTATCAGTAACAGGCACAGCTTCGTGTGGAGGGGGTAAAAGAGGTTGCTCTAAAGCGGAAGTTAATATAGAGGTTATAAGAGCGGAATCTATGGTGGTTTTTGAAACGCTGCCCGCTGATGCTCTTCCTGATATATGGTATGAAAACGATCTTTCTTTTGCTATTGACGGGCTAGGGCAGCATCAAGGGAATGTGGAGTATTTATTGTGGGGACGATCAACTCAAAACCAAATAATAGATTTTAAAAACTCAGGGACAGTTACCGCTCAAGATGCTTTAATAGATACAGGGTTTTATAATTGTTTTGCTTTTGGAAACGGGGCAGAAAGTTATAAAATTAGAGATTCTATTACAGGTAAAACATTAAATTTTGGAAACCGAACAACAACTACTTCTTCTCAAATTTATAAACAAGCCCACAGATTTGCGGACCTTACTTATTCAGGGGTTTATAATGATGAAAGCAATGTAAACAAACTTAATGAATTTAATTTAGGGTTAGTTAACTATCAACCTTTAGAAGACTCTTTTGGGGCTGTACAAAAGCTCTATAGCCGTCGTACAGATATCTTAGTATTACAAGAGGATAGAATTTCTTATGTACTAGCAGGTAAAGATTTATTAACTGATGCTAGTGGAGGAGGTGCTTTAACTTCTGTTCCTAAAGTTTTAGGAACACAAATAGCACGATCAGAAGAATATGGCATTAGCAATAATCCAGAAAGTTTTGTATCATGGGGGTTAGATCATTATTTTACCGACGCTAAACGAGCAGCAGTAATAAAACTAAGAGGGACTGCAGGAACTAATGATCAGTTAGAAGTTATCTCTCAGACAGGAATGAGATCTTGGTTTAGAGACTTTTTTATTAATTCATTAAACAGTCAAAAATTAGGAGGGTTTGACCCTTATATGAATGAATATGTTTTGTCTAGCAATTCTCAATTAAAAACGTCGCCGCGAGCGTGTTTGGCGTGTAATGTTTCTGAAGATATTCAGTTGAGCGCTGACGAGGCGGCTTCTTATTGCGTAAATGTAGGAGCGGATATAGGCACGGTAACTATTACCTATACTATTCCAGGTGATGCAGGAGCGCCTATTATTACAGAGGTAGATACCCCTTCGGTGGGCACCGGCTTGCAAGACATAGTTACCGAACTCAATGATTTACCTATGGGAACTGAAGCTGCTTCAGCAGGCCCTGGTTATACCCTTAAAGCTTATTATAATGGAGTGGAATATACCACAGGGTTGGTGTATGAGAGCGGCACTTTAACTGTACCTAAAGAGCTTGTTAATATTACACAGATAACTATGTTAATTACCACGACCTCTACAGCCCCAGACACTATTGAAGTCAATGTAGGATGTCCTGAACAAAATATGATAACAATTTATAACATTGCTATTACAAGCAATAATGAAGCTACTGAAACTATTCATAATGAATACAGATGGACAGACGGAGTGTTCTCTTCTCCTATTCATTCTAATTTAGTAACCTTCTCCTCTAGTCAATCTACTCCAATCGTGTCTCAATATGAGACGATCTCTGGGCCAAAAGGAGCGGGCGTTGTTCCAGACACAGGAGCTACAGTAAGTATAATGAGTGAGAAAAAATCTACAGACAATTTTGTCTTTGATACTACAAGAAATGAATTTTTATATTTAAGATCAGCTACCGTATATGCTAATACTTCAACAGACATAGCTTCTTTATTAGCAGCCTCATCTACAGCATCTCCAGTAGTCACCAGCGGAACGACCAATTATGCTGATTTTACAATGCCTTCTGGAACATCTTCGGAAAATAATTTATATTTAATTTGGGATTATAGAAAATCTACAGTAGTTACTTTATGTGAAGATACTACAGCATTTACTGCATGTTGTAACTGTACTTTAGCACCAAGTCAGCCTTGTGGAGTAACAGCTTCATTCTCAGGAACAGCATCTTATCCATACAGCTCTACTGTTACTTTAGGAGCGACCACAGGAACGGTTACTTTAACCTATGAAAGAACTTTACAACCCTCTCGATTTATTGTAGAATTTGACGGAGCAGTAGTAATAGACACTCAATACATTGGAGATTTAACTGAATTAAGTAATTTACAAAACACGTTAATAGGAAACAACCCAGCCACGGGATCTACATTTGTAGACCCAGTAAGCGGTAATCCTTACGGCACAGGCGCAGGATCTCAAGCTATCCCTACAGTAAATAATGGAGGTTTTGTGGCAGGAACTAGCGGAACGGCTACCTTTACCAAATCTACAGCAACAACAACATGTACACTAAAAGTATACAGCCCAATATCAAGCAGTAATTGGAACGCTAAAACTTCATGTGTAACTTAAAAATTTAATCTATGGCTCAAGGAACATTTTATTTTGATACAGCATCTTTCTCTAATGCAACGGCACTCTATACAGACGCCGACTTAACTACATTAGCAGCCGACGGGTTTTATTCAGACGAGATTATAGTTAGAGAACAAATAAGCGGTATTTTACAAGCCGCCACTACTTGTTCAGGATGTGGAGGCGCTCCACCAGTTGTTACATTATATAATGTTACTCAAAACGTAGACAATCTTATTACCGGAGGAAGCCTAGGTGGGGAATATACTTTAACAGGAGATTATCCTGGGCCTGTTACCAAACAATATCAATCTGGACAAGCTTATTCTTTTAATATAGGGCTTAGTCTAGCCGATGGTTATGAGTGTACCACTGGGTTTACTGCCAGTAATCCAAGTGGATTAACGCCGGTGGGAGGCACAACAGTAACTAACACTTTAACTTGTGCTATTCAACCTATACCGGTGGTTGCTTCTGTTAAATGGTATTATTTTTCTGGGTGTCCAAATCAAGATGGTACAACCTCTCAAGGGGGGTTTGTGGCGTTTAGGGCTGCCGATGTCCCTAGCGTAAACCAAAGATATTTGCGTGCCAAACCTGATGGCACTAAAGATTATTATTATTATGATCAAACTATACCTGCTCAAACAACAGTTTCATCAGGGGTTCAACTCGCCCGGTCAGGTGAACTAGAAATGCTTCCAGGGGAAACAAGCTGCCCTCCGATTGTTTCGGCGCCTCAATACGTTTATCAATTTAAAAACTGTGCCGATAATAGCACTAATCATTATGCGGTCTTTAGTCAACCACAGGTTCTAGATACTCTAGCTATGTGGTGGCAATCAGATGCTCCTCAAAAAATGAGATATAAGAATGGAGTATCCACTTATTCGATAGTGAGGCAACTAAAAAATGCTGCTGATTATGCAGGATTTAATCAATTAACCGATCCACTTTTAGTAGATCTAGATGGTGTAACTTCTAATCTGTCAACCTTTAAAGGCCCTGCTTATGGCTGCCCGCAGACCTATCCTATTTTTTCCTTATGTGACGGGAGTCAAGCCGTTCGTTATAGAACAGGAGCAACCGCTAGTCAAGCATCTACTTCAATTCCTATTAATGACTCGTTCTTTACAAGAAACGGGGGCCTTTTTAATGGTCTTTATCTTTACCACGGGCAATGTTATATAGCCACAAAGCAGACTACAACTAATCCAGGTGATTTTATTAACATCTTACAGCCTCAATATCTAATTAGAGATCTGAGCGCCACGGATTGTAGTGATTGCGGGAGCATGCAAGCAATATAAAGCGGAATATATTTGGAAAATATTTGGAAAATATTTAGTAAATTTTAATAAAATTAAATGAAATCTATATTTGTGCAAATAGCAAGTTATAGGGATCCCGAGCTTATCCCTACACTTAACAGTTTGCTAGAGAACGCTAAATATCCCGACCACCTCACTATATGTATAGCTCATCAACACAGCAAAGAAGATCCTTGGGATAGTTTAGCTTTATTTCATCAAGACAAAAGATTTATTATAATTGACATTCCGTGTGAAGATTCTCAAGGAACATGTTGGGCGAGAAACCAAGTTCAACAACATTATAATAATCAAGATTATACTTTACAATTAGACTCTCATCATAGGTTTGTAAAAGATTGGGATGAAATATTAATTAATACACTTGTTGACCTTCAACAAAAAGGACACCCTAAACCGTTGCTAACTACCTACCTTCCTTCTTATAGTCCTGATTCTGATAAACGTGAACCCAAACCCTGGGGAATGTCTTTTGATAAATTTACTCCCGAAGGTGTGGTATTTTTTTTACCTTATGCTATAGATGAAAAACTCAACTCTCCTCGTCCCGCTCGTTTTTATTCGGCACATTTTGCTTTTACTTTAGGAATATTTTGTAAAGAAGTTCCTCACGATCCTTTATTTTATTTTCATGGAGAGGAAATAACTATTGCGGTGAGAGCTTATACTTGGGGTTATGATCTGTTTCACCCTCATATCTTGATAGCCTGGCATGAGTATACACGTCAGGGTCGCGCCAAACATTGGGACGATCATCAAGACTGGGTAACACAAAACGATGTGGCTTATTCTCGAACACGAATGTTGTTGGGAATAGACCAAGAAATTTGTTCGCCGTGTAGCAAGAAAACTTTTACAGGTTATGATTTAGGAGAAGAAAGATCGTTAAAAGATTATGAACAATATAGCGGCATAAGGTTTAGAGATAGAGCGGTTCAACCTTCTACTTTAAATAATAACCTTCCTCAAAAACGCACCGAACCGTATGTAAATAAAGTAAATTATAATTTTAGATTTTACAAGTCGAGTTTTCAGAATACCGATTATGTTTTTGTGGCAGTAATTTTAGAAGATAAACAGGGTAAAGAAATATATAGAAAAGACTTTCAAAAAGACACCATCCAACAATGGTATCTACAAGACATTATTAATATTGAATTAGAGTATATGGGCAGCCTTCCTTATAAATGGGTTGTGTGGCCTTATAGCCTAAAAAACAAATGGGTAGACCGCATAGAACACATTATCTAGGTATTAAATAAAATCGTAATTTTGTAACAATTCTTAAAACATGTCATATAAAAGTTGTGGGGTTAGGGTTTTTACTAATGATCTTATTAATAGACAAGCTACCCTGTACTCGGGGATTGATGGTGTTGATTATGTAGTAGCAAATAGGGCGGATGTATGGATTAATGATCCCTTAACTTTTGACGCTTCTCATGTTCCTTATGCTGAGTCGGAGTGGGTAGATGGTTTGGGAAGTGTACAAACTATAGGGGTTATTTTAGATTCTAACGGAAATGAAGTTTTAAGATTTTATCCCCCTAATTTAATAAGAGCTGCTTCAGAGGCTCAGAGAAAGGCTGTTACTCAACCAAAGAACCCTCCAGCCTTTCCTGTCGGACAATATCAGATAGTAACTTTTGACCCTTATACTTCTAACCCTAGAACAGCGGGCGAGGGAATAATTTGTATAGCAGGACTCTCAACAACCCCGACACCTACTCCTACTTTTACCCCTACTTTAACCCCCACACCCACTCCAGCTACCCCTACACCCACCCCTACAGCAACCCCATTACCCACCATTACCCCCACTCCTATTCCTTTAAACCCTGTGCCCCTGGCTCAAACCCCTATAGGAGAACAGTTTACTTTAACTTATAGCGAAGCGGTAAAAGGGTGGCCCTCTTTTTATTCCTACCATCCAGATTATATGACAGGAATGAATAATTATTTTTATTCTTTTAGCGGAGGAAATTTATTTAGACACAATACTAATGTATTGAGAAATAATTATTATAATCGACAATATAATTCTTCTATTACTACAGTATTAAATGAATCTCCATTAGAAAATAAATTGTTTAAAACTGTCAGTTTAGAATCCGACTCCAGCTGGTCTGTAACTTTAAACACTGATATAGAAAATGAGGCTTTTATGAGCGCCACTTGGTTTGAAAAAAAGGAAGGGGCTTATTATGCGGCGGTTAAAAATGTTGCGCAAGTTCCTGCTCAATTAAATTCTTTTGCTTTTAGATCGGTAAATGGCATAGGAAACACCACGGGCTTTACTATGACTAATCCCCGTGTATTTTCTTTTTCAGTTCCTATAGACTCTATTATTAGTATAGGAGATTATTTATATTATAACGATCAATATTCTAATTCTCCTGCTTTAGCTGGTGTAATAACAGCTATGAGTGCCACCTCTATAACCGTAGACAGTACTATTAACGGAGCCACTAACCCAACGACAAACACCCCATTAATGTTAGCTTTCAAAAACACTATCTCTGAATCACACGGAATTTTAGGCCATTATTCTATTATTAAATTAGAAAATAGAGGGCCGCTTTCAACAGAACTTTTTGCAGTAGAGTCAGAAGTAATGAAAAGCTATCCTTAATTTTTAGTATCTTTGTTGTAAAATGAAATTTAATATAAGAAAGCTAGCGTTTAGCGACTATGACGAGTTGTTAGTACCTTGGTGGAAAGACTGGAGATGGGACGCTCCTCCTCGCGATTTTTTACCCGATAATGGGGAAAGCGGAATGATAGTGTTAGACGGCATAATTCCTGTTTGCGCAGGTTTTGTTTATATAACAAACTCTAAAGCCTCATGGGTAGACTGGATTATATCTAATAAAAAATATACAGACAAAACCAAAAGACCCGTGGCATTAAATATGTTGATAGAAAGTTTAACAAATGTGTGCAAAGCTAATGGAAGCAAATATGTTTATGCTCTTATTAAACATAAATCTTTGATAAATTTATACCAACAACAAGGTTACATACTAGCAGATCAATATAATCAAGAAATGATAAAAACTATTTAATATGGGTATTATAACAACAGTCGCCCTTACAGGGGGGGCAATTACAAGCGGAGTTATAGCGGCGGGCGCATCTTTTGCTGCTTCTACAGCGGTTGCAGGAGTGAACATCGCTCAATCTGGCAAACAAAGAAAAGCGATGGAGAGAGCTCAAGATAAATCAGATTTAGCTATGCAAAAAGCACAAGATAGTTTAGATGTTAATTTTATGAAAGGCGCTTCTATTCAAAAAGAACCTTATGAATTACAGCGAGAAGCAGGGTTAACAGGGGTTAATCAAATTGTTCAAGCCGCTCAAGAGGGAGACCCTAGAGGGCTTGCCGCTGCGGCTGGTAGAGCAGCATTAGCTAATCAACAACTACAACGAGACACTAGAATCGGAATGAGTAAAGAGCTTCAGGCTTTAGATGTTACCGCTCGAAAAGAAGACGCTAGGTTAGCCGGCCTTCGAGCAGGGCTCTATAGTGGTGAGTCACAGCTGGCGGCAGGGAAAGCTTTATATCATGATCAACAAAGACAAGCTGCTAATGTGGGTATAGCTCAAGGCCTTGCTGGAATGGGGACAGCATTAACAGCAGGGATAGCTGAATATCCCGCAACAAAGCAACCTACAGCACCCCCAACTAATCTAAATATTAATTTAGACGCTGACACCTCAATAGAAGGAATGCTTAAAACGCTTAATCCTATGTATGGAAGAGCTTTTGGAGACCCTTATCCTAATCCTAATTCACTGGACAACCTCTATAACCCCTCTTTACCTTCTTATGATTTTAATGTCCCTGGACTAACCTCTCGATCTTTAAATCGTTTTGATTTTATGGACTACAATTATAGAAACCCTAATTACCAGATTCAATAATGGCTAAACAAAATTTTAGTCCCGGGGCTAATCCTTATTCATTTTACAACAGAAGAAGATCTGGCTCGACTGATACCATAGGAGATGTGTTAGAAGGGTTTTTAACTACTGTTGGAGCGCAAGAGCAAGACAGAGAAGATCGTAGACAAAAGTGGCGCGATGAACAAGCAGCGTTTGCTAAAAGCCGTGATGAACTTAAAGCTTCTCCTAATCAAAATGCTAATGCTTTTATGGCTAATTGGAGTCAAGGGCTGCAAGATAATGCGCGCAATCTTCAATATCAATTAGAAAATGGGCAGATTAAAAGTTCGGACTATACTAAAGCGTGGGCGAATTTAACCAACACCAACACTCAGCTTATTTCCGCTCAGACAAATTATCAACAACAAGCTCAAAAACTTTATGAAGATTTTACTGCAGGAACAGGTAGTGCGGCGAACATGCAAGCTATAAATGAATTTAACCGATTAACAGACTGGGCAAATTTAAAGACAGAAATAAACGAAGATGGCTCTATGAATGTTTTTAATACTAAAACTGGTGAGGTTGTAACTCCTTATTTTTTAAGCAATCTTACAGGATCTAATGTGCTTAAATACCAAGCACAAGCGGAAGCAAAAAAAATAGTAGACCAGTTTGGCGCAAGGTCTGTAAGGAATGGTTTAGGGGTTACTATTCAAGGGACTTATCTTCATATTTCTGAAGATGGCGAGGCTCAAGCAGAGTTAGAGGAGGCTTTAACATCTGTATCAAGAGGGATGTTAAACAATTCTTCTACAGCTTCTGTTTTAATTGATCAACTAGGATATACGACGGTATGGGATAAGAAAGATGTTAAGAAAGGAAAAACTATTTTACGTAAAGCCGATG
>Ga0080013_1000407_pt1 | contig 60920 bp, 73 predicted proteins | sample ETNvirenome_6_85_FD_69236 | JGI IMG/M metagenome (GOLD analysis project Ga0080013, IMG submission 69236) | Marine viral communities from the Pacific Ocean - ETNP_6_85 (SPADES assembly) (version 2) | ecosystem: Environmental > Aquatic > Marine > Oceanic | place: Pacific Ocean | collected 2013-06-19 | reverse complement strand
TCCACCTGTAACATTTCTCATAGGTGTTGGAACAGATACAAAGATAAAATCAGAATCATTAATAGTTTCTTCGATAGTATTCATAGACTTAGCAATGTTTTTATCATATATTTTTATATTTGCGTGCAATCCAAATCCTGCTACAATTGATGATCCTACAAATCCGTTTCCAATAATTCCTATACTATACTTACAATTCATTCTAATATCCTACGAATCTTCTCTATTCCAGTCGCTCTTAAGCATTGATAAAATAGTGCTATCCCAATATCTTCCTTCATTGTAATACTGGTCTCTCATAACACCTTCTTTAATAAAACCAAGCTTTTCATAAATGTGAATAGCCTCATTGTTAGAATAGACTTCACACCATATTCTATTTAGATTTAAATCATTAAAGCCATACTTTATCAATGTTCTAAGGGCATCACTTCCTATTCCCATTCCTCTAAAATTAAAGTCGCCGACGTATATGGTGAACTCAGCTGCTCTGTTAACCCAGTTAACATAGTAAAGACCACAGTGCCCAATTAATCCTCCGGATTCTTTGTCGTGAATTTCAAAATCAAACTGATTTGGATTATTTAGAACCCTATTTTTATACCAGCTATCCTGCATCGGCTTGCTAATTTCTCTAAACTCTCTAAAGTATCTTCTTAGATTTGGGTTATTTCTCCAGCTTCTCAATGTCTCTATTGAATCTGGATTAACAGCTGTAAGAAAACACTTTTCTCCCTTAATCACTTGACTACCTCTCTAATGATCATAAATCTTTCAGCAAACTCCAGGCCACATTCAGAACCATAGACTGCTGCTAGTCTTTTAACATTATCAAAAGATCTAGGATGAGGATGATCTCTCATCTCATCTTTATAGAATGATAATGCATTAATTTTATCTTCTAATTGAGATTCAATATTGACATAGCAGTTTGGAACAAACCTAGACATCGGCATCCACTCAGAAGAAGAGGGAACCTCATATGACATTATCTTTATAGGACTAAAAATATTTAAACCTCTAAATGCAGTTATAGTTGCATTATATACAATTCTATGATCGATGTTCAAGCAAAAAGGAGAGTGGGTTAGTACTAGATCAGGTCTAATATCTTTATCAGAAATATAAAATTCTATCTTCTTCACAACGTCTAAAAGAGGGACTGAATCCATTTTATTATCAGGAAAATTAAAAGATTTATATTCAAATATTCCCAAAGCATGAGAAACCTGAGAAAGCTGAGATGTTCTTTGTCCAGGTTCTCGGGAGCTAACTCCGTCTGTAAATGTCAAGAGTCTAACACAAGATCCAAGAGATGAAAGTTTGGCAATTGTTCCGCCGCACCCTAGTGTCTCATCATCGGGATGAGCAGCTAAAACTAAAACATTTTTATATCTTTCTAAACCTAGCATCGCAAATCAAATCTCCCCTATTATCAAATCCAGCTCTAGAAAATTCTATAACAAAATTTCCTATTTTTATATTTGAATTTAGATATCCTTCTCCATCTAGCATTCTAATTTGATCATATACATTAGAAATTTCACAATTAAGATTAAGACTAGAATTCTTTCTTCTTCTATAGACTTTCATATCAGATTCTGCATCTTGACAAATGGGAGTCGGATTTTCTTTAATGCATTTCTGTATTAGATTAAAAGATTGAGATCCAATTGTCATCCATATATCTCTTAGACTTCCCTGAAGTGTGATTTCACTGGAACAATATACACCTCCAGAATCAACTTGGCCAGTCATTTCTATTGCGTTGACCTTTGAGCTAATAACCTTATCCATTATTTGATTCTGTATCGGGCTTCCCCCTCTTCCCAGAGGCAGGTTAGATGTATGCAAAACAACACACTTATAAGAAGACCATATCTCTCTAGAGACGATGTGAGACCAGTGAAAAAAGAAAATCCAGTCTGGATTAAGATCTTTTATAAATGGAATCTCATCTATATTTGATATTCTTATCCAGGTGACAACTTCACTACTGTTAGAAAGCCTTTTGTAGAGAAAATCTGACCATTCATTGTTCTTAGAGACAAATATACAATTAGTCATTTTTATTCTCAAAGATGTCAGACAGTTTTAAAATAGTCCCTGAATCAATATCTTTCTGAATAAAAATATTGCCATTTATTATCTCTAGATAGCCTGAAGCTGGAATAGAGTCTTCGAACCACGGTCTCATTGTTGTTATATTTTCTCTTGAAAGCCTCTCACCTTTCTTTAGTGGCCTTTTTGTTACTACTGATCTTGTTGCATGAACAAAACTAGATTCACTCTCAGAAACTTTACTTTCTCTAATACCCATGGATTTTTCCACTGATCTAATGTTCTGAACCATTATAGATAGCTCAAGCGGCTGGATCGCGAATGGATGATCTGGGCCTTCCATATTTCTGTCTAATGTAAAATGCTTCTCAACAACTTCTGCTCCGAGAGCTACAGCTACAGGCGGAATTAATATTCCCCTAGTGTGATCAGATATTCCAATCTTAACAGGAATAGAAAAAGAAGTGCTTTTAAGAACTCCTATCTGACCTAGACATATCTGTGAAATCGGTGTTGGGTAAGCGTGATTTCCATGTAGAAACGTTACGTCTGCTTCTGGATTAACGTCCTGAATCCATTCTAAAATATTTTTCATCATAGGGATGTCGCACTTAATACCAGATGTTATTATCATTGGTAAACCCGTTCTAGCAACACATTGAACAATTCTTGGATCTGTAGCTTCAAATCCAGCTATCTTAAATCTCTTGACTCCGATTTCATAAAGCTCATCAACTGCCTTTTCATCAAAAGGAGTAGACATAAACTCTACTCCGCAGTCATCACAAAGCAGCTTTAGATCTTTTTGCCAAGATCTAGGAAGCTCAATGTCTTTTATTAACTGATTAATATCTGTATAGCCTGCAAAGTCAGGTGTATTTTTAGCGTAAAGTGTCTCTGAGGAATATGTTTGGAACTTTACAGCATCTGAGCCTGACTTAGCAGCACTTTCTATAAGGCCCTTAGCAATTTTCCAATCTCTATTGTGATTAGCACCAGCCTCAGCTATGACAAATGTTTTCACGTATTTTTCCTAAAAACAGAAACTGACCTCTTTCCCTCAAGGACAGAATCAATATTGTCAATATTTTCTTTAACAGTCTTAAAAGATTCTTCAGCAGCATTTAGTGTAAACTCTATATCTAGCTTTGTATGAGCAAAACTTATATAAAGGACATTAGAAAACAAAACACCCCTCTTTACCATTTCTTGATAAAAAAGATCTTTCATTCCTGATGGATCTTTGTGATCTTCTGAAAATGTAAGATTATGTCTTGGCCCAGATCCTGCAAAATTTATAGAAAGGTCATACTGTCTTGAAAGCAGGTTCATTCCTTCTTCAAATCTTCTTCCTAGATCCCAAATATGACTATATTCTTTATTCTTAAGCTCTTTAATGGTTGCTATAGCTGCTGCAAGGGAAAGACACTCACCGCCAAATGTCATTGAAAAGAAGATATGATCAAGCTCTTTCATATACTCTTTTTTTCCAGCTATAGCAGATATGGGCAATCCATTTGCCATTGCCTTTCCAAAGCACGCCAGGTCAGGTGTTACTCCATAGTGTGACTGAGCACCACCGATATCCCATCGAAATCCTGTTACAACCTCATCAAAAATTAGAAGAGCACCATGTGACTTACAAAGATCTTTAACACCTTGAAGAAATCCATCCTTTGGAGGTGTAAGAGCCTGAGCTTCCATTATAACAGCAGCACATTCGTGATTTTTTAATATTCTCTCTAGGCTTTCGAGATTGTTATATTCAAATTCGTGAATTATTTCACCTAGAGATTCAGGGACACCATATGATCTAAGACTAATTGCATGCCAGTCTCCCCAGCCATGATATCCACATTTGGCAATATGCTCTCTTCCAGTATACGATCTAGCAATTCTAACAGCAGCAAGGTCAACATCAGTTCCATTCTTTCCAAACCTAACCTGTTCAGCGCAGGGTATGGATTCAATCATAAGACTGGCCAGTTCTTGCTCAAGAACTGTAGGCAAAGAAAATATAATTCCCTTTTCTAGCTGTTCTCTTACAGCTCTGTTTGTTGGTTCATGATTGTATCCTAGTATAATTGGGCCGAGGCCGCACATAAAGTCTAAATATTTATTACCTTTATGATCCCAAATATAGGCACCCTCAGCCCTGTCTGCAAATTTTGGATAAACCCCGTCAACAAATTGATCTGGGCACTTACTCATTGTCTGGGTTCCGCGAGGCATAAGTGATAAAGCGTTAGCCCAGAGATCTTCTTGTTTCATATCTATAATCCTATTTTATGATATAATCTTAAACAGTCTTCGTATGTATTTACAGGACCGTTTTTTAAAATATGCCTCCACTGATTTTCATAGGATTTATTAATATCTTCTAAAGAAAAATTGATACTAGTCAATTCACTGTCGTCTGATATGACCTGGCAACTTCTAGTGTATTTTTTACTTCCATAAGAAAGTAAAAAATTAATAATTTTATCATTGTATTCCCAGACCATAGAGCAAGTGTCATTAGAGTCAACTGTTATATCAAATAGCCTCTTTTCTAACACATGACAAGAATTAGGCATCCCAAATAAAGAGAAAGCATAATCAGGCTCATGAATAAAATCCAAAAGAGCGCCGCCGCCCTGCGATATTATAGAGCTATATTTCTCTCTGTGATCTCCCTTTCTCCAATCTGGCAGATACGACATTGATATAATATTAGCGATTTTTACTCTATGCGATATGTCTTGAAGATCTCTGTAAGCATTAGTAAATCTAAGGTTACATCCAACATGAACTTTTCTGTGATCAACATCTCCCATAAATTTTTTAATTTTTTTAGATGAAATATCTAAAGGCTTTTCAATAAAGATCAATCTATTGATTTTAGAAAATCTAGAAAGAACATCCAGGTGAGAAGAAGTGGGAGTTGTAATTATTAAAACATCATACTCACTATGGATACAATCTTCTATTTTTAGCTCTGTGTTTAAATCAACTATATCAAAAGAGGAATTAGAAAAAATAGAAGAAAGTACTGAGTGATGTCGCCTTCCTATGCTTCCGTATCCAACAATGCAAAATCTCACGCTATACCTCAAAAGATATTCTATTGTTCTCTATGAGAGTGTGGAGAGCCCTGACTATTTCAAGATCTTCTGGAGTATCAACAGAAAACTTCCCAGTTAATGATATCTTTCCAGTATTAAAGACACTACACTTCTTATTTCTCTTAATCCAGGGTGTGACATGCTCAATATCGTATTGGCTGGTAGCATTATTGTGAGCTTCGATTAGAGATCTAAAGTTAAAAACTTCTACATTAAATCCATCCGGCGTGTCTGTATCAGTCTGATAATCATCGGGATTGTCTGCAGATAAAACTCTTGTAACCGTGCTATTGTTAATATAGTCGAAAGTCTTTTCTTTAAAATAGCTTACTGATCTATCAATAAAGATAGGGCTTATTAAAAAGCAATCTGATGTTATTCTAACAACTATATCTTCTTCTTGACAGCCTTCTTCTTCTAGGCTTGTCTGATACCTGTCTAAAACATTGTCTTCAGATCCCCCGTGTATAGAAATCTTTTTACTATTATAGATTGAACTTAGCTGGTTTTCAAATATTTCTTTTTGATCTTTTGGAACTACAAGTAGAACCTTTTCTGAAATAGAATCTTTACAAGAACTAAGAACATGCTCTATGGCTAATCTTTTTCCTATTTTTTGAAATATTTTATTTGGAAATCTTTTCGAAGTCAATCGAGCCTGTATAACACAAAAAATCTTACTCATGAAATCCCTCCAGTGATTTAAAGATTAATTCCCTTCTATAGGGCAATATAGATAATTTATCTTCTTTAATACTGTATTTTATATTTGAAGAGTCAATAATCTTTCTCTTATCATTTTTTTTGATTCCGTCAAAATCATATCCAAATGCCAATAGTTCTCTTTTGCATTTTTTAGAAACAAGATCAAAAAGCTTTTCACTATAGTACGACTTCCACTTGTCTATACTAGACCCAGGCGGTCTAGAAGATTTAGTCAATTCTGGTTTTATAAATTTATAACCAAACTGTAAAGAAAGAGCCTCCAGACAAAAATCTATAAACTCTAGTCTAAATAAAATTGGACACCTGCAGTTGTCCTTGTTGTCAAATATTGGAAAAAATAAAAAATTCTTATTATTTGCAACAGGCCATTTATAATCTAGATCACAATATGATTCAATAAAATAATCAAAACTACTAAATATTTTTTGATTACTATTTCTATTCCACGGCCATCCAAAGGTAAAGTAAGTTACAAGTAAATTAAATGGATTTCTTAAAACAGAAAACCAAAATAGTCTTTTTTTAAATATTTTAGTTTGATCTCTATTCCAGGCTCTTGCAACACCACTATCAGATATAACTGAAGAAGGTCCGTTTAAGTCAGAGCATATATAGTGATCTCCCCTTAGAATCGGACCTTCAGTCGGGCAAAGATGTCCTTTATCTATTAGCCCCTTAATCTGATCAACTCTCATCTCTGACTTGTTGGCAAAGTCTTCTTGCTCCTGAGATAATAAGATTGAGACACCTGGATGATTATTTTTCCTTACTAAAAATGAATCTGTTCCCGGTTGAAGGTGATTTGTTTTCCAGATTCCTGAATTATACATTGCCTGTCTAACATACATTGTACCGCACTTAGGCATTAAATTAGCATAAATCTTACTATGATTATTTTTAAAAATAAGACAATACTCATTAAAATTTTCTGGTATCTCTAAATTAAGATAGTCTAGGGACATTTTAAATCAATACTCATCAGCAGTCTTTCTATCTTTAAACTCACCATCTGCCTGTAGTGCATAATCACACTTAGCGCAAGCTGAAAGCTCATAAAACTTACCTTCAAAATGCTTTTTTCTAATATGATTAAGCTCATCAGAATTCCATATTTCTTGTAATGTCTGATTGTTTATATCACCTAGAGGTAGCTCATCATCATAATCACTGCAGCACGGAAAAACTCTTCCATCATCATAAACTGTCAGCCTAGTAAGGAGCTGAGAGCAGACAAAATTAGACTTATACCCTTTTTTAAATCTTCCAGTCTGTCTGATGCTATTGTCAGACTCAATGTAATCAAGAAGACCTATTGAGTCAACTATGGGAGAAAAAAGATCTACCATATCCCTTATCTCTTTCTCTGTTACACCCGGAAGCTTTATAAAGTTTATTCTTGTGACAGGCGTAATAGAACCCATCTCCTCTCGGATATCTTTAAACCTCTTTACGTTTTCAAGGACCTGTTCATACTTAGCGCCCGTTCTAACTTTTTCATATTTTTCCTTATAAGGAGAGTCAAATGATATAATAAGCTTATCAAGACCTGAAGAGATTAGGTCTCTTGATCTTTTCTCATTTAATAGGACACCGTTTGTGTGAAAGAATATATCAATAATTCCCTTTGACTTGGCATAAGCGACCATCTCTCCGAGCTTCTTATGGAGAAGTGGCTCCCCTATAACATTTAAGTTTAAAGCATAGACACCATTTTTTGACATATCATCTATGATCTTCTTATAAAGTTCGAAATCAATATTTCCAGGCTTTCTCCATGTCCCTTTTTCTATTCTCTGTGTTCTTGAGCAAAATGGACACTTTAGATTACAATGACTTGAAACCTCAATATCTAAGTGAAGCGGACTGTCAGCTACCTTAAGCTCTCTTGGATATTTAACCCACTCTTTTCTATATTTTTTATACTCTTCAGAGTGCTGAGATTCCCATTTTCTCCAATTATCATTCTTTATATCTTCAAAACAGTGAAAAACATCAGAAGATCGCTCTTCGTGACTTTCTTTTTCAGGATGAATGGGCTTCAATAATCTCTTTAATTTCTGTAATTTCCATTTGAATATCTTCATCATCTGAAAAATACCTCTCTCTGTCTATTGGTTTAAAGTGTGTAGAATAGTAATCGTTTATATTCATCCACTCAGAGCTTTCAGGTGTGATTATAAAATACTTGCCTACACCAAATGCTCTCTCGCTTTCTCTTCTGTTTAAAAGCTGTTCGTGTATCTTCTCTCCAGGCCTAATTCCAATAATCTCAATAGGCTTTCGTGGGTCAACACACTTTGCTATGTCTACTACTCTAGATGCTTTAATCTTAGGGACAACAATTTCTCCGCCGACCATGTTATCAATTGACCATTGAACCATTTCAACACAGTCCCTGATGTCCATCCAGAATCTTGTCATCTTGTCATCTGTTATCTTAAAGTGAGACTTTGAAACCATGCTATTAAATATTTCCACTATGCTACCTCTAGAGCCTATAACATTTCCATATCTTACACAAGAAATTTTAGTCTTTTTATTTGAATCTTCATCATTCTTGCTATAAGAATTACTAAAAATAGAATACTTTTCTGCAAGCATTTTTGTCGAACCATAAAAGTTAATAGGCTCAACTGCCTTATCTGTTGAAAGAACTACAACCTTTTCAACCTCTTCCTGAATTGCAATATCGCAGACATTTTTTGTTCCATTAACATTGGTCTTTATGGCTTCACCTGGGTTATATTCACAGAAAGGAACATGCTTTAAAGCAGCAGCATGAATAACATAGTCGACACCTTTAAAGGCAACCGCAAGTCTTTCTCTATCTCTAATATCTCCAAGAAAAAATCTAAATCTCTTATTAGTCTGTTTGACACCTATTTTATTGTGAAGATATCCCTTTAGATTATGCTGCTTGTATTCATCTCTACTAAAGATAACAATTTTTTCATAAACATTTGATTCAAGACAGAAGTTTACAAAGGCCTTTCCAAAAGTCCCAGTACCGCCAGTTATAAGAATTGATTTTTTTGACATTAATTCCCTCAGATAATATTCAATAAGATTTTAATAAATTTTTTAAGAATTTATCAACATATTGATTAAAATCTTTAAAACTCCTATCAGGAGAATCTTTCTCAATTCTCTCAATTTCAGAAAAACAATCTTCTGTATATTCTTCTATGTAAGAAAATATCTTAGAACTAGGCTTAACATATCCTCTTCTATTTATTGGAATTGATTCATCACCATTGTATTTTTGAATATTCTTTGAATATTCAGGAAGGGCAAAGTCGATATAGGGTATTCCAACAGGAATAAGATCAAAATAGGCTGAAGTTCCAAATCCCATAGAAATTGTAGAAAGTGATGGAAAGACCACAGCTTCACTAGGATACCACATATCATCAAAGCAAACAGAAATATTAGAATGATCATAATAAGGTCTTGGAATCCCTTGATTTTTTCTTCTTTGCTTTATTACAATGTTATAATCTTTGTTAATTAAAAAATTAACAATACCCAGAACCTCTTTGTGATACCCATTTTCAGGATAAAATAGAAAAGCTGACTTTTTATCCATATAGTCTTTAAATCTTTTAGGAATTAGATTGATTTGATCATCTATATTCCAAAATGAAATTGGGACTTTAGACACTATAGAACTAGAATTAAATCTATTCTTGAGATCATCTTGATAGCACTTATCAGTAACAATATAGTCACTAGACTCTGATGCAAAATTAAAATAATCTAATCCATGCTGAATACAAAATCTCTTTTCATAGTTGAATGAACTTTTAATAGATTTTTTATTTTGCTTACCGGGCTTTATATTAAAATCAGAAATATTTTCAATGGTAAACAAGATATCAAAAAACGTTGATGAATCTATATTTTCTGCATGAGAAATCTTAATATCTGAAAAATTAGCTGATTCAAATATCGATAGAAATCTTTTAAAATTTAAGTCTACAGAGTTATATTTTCCACTTGAAGTATAATAAAGATAGAAATTTATTCCGCTCTTATGTCTGCTTAGTCCAGAATATAAGGGTAAAAAATACCTTAGATCTGTCATTCCCTCACAAAGAAAAGCTATGTTCATTTCTTCTTTCCAAATAATATTATGTAGAGCTGTGGACTTGACTCCCATAAAGCCAACATGTTTATCCCTGGACTGTCAAACAAAGATGAAATCACATTGAGATCCATCAAAACAGGAACCTCTTGCCCTATTGCCATCTTAACATCTGGATATCCAAGTTTTTCAACCCATTTCTCAAATACTTTAAACTCTGGATGAAGAGAAAACTCGTCATTCCATAAGCATGACCAAAGATAGTTATCACTGCTATAAAAAGATTCATGCTCACCATTCTTCTTCCAGCCGATCTTATAGTTATCATATCTCCAATGATCACCAAGACCCCAGTCAATTAGTATCTCACCGTTATCTTTTAAAAGATTGTGAAAGTTTGACATCATTTTTTCAGGATTCTTAGAAAAATATGCGCACCTAGTACAGACTATAAGATCGAATTTCTTACTATTATCATATGGATATTCGTTTATATTCCAGTTTCCAAGAGATAAATCATAAAAATTCTTATCATCTGAAACAAACCAGTCTGTGAACTGGTTACTTTTAGAAAATCCATAGAATCCTATAGATTCATATTCTTTTTGATCATCAAGCGTATCTAGATATGCTCTATACACATAGGGATCTGATTTTCCCATTTTAACAATCTTTTTTATTGATAAATTCTAAAAACTTATTTTTAAAAGGAAGCCTGTCAGGACATGTTAAAACTATATCTTTCCTCATTCCAGATCTTGCTATATTTCCTGAATGAAGCCCTGAAGATTCAAAAAATACACAATCTCCCTTTTTTCCTGTGCATATAAATTTATCATATGTAAAATCAGAAATTTGAATTGGATCAGATGTCATAGTCTCAGGAACGTTATCAACTATATCATCTGAAAGGTATCCTGAATGACATTCATTTACAGTTGCTTCATGATTTTTCCACATTTTTCCAAATAAACAAAACTTCTTGCTTATTCCATTCTTAAACATGCTATGTTTAATATCTCTCTCAAGAGAGTTTGAAATTCTATGAGAACCTATCGCATAGAACATTGGACCGTTATCTATTGTTACATCATCAAGCAATATTTGAACTTTTAATTGATTCCGTAGTAAGTCATAATGCCATCCATTGTGATTATACGGAGAAGGATTAAGCCACTCTAGCGTCGCTCTATGAAACTCTGTATCTAAATTTCTATAATATGATTTAAAAACTGCTCTAAGATAATCATTTTTAATTAAAACATCAGAGCCTGGATGAAAAAATCCCATAGACTTTGACTGAAGACGGGATAATCCATGATTTTTTAGTGTCTTGTCATGTCTGATTTGAAATTTATTTTCAGAAATTTGATTCATTGAGATATATCCAGAATGTTCAATTTCACCCTTTAGTCCTTCAAAAACCTGATCTTGAAAATTACAAAGAGTAGAAAGCTCATCGTCAGTAAAAAGACCTTCACATTTTGAAATTCCGGCATCTTCAATCTCTGACAGTGTTTTACCTATATTTAAGTCATTAAATATCTTATTAAAGTCATCTCTGTCAGAGATATTAGATTTTTCTTTTATTAAATCAAATAGATTTATAAATTCCTTGAAAAAATCAGAATCTTCATCTGCAAGTAGATTAAATTCACTAATTACTTCTTTTGTAAAGTATTGTGACAATCTATTCATAAAGATATTGTGATCCAGTATGGTTGGAAACTCAATAGAAGAATTGGATTCTTTCCACTTATTCCAGTCTTTTTGTAAATCTCCTGACTCTTGATTATCAAAATGAATCATCTTAATTAAGTCTAGTATTTCTTCTTTTCTATCTTTCATCAATCATCTCTCTCATGAAACAAAATTTAATATCTTCTTTATTTTTCTGTAAAAAGCCGATAAGACTATCTGTCATTTCCTTGCTAAGATAATTCTTATCCCAGTCGCAAGCGTGATAGACAATCTCGGTTTTTGAAAATAGCTTAAGTTCTTTCTGGGGGGGACAGACGTTGTAGTAGACAACGTTTTTAAACTCTTCTGCCTTTTTACCATAGTCTAGCGATCCATCACCATAGGTGTCAGGTGAAAGTGCAAGAACCTCTATCCCTTTGTCACGACAGGCATCGAATGATTCGTGGGACATTCTCCATGCTGGTGGTCGAAGAATTGGAGAAAAAGTATCTTCTAAGTCAGCCTTCTTAATAACATCAAAAATAGCATCTAGCATCTTACAGCATTGATCATAAGTTAGATTTCTCATCTCATCATTGTCTGTCTTTCCGGGAATTCCATGATAAAATCCATGATATCCCACTTCAAAATTTTCTTTTGGAAGTGATCTTAGAGCTTGACAAAATTCAGAAAACATATGAAGCTGAAGCGGGAACTTAGTAGACACTTCAGGTTTCATAGTTCTCCAATATGAGGCAGGAACAAACAGGGTGAACTTGGCTAGTGGGAATAAGGTAATTATCCTATTACACTGCTCAATGATCCCCAGAGACGATCTGGGATGCGGAGAGACATCATCTATGCTTATGTTAATCCTATACATTTTCTATTATCATTCCATATGAATCTATAGCATCTTCTTGACACATATTATATCCCATAGCTCTTGATTTGAATATATTGAATCTATTTCTCATATTTTCAACAGCGCCTAGCAGAGTTTCAAAATTACTAAATGACAATCCGTATTCAGAAACATATTCTGGAATGCTTCCACCTTGATCATGATATATTACTGGTAAGCCAGATGCAAGAGCCTCAACCACATGATTTGCTCCTGCCTCTTCAATAGATGCTGTTAAATAGACATGATTTTGAGGAAGAAGTCTAGATAGAGATTCATCACCTTGAGGCTCTATGTAATTAATTAAAGAAGTATTAAATCTTTCCGGGACTCTTCCTATAAAGGTAACATGAATATTTTTTTCAATTGATTTTTTAGATAAATATTCATAAAAATCAAAGCCTTTTTTAGGGTTAGTTGACCAGTGGTGTGTTACTATTTTCATTTTTTCATCACCGGCTAGCTTTAGATCTTTCTTAAATTTATGAAATATCTTCCTAGATTGATTTTTAACTATGGCATAATTTGAACCGGAGAACCCTATGGCCCTTCTTGCCCAATCACTTGGAAAGATAAAAAAATCAGAAAACTGAAATGTTTGAGCTACTAGCTGAGTAAGATCAGGCTTACTATGTGTTCCAATATCTCCAACTCTTTGGATAATTTTTGATCCAAATTTATTCTTATGCTCTAAAAAGTCTCCATACCATACGCCTGATTCATCAGGTCTCGGATCCATGCAAAATATAATATCAACATCATCTTCTAGATTATAAACCACTTCATGTGATCTGCTCTTAAGCATTTTAGAAAGTATACAAACAGTTTTATTTCCTCCGCCCCAAGGTCCAGATTTTGGCTTTCTGTTAATGTATATTTTCAATATTAATTCCTGCCATAGTCATCTTCAATTCTAACAACATCGTCTAAATGAGATGTGCTTACTTCTACAATTGTAACTGATGACTCACCTGCACCAAACCTATGAATCTGATTTGGATTAACGTGAAAAGACTTTCCCATATCAATTTTTATAAGATTGTCATCTTTATCATAGTTGTGCAAAACACCCTCAATAACATATACTGACTCTTCTTTAGTCTGGTGATATTGCTTAGAAAGTCTATGGCCTGCTCTTATGTGCAAGATCTTTCCTACATAGCTGTCTGTCTTAGCCCAGATAATTTCATATCCCCAGGGCTTTTTAATCTTCATTTCTTTGATACCAAGAGGTCAAAATCAGAAAAGTAAAGATAGTCTATGTTAGTTCTTAAAAAACAATCAATAGCATGGTCAGGATTTTCACAAATAGGCTCTCTGTCATTAAAGCTAGTATTTAGTAAAATTGGCACCCCTGTTTTCTTATTCCATCTAGAAAGAAGGTTGTAGTACCACTTATTATCGTTCTTAGAGACAGTTTGCAATCTAGCTGTTCCATCTAGATGTGCTACAGCCGGCACCTTTTCTAATGAATCTTCCTTTAAGGGAATTGCAAAACTCATATACGGACTACTTTGATCAATTTCAAACCAGTTAGCGACCTCTTCTCTAAGAATAGAAGGAGCAAAGGGTCTATACCACTGTCTGTGCTTAACTTTTTCATTTATCATTTTTTTCATATTCGGGCTTCTAGGGTCAGCTAAAATACTCCTATTACCAAGTGCTCGACGTCCGGACTCAGAGCCTCCTCCAAAAACAGAAACTATCTTTTGATCATCTAGTAGCCCGATTAGGCTAGAGATATTTGAATTTTTATATTCAACTTTATCAGATCTATTTTTTAACGATGCCTCTATTTCTTCAATGTTGTAGCTTCTACCTAGATAGGGTGTAAAGTTATCTTTCCAGTTAATTCTAGGCTTATCTAATATCTGGTGCCAGACATATTGAGAAGCACCTATGGGAAGTCCGCCATCGTGAGGTGTTGGTGTAACATAGACATTTTCTATACTAGGAAACCAAGACCTTATCTTCCCAATTGCAACACAGTTGAGAGAAACACCTCCGGAAAAGCACAGATTCTTAGTTGGAATTTGACCAATTAGCTGTCCAATGATGCTTCGCATAACTGTCTCTGTGGCTGACTGAAGACCTGCTGCAAGATCAAACCTTTCGCTTTCTCCCTTGTCAGCTATGAGCTTCCACTTGTTAAGATAGGGATGTACTGGATCTTTTCCAGGAATTAGAGCCCCTCTAGGCTGACCAGCTGGCTTATGAGATGCAATTGCAATGTCTGAAGTTAACATTTTTAAAAAATCATTATGAAACCTTGCTGGATCTCCTATGGATGCCATTGCCATGACACTTCCGGCCTGATGGCCTCTTGGCCATCCCGACTGAAGCTGAAAAATATATCTAGTAGCCCGGGTCCAGACACCTCCAATATTAACAAAAGACATTGGAAATGTATGAACATGAGCTATCTTATTTCCCTTTCCAAGCCATATTGTGCATGCTGTAACAACATTGTCTTCTTCAACACCGCCTCCGTCGAAAGTTAAAATTGTAGCATCTTCTAGATTACTTGAGAAGAAAGCGTTTGCAGCATGTGACTTATGGTGGCCTATTGTAAATATATTTCCACCTCTTGACTCTACAGAAGACATCACCTTCTTATATGATTCATCATAATGAGACAGCTTAGAGCTAGGAAAGCAAGTTGCAACATGTGATATTTCTTCTAGCATATCAGGATAATTTTCAAGAAAAAATCCCAATGAATCTCCTGCAGGCTCTTTTTCTCTTATAAATCTCTCATATTCATCATGAACAACGGGTTTCCCCTCATCAATAACAGAATAAGAACAGTCATGTCCAGACCACGCACCTAATATTTTCATTTCTAACCTCTTGTCATCCAAGAAAAATCTTCATTACTATCTTCAATCCAGTCTACTACTGTCTTCATTCCTTCCCTTATTGAAATCTTCGGAGACCAATTAAAATCTCCAGAGACCTTGCTAATATCAGAAATGTATATCTTTTGATCAGAGTTTCTAGATTCTGATAGTTTTACTTCTTTGTGATTTCCAGACATCGTATTGTCTAAGAATGTATTAAACTCTAATATAGAGGTAGTATTTTTTACTCCACCTCCGACGTTATAATAGTCTCCATAATGTCTAGATAGATTTGTTGACTGCTTAGACACTAGATCATAAAGATCATCAATGTGAAGACAGTCTCTAACCTGCTTTCCGTTAAATCCGTAATAATATAAATCTAAGTTAAACTTTTTAGCCAGCGCAAACCAGACCATCCAGCCCTGAGAGACTTTTCCAAACTGGTGAGGACCGTAAAGACAGCTAAATCTATTTATGACAGCAGGTATGTCAAAAGCCACAGACCATTCTTGTATTAAAAGGTCAGCAGCATTTTTAGTGACACCGTATATTGTATGACCACCACCATTTAAATCACCCTCTTCATTAAAGCCAAGTGAAGTCCACCCTCGAACAGGCTGGGCTTTAGACTCATCCCACTTAAATCTGGTATCATTCTCAATCATAGGTATAGAATTACAAAACCCTCCAGAGTATGCCTTATTAGAACTCCAGAATATAATTCCAGATCCTCTCTCTCTACAGAATTCAAGAATATTAACAACACCTATTGTATTATTTGTAAAATCATAAAGAGGATTTTGGTATCCGTCAACAGCAGTCGTCTGTGCAGAGCACTCTAGCACGACATCCGGATTAAACTTTATATCATATAAATCCTCTCTATTTCTAATGTCACAATGCTTAAAGGTTATATTTTTATGATTTAAAAATCTTCTAAGGTTATTCTCACTTCCTCTTCTTGATAAATTATCAATACATAAAACTTTATTTCCATCTGAAGCAAGCTTAATTGCTAAGTTTCCTCCAACAAATCCTGCACCGCCTGTTATAAGATATTTCATATCTCCATTAGCACTTTTTCAAAAAGTTTGTCATATTTTTCAACATGAGATTCTATGAGTATTTTCTGAATATTTCTATACGCCTCTTGGACACAATCGTCACCAGGGATAAAAATATCATAATCAGAATCCATATTGATTATACAGCTTTCAGGCAGTATATTTCTAGCTATTCCCACATTAGTTGAAATAATTGGTGTCTTTGTTAGTGCACACTCTATTATAGACTGCGGGCCTCCTTCAACTCTGGATCCCACGACATATAGATCAGTTGCATTGTACATGTCTACAATTTCATCAAAATCTGGTAGCTCATAGTAGCTGTAGTTAATTCCATAGCTTTCAAGCCTAGAGATTACATACTGCCTCCTCCACCCGTTTAGCAAAACGTGAACCTCTTTGTCAGAGTTTTCTGAAAACTTTTTAACAAAGTCACAAAATCTATCTGGACCTTTTTCAAGCTTAGGTGATTTTAAATCTCCCCCTTCAGTGTCTCTTTGAAAAGAAGATATAACAAATTTATCACTAACACCGTATTTTTTCTTACAGGCAGCATTGTCCAAATCCTTCCAAAGATGATTATTAGCCCAATAAGAAATTTGAATAATTGGTTTTTTTGTAATTTTTCTAATAAAGTCTTCTGTCTGAAAGCACGGAACATGATAAGCGTCAACAAATCTATCTCTTTCCATAAACTCAGAAAGTCTATTATTATCAAACTTCCAAGGAACTTCATGATGTATGGTGCAAATAACTTTCTTTAATGATAAAAGCTTAGGATCAATCTGTCTCCAGCACCATCCTGCTAAAAGCCAATATAGATCAGAATCTAGATCATTAAAAGTAACGCTGTGTGAAGAAAATTTCTGATACTCTTTTCCATATCTATCACAAAACCAGTTCTCTCTCGGTATGTGACAAAATACTTTCATCTATTCTTCCAGCCAGTCTTTAATATAGTCTGCATCTTCTTCATTGACAACAGTATCAGGTTGAGATAGAATAGCCTCTTCGTATAGAACAACGTAGTCTGAGGGATGACAATTATCAGGATTTATCGGATTTTTCTTCCAGTTTCCTGATGAATCTATCGGTGATTCCCAGCCAATTGAAACTGCCATATCTTCAATTCCTATAGGGAAAGAATTATCATGTTTATTGGCAACATCATCAAATTTAAAAATTTCATAATATTGAAATCCTTCTTTTGGAGAAAAGTACTTTCCATATCTCTTATTGCCTCTAACTCGAGCATTTGTCCCTCTTGGGTCAGTCTGAATTGCAACAGAGGGTGGAATAATCGGAACAGCACAGTGCCAATTTAGATTTTCACTAATCATAACATCTCTAACGCGACTTAGCATGTCTGTCTCAGAATCCTGCCCACCTTCGTGCTTTTTATTATTTTCTGACCATGGTGCTATTTTTTCGAGGACCTCTCTACTAAAAAGAACATCTCCTGCGCACATAATCGGACTTCTTCTCATGTCAATTAAAAATTTATATTTATCACTCTCTTTGCTAACAGGTTTAAATGGAGAATGAGAATTATTGGTTACATTTCTTTGTGCATCTAAGAGCATGCATCCTATAGTATCCTTATTATTGCTATAAAAATCAACATAACCCTTTAGCCAGGCTCCCTTCAAGACAAATTGCATATCTCCCTGTAAGGGGCAAATAAAATCACCTGTGGATTCTCTGACGATTATATTCAAAGCTTTAGCAAATTCATTTGAAGGATCTCTCTCTTTTTGTCTAAATACCTTAAATCCTCGATCCTCAAGTTCAGATAGATATTCCTCTGTTCCTTCTTCGACTGAGGCATTATCTACGACTATTATCTCTTTATTTTCATAGTCTTCTGTTGTGTACAGAAGACTTTCTAAACAGCTCTTAAAGTAAAAAAGCCTATTACAGTTTACTATTCCAAATGTTACTTTTAACACTTTTTTCTCCATACAGATAGGTAAGCTGAATATTGTTCTTTCTCAATATCAGCATTTACTAAATCATTCTTATTCCAGCTAATTAAACCATTAAATGCTGGTATAATAAATAGCTTAAAATCTTTTCTAAGCAATCTATTTTTTTCTAATTCACTTTTAGAAGCCACATTGATAGTATCAAGTAGCTTTTTATCATTTAAAATTTCAAAACCAATTTCATTCATAATTTTATCAAAGTGATTAGGATTATATACTCGTTGTTGATGAAATTTAATCACAGAATTTTGAAAAGTACAAGGAATGCTGGTAACTATAAATCCTCCTGGTTTAAGAACTCGATGCATTTCTTTCAATCCCTTAATGTCTCCATAAAAATCAATATCATCTCCATATCTTCCTAGCCCAAAATGTTCAATTGCGTGCAAAGAGCTTATAAAGCACAAAGAATTGCTGTCAAAAGGCAAGGACTGTGCCTGACACTTTATAATTTTTTGATTTAAAGTTTCCATATCCACTTCATTAAAAAGCTCTACATATATCAATCCCTTTTTAAAAATTGAACCAAAAAAACCAGCAGATAGAAATCTAGAACCTATATCTAAAATAACATCATCATCAAGGTCTTTAAAGAAGTAAGAATGCTTATCTCTAATTGATTTTATAAACTTAAATGCAATTATGTCCTGTGTATGATATACTAGGTCTGAATTAAGTAATTGACTTTCTGAATATTGAAAGCTGCTATTGTTTATAACTCTGATATCTTCAAATAAATCAAAATAAAAATATTTTGTATCATATTTTAAACTAATAAAATATTCAAAATTATTTATAAACTGATTTGCTTCTTCGCTATTCATTTTAAATTCATTACCTCATTCCTTTTCTATCTTAGAATTAAAAATAATATCATCTATTATATTGTTTAAAGATATTGTTATTGACCAGTCAGGAAAGTGAGACTTCAGCTTGCTAAGATCAGTATAGTAGCAGATATGATCTCCTGATCTATTTTTATCTGACACTGAATAATTTAACTCTAAGCTGTGATTGTGTTTCAGATAATGTATTATCTCAAGAATTGAAGCACTATTCTCTCTTCCGCCGCCTATATTATAGACTGCTCCCTGTCTTGGGTTTTCAATAAATCTCTCAAAAGCCTGGATTACATCGTAGCTATGAATTTGATCTCTTACTTGCTTTCCCTTGTACCCAAAGACTGTGTAGGGCCTTCCAATTATCGCACATTTGACAATATATGATAAAAATCCGTGAAGCTCCACACCTGCGTGCTGGGGCCCAGTTAAGCAGCCGCCTCTAAATATTCCAACATTCATATTAAAATATCTTCCATATTCCTGTGCTACTATGTCAGCAGATACCTTTGATGCTCCGAATAGAGAGTGAAGGCATTGATCTATTTGAAAGCTCTCAGAGATTCCTTCTGAAAACTCTCTAGAGGCAAAGTCATATCTAACATCACTCTCACTAATTTCAAGATTATTTGGTCCATCTCCATAGACCTTATTAGTGCTCATGTGAATGAAAACAGCATCTTTTGAGCAAAATCTTCTGGTCGCTTCTAGAAGATTAATAGTCCCAAATGCATTCACGTTAAAGTCCAAGAGAGGTATGTCTGCAGCTTTATCATGACTAGGCTGTGCAGCACAGTGAATTATGACATCAGGCTTAATGTTTTTAAAAATGCTACTAATCTGGTCTTCACTAGTAATATCAGCGTGAAAGTGTGTATACCCATCTTCTATCTTAAGTTTCTCAATAGTAGGAACGACACTGCCTTCTTTGCCAAAAAATGTAGATCTCATGTCATTGTCAATACCCCAGACAAGATGATCTTTTAAAAAGTATCTAACTGCTTCACTTCCAATTAAACCGCCTGCACCTGTGACTAAGACTCTCATGTAAGGCACTCCGTGAAAGCTTCTAGATATCTATTTGTTGTATTTTTAATATCAATATCTGATTCGTCTTCAGTGTATGTTTTTTTAGAAAAATCCATGATAGGCGGATTATACAATCTAACCGGCGCAAAGTCCCAATCATCTTCATCTATGATGGTAGAATTTTTACCTGCAATCTCTTTTGTTCCACCGGCAGAGGAGCATATTATATGACATCCAGATGCCCTAGCATCAACCACAACATTTGGACAATGATCTAGCCAGGCAAGGTGAATAAAGTATTTTGAAGCTTTGTAAAGAGATATTAGTGTCTTCCAGTCTAAAACACCTGCATAGAAAACTCTATCATGATCAAGCTTGCAATCAGGATTTGCCCCTGCAACAATAAGACAATCATTTTCTGAAGAGTGTTCTGAAAAATATCTTATATTTTCACTTAATCTTTTGTGAGGTCGCCATGAGGAAGCGCATGTCCAGATATTTTCAAATCTTTCTAAATCATTTGAAACCAAGGGCTCTATGTTTTCAATATCTTCGAGACACGTTCCATTGTGAATCACAAAGCTCTTCTCTTTAACCCCAAAGAATTTTTCTGTTAGAAGTTTATTAAATTCTGACTGAAATATAACACTGCTAGATACCTGATAAGTTTTTTCAATCGGTTCGTTTAGAGAGTTAAAGTCTTGATCAGAGTTAAAGTAAATTCCATCAAGCCTTTGCACTATGGGAGCTAGTTTAAAATTTGATGCTATAAAGCTTAGCTGAATATCTGGAGAAATAGCCCTCATAGGTGTATCAAAGACCTGATATCCTTTTTCCTCGAGGCAGTTAAAGAGCTTTTTTCCAAATCCATTTGGACCAGAATTTGAATTAAAATTGACATTATCAAAAAATATCTTCATTATCTTTTAATTCCGGCCACAATTAACTGACTTGCTGGGTGAATACCGTAGATATTATTTAAAGACTCCATCATCTTTGCTATATCTGGATCGTTAGAGTGTCCTATAATTCTCAAATATTCATCGTGACTCTTGCAAGCAAGATAGGCCTTAAAAGGTTCAACATTGTTCATGTAGAGAAAGGCACCAATAGACTCAACTGTAAGAGGTAAAACGTGATCTAAATTAAATGAGTAAGAAGTCCAATTAAAAATATTTGGAACTATTATCATTATAATACCGTTTCTATCCAGCTTAGAGCAAAGGCCCTTCATAAGGATTTGTATGCTATCTCTATCGACATGTTCAAGACAGTGATGTGCAACAATGGCATCAAACTTTAGATTATCAGGTATGTCTTCTATTCTTTTAAAATTACAATTTGCTTTAGGGTCAGCATCTAGATTGTAGTAATTTTTACATAAAGTCATAAGAAATGAATTACCATTTTCATCCTTGCATGTGCCAGTTCCAGATCCAAAATCAAGTAAATTTTCACACTTATTTATATCATACTCTGCAGAAAAGGCTGTATATTCAGGATTTTCTTTAGAAGGTTCAGAGGTAGTAATCACGTTACCAGTGGGTTGATCTGGATCTTTTGGATCTCTTTTTGAAATATCAGACCAGTAAACACCAGCCAAGAAAGGAAGGCGAGATTGATCAGCGCCAAGTGTATCAAGAGTTTTCTGACAGAGATTTTTAAAATTCTGGTATGTGACATTATTTAGATTCATTTCTATCTACTTTTCACCATTTAATAATTCATTTCCAAAATCAATCCAGCCCTTATATGTGGTTCTTCCCGGCTTATTATAGATTCCAGCAAACTTAGTAATTCCTCTTCCTAAGTGAAGATATAAGACATCGCCCTCCTCTGAGATTGCTTTGTCAGCATGAATTTGATGTTTTTCAATTAGATCATCACTGATTCTATCCAAAATACTAGGATCATTATGTGTATTTCCGCACACATAGTATTTAAAGTCTTGGTCTCTTAAAAATTTTGTATAGTGATCACCAACATCCCAAAGCATCTCTTTTTTTGAATTCCAATTTGGATACCAGTTTCTTCTATTTTTCTCATAAAGGTCTAGGTCTATTAGGCAGCCTGATATGTGCAATGCTTTTATTCTACTATTGTCTTCTCCAAATGCTGCACCTGCAACCCAGTCAGATAGTTTTGACTTAAGATAGGTTAGCCACCCCTTCTTGTAGGCCAGGACGTCGTTGTGACAAGTAAACATATATCTTGTCTTTATAAATCTAGATGCAATATCAATTCCCACACCGTTAAGAACACTATCAGGATATCCGTTTAGTATTGATTTAAATTCACCTCTATTTAGTATTAAGTTGATTCCTTCTATCTTCTTTAGTTCTTCAACAACATCAGGCGGAGAAAAATTATCAACAAGATAAATCTCAATTGGATGTTCAGAGAATTTTTTAAAAGAAGCTACTGCATTTCTTGTCATCTCTGGAGAAAGATGAGTAACCATAGCAATTGATATAGCGTCCTTGTTGATGTCATCTTTTAAAAATGCTTCAACTGTAAACTCCCCTACATCTGTCTTTATTTCAATCATTTGCTCTTCCAGAAAGTGTATATTCCCTTATTAATCTCATATTCACTCCAGACAAACCTATCTCTTCTTGGTTGAGATTTTGCCCATTTCCACATTCTTGATACACCCTCTTCAAGATCGACAGTGTGATTAAATCCTAAAACATCAACGGACTTTTTCCAAGTCGACCAAGCATTCTTAACTTCATGTCTAGGCTCAAGATAAACTGGTTCAATATCACTCTCAGCTGCTCTGATGACAATATCGCATGCATCCTTGATTGAGTGCTCTTTTACACCTCCAAGGTTGATTATCTCACCAACACACTGATCTAGCTGAGATGCTTTCCACAGAGGTTCTAGGCAGTCATCAATGTAGCTAAAAGCTCTCTTTTGTTCACCATCTCCAAATATAGTTGGATTTTGACCTTCAAGTATCTGATACATCCAGATGCCCAGTACATTTCTATACTTGTCCCAAATATTTTGATTAACACCGTAGACGTTATGGGGTCTTATAATTGTATATTTTAATCCAAATTGATCAAGAGCACATGCAAGATCTTGCTCAACAGCATATTTTGCAATTCCATACGGATCAATTGGAGACGGCGTCATCGATTCATCAAAGGGAGGGTCGTATTTGTCTCCATAGACAGCCATGGTACTTGTAAAAACAAATCGACTAATATCGTTTTCAATAGCCTGATTTATTAAATTAGAAGATGCAACTAGGTTGTTTTTGTAATTAAAACTTCTTATAAATGGCGAAAGACCCTCAGCAGCGTAAGCTGCCATATGATATATTATTTCTACGCTATGAGAATTAAATATATTAGAAATTTCATCTATCTGATTAATTAGATTTAGTCTATAGAACTTAACTCTATCATCAACGTTTTGAACATAACCGCCCGATAAGTCATCAACACCAATCACTTCATAGTCTGTATTGTCTAATATCCAGGTTGCTAACCTAGAGCCCATCAATCCTGCTACCCCTGTTATTAAAACACTCATTTTTTATCTATAAACCCTCTTGCCCTAACAAGGTTGATTGTTGATATCTGCTCCATCTCTGACCACTCTCTTTGATCAGCAGGTATGGACGAAGAATCTATATTATAAAGATAGCATATCTCATCAATATACTTTCTACTCTCTGTTAGATACAAAATAGGAAGCATAAGAGCTTGATCATAGCCTCTCTTGAACCATTCACCAAAAATATTTTTAAAATTATCATCATGAATATTAGAAAGAATGTTTGATCTAAATGTTCTTAAATGAGAAGAGCACCAGGGCCAGAAGTATGGATTTACATTGCTTGGCATCTCTCTTGATATATTGATTCCATTAATATCCCAGCGGTGACCAGTCCAAACAACATCTAGTCCTTTCTCATATTCATCTATTAGAAGGCTAACAGTATCTGGATTGCAAAGAGAGTCATCACCATCGATCACAGCTATAATTGTATCAATGTTATTTTGAAACTTTCTAGAATTTTCAACTATGTTTCTAAGCGCAAATTTCTTTTCTTTATTGATAATACATTTAAATTTATCATTTGAATCGCATATCGCTTTCATCTTTTTTGATGTATCATCTTCTGACATGTCATCAATAAGAATGCACTCCCACCTTTTATCATTTTGACACAAAATAGAAGATATAAGTGTCTCTAAGTTGGGCTCAGCATTAAAGGATGGAACTATAAAGACTACTTTCAAGACTGCTCCTTGACCCAGTCTATCATTAGTTCAGGTATTTCTGATTCAACATCAACATAGGGTGTAGTAATATCAAAGTTGACCCTAGAGTGAAAAACCCAACCGCCCATCTCATCAGACAGCCTGACCGCTAGCTCATTAATTTCTTTCTCAGAGACTTCTGACCAAGACTTGTCAAAAAACATATTGTTCTCTGGAATATCTTCCTGCTTAAAGTCATATAGACTTTGCCAGTGATTAGACCAATAGTCCCTATATGTTCGAATCTTTCTACCTATGTTAAACCAAGAAAAATGCTGAATTGACGGCAGGCTGTGGCAGCAGTTATTAATCCAGTTTTCATATGCCTCGAGGGCTTTTTTGTCGCCCCCTAGCGCTGATTCTCTAATATTATGAACATTTTGTGTATAAAAATTTCCACAAGGTATAGTTTCGTATGTATCACTTCTAATATAATCGCAGCCATCAGTACCAGGAGAGGCATAAAGATGACCAGTCTCATCAAACTTTCTAAGATTAGCTGGAATTCCATGTGTAATATAGGGTTTATTCTTACTTAACCTCCACTTCCAGGGATTAACGTCTACTCTGACTTTGTTCTTACTTCCCCAGTATTCTATTACAGGAAGTGCTATTAAGTCAACATTATTTGGAAACTGATTTAAAATTTCTCTTATCTTAGGGCAGTCTCCAGGGTGAACTATCTCATCTGAATCCTGCTGCCAGCAAAAGCTGCTGGTACACAACGCTCGGGCAAACGCTTTTTGTAGACCGTCGAATACAGCAAATCTATGATGATCCCAGTCTCTCTTGTTTTGATGAATTAAGATTCGATCTTCAGATGCAGAAATTTCTTGAAGCTTTTCCCAAGTTCCGTCTTCTGAGCCACCGTCGACAACGACAACTTGATCACAAAATCCAAGCATAGACTGAATGCATTCAGCAAACGGGTAACCTTGATCTATACAATTTAACGTTGTAGTATACCCACTTAGTGTATTCTCTTTTCTCTCTAATTGACTAGACGTAATATCCCAGAAATACTTTCTTCTTCCGTATAGATAACTAAAAACATCACTAATATTATCTGTATCAAACCATGATTCTTTTGCATGCTGAACATTGCTATTTGTAACAATTGCACAGCCTAAAAGCTTGGCTTCAATAATAAGCCTTGGACAAGTATCAGACCCAGGAGGTAAAAAGACAAGACCTTCTGCTTCTGATAATTTCTGTATCATCTCTTCATATGGAACGTTCCATACAGTCTCGTAAGATAGATCTTTTTCTTCACAATATCTCTCAGCTGTCTGAGTACCCTTTATCCAAGAAGTCGAGCCAGTTACTATCCAGCCAGACCTTTCTTTATCCTGAATGTTTTTGTGAATTTCTCTAATTTTATCAAAGAATTCTTCATTAAAAACTGATGACAGAACTCTATTTTCTTTTTCTCTTAAGAATGGAAACTTGTCATGGTAGTGCTCCATTTGCAATTTAGACATCCACCAAAGAGATACAGCACCATAGAAAAAAGCAGAAAGAAGCTTACCGTGGTCACTATCTTGACAATTACATACCTGGCTCTCAGTAAAAAAATGCTTTTCAGGAGATCTATATCGACAATACTTGTAATCATACTCAACTATGGAATATCTAATGTTTGCAACTATGCTAGGCATTAGCGAAAGATCCATTGAAGAAAAATTACCAAATATCCAAAATTTATCAACTCCCTGTTCAAGGAGTTCCATGGAAACATCTCTGGAATGCAGTCGAAATACTTTTAAAGGGGAGGCATCTATTATAGCATCTGTTGTTAGCTCAGCCCCTCCGACGTGATCTTCTGAAAACATGTCAGAAACAAATACAACCTTACAATAATTGGGTATAGATACTTTTTTAACTGGATTAAATACACTCGTATTAAACACAATGATCTCCTATACTGAAATAATATCAACATAAGGGATAAAGTTTAAGATAAACTACTATTAAACAGTAGTTCCGCTGATGATTCTATGTGTTAAGTACTCTAAGACTATACAAAAATTAACCTCACCGTGGTCATTGGTCGGATTTATGGAAAATGCAAGACAGTCTCCAGCAGAAAATGCAGTTGCTGGAGGTGAAGATCCGGTTAGTGTAAAGTCAAATACTAACGGAGTGTGAGCTGCACCACCAACACTTCCTATAGACTCTTTAGCTGTTGTGCTAGGAAACTCTGTTCCATCTCCGACCTGATGAAATCCAGCTATAGCTGCTCCAAGTCCACCAGCCGTATCAGATCTGACTATAATTCTAACACATCTTCCTGAAAATGGTGCAACCATTGTAACATCATCAATAACTGATGCTGCTTCATTGTTGTTATAGAGACCCAAAAATACTGGATCAGCATTTCCCTTCTGATACGTTCCCTGATGATAGTAATACTGTTTTCCTAGAACAGTTCCTGAAGCGTAGATGTCTCCGCCAAAAAGCGTTGTTCCTCTAGTTGAACTTCCTTGTGAGTACTGCGCACCTGAGATGTATAGATTTACATCACTTGCTATAGCATCATTAGTAGATCCGGGACCGCCTCCAGATAGGATTAAAACCTGATCTGTTCCAGCATCAACAAATAATCCGTGAGTCTTATTGTTTGTTTCTACTCTGAAATCATTTGATGCATGACCATTCTCATTAAGAACAACACCGGAAGAGTTAACTTCTAGTGCAAGGTCTGCATTGCCATAAATCTCTGTAGCAAAGGCTGATTTTCCCTTGTTGATAAAAAGCTTATCAGCACCGGCATCTAAAAATATAGCCTCATCTTCGCTAGAAGATTCTACCCGAAAGTCAACGTTTGCTCCGGCTTCATTGAAGACGGTTTCATCCCCGGCAAGGGCATCAATAATGATCTTGCCGTCTGCGTCTAGCGTGAGATTCGCTGCACCGGCGTCTTGGTCGCCGGTGCTAAGTGTAGTCGCACCAGCCTCACCAACAGAGATCTTGAAAAAATCGAGTAGCGCATCCGATGATCGTGCTATAAAATGAGTCGAGTCATTGGGTGCTGTGATATCAATCCCGGTGTTAGTATCGGCACCAGCTAGTGTTATGGCCACGCCCTTCATCGATTGAACACCCGATGTTCCGCCGGTCATTCTAATATCAGCACCGGTGGCATTGATAGTGCCCACCATCGTGGGAGAATCTTGATTATAATTTATCGCAATGGCATCGTGGATTGCCGTCTGGCCAGACGCAACAATTCCCGTCACGTCGTAATCGATTAACAGGCCAGAAGCATCAGTTGTGAAATTGCCGATGCTTGTGGTGCCTGTGTAATTTCTATCAATTTTTATAGCCGGTATAGCAGTATTGGAAGAATTAGCAGAAGTTAAAGTATCACCATCAAAAATGAGATCAGCATCAGAGGTTAACGTATCTGAGTCAGACCAATATGCTAGTCGTGTAGCTGCACCAGATCCGTCAATTGATCCTCCACCTGAAGATGAAATTGTAATAGCACCATTTGATGCAGAAGCGACCGTAACTCCTGATCCTGCTTCGATAAATGATTTACCGTCTGGAAGTCTTGTTAAAGATCCGCTAAAACCCAAAGAAGCTGTGACAATTCCATTTGTCCCAATGTTGCCTATAACTGTTAAATTATCATTGACTGTTGTCTCTGAAGTCGTGTGTCCGATTGAAACAGGAACAGCAGATGTTGCTGTAGCTATAGAGAGTCCATTCGTTGTATCAGATGCTTTTATTACAACTCCTGTTCCATCTATGTTTATAGAGTTAGCAACACTTTCAGCGGCAATAATGTTTATAGATCCTGCTATATTAGTGACATCAATGTCTTCACCTGCCGCTCCAGCAGCCTTAAATGCCATTCCTCCAGCAGATGCTAACATCTGAATGGCATTTGGATTATTTACAGAAGAGGTAAGATGTAGAACACCGGTGGAGTCAATAGCTATTCCTGCTGTCCCTGCATCGATGTCAATGCCTCCATCAGCGTGAGATGCAGCAATCTTAACAGCTGCAGAGTCAGCTTCACCTCCATCAATGTTAACTGATCCAGCATTGGCATCAACTGTAATATCGCCGGCTGTAGTGTCCCAAGTTGAGGCTGCTCCAGCATTTATGTCAACTGCACCTGCGGTTGTGATGTCAATCTCACTATTCTCACCTGCGATATTGACTCCGGAGCCACTTATCGTAAGAGCAGCACCTAAAACTGTAACATCAGATGCAGCACTCCCTTGAATGCTAACAGCTCCCGTAGAGTCAATTGTGATTCCGCCTGTACCGGCATCAATATCAATACCGCCAGCAGCATGAGAAGCATTTATCTTAACAGCTGTAGCTGCATCTTTTGTTGATGTAACTAATGTTTGAGTTGAACCTGATAAAGTTAAAGTTCCAACTGTTGTAATATTAGAGGCTCCAGCACCGTCTATTGAGAATGTTCCTCCAGCGTCTATAGTTGTATTTCCTGCAACGTCGATATCTAGAATACCTGCATCAATATCGACAATAGCCTCAGCAGCGGCATCGGCATCAATATGAAATGCGAGCCCAGATGTGTGTGCTGTAGCAAGTTTTATGTGACCATCAGCTGAAGTTGTTGTCAGAACAATGGCGTCAGCAGCTGTTACGTCAATTCCTCCCTCAGAGTCAATATCAACTGCATCAGAACCGGTTCCCTCTGCATCTAAATGAATCTTTGATGCATCAGCATTGACTAAAATACCGCCGGCAGAAGCATTTAGTGAAATTGCATCAGCAGCTGTACCAGCGGTATTTGTTACAGTATATTTTTCACTAGCAGCAGTTCCGTGAGGTGCAATGGTTACTTCAACAGCACCGCTCTTTCCAAGCTTAAGCGTTTTGCTATCTGAAAGTGAGGGACCAATAACCATTGATCCTGCTGTGGCATCAATACTAACTGCATCGGCGCCAGTTCCTGCAGCTGTAATAATAATTGATGAATCATTACCACCGATCTGCTGAATTGTGAGATCTTCACCGCCTGTGCTAGATGTAATGGTAAAGTTCATATCATCGGCGCCGTCGATCGAAACTGTGCCTGTAGAATCTATTGCAACTCCCCCAGTTCCAGCATCTATATCAACTCCACCTGCAGCATTTGATGTTGCAATCTTAACTGCAGTTGCATGTGCACCCGAACCTGTTAAGTGCAGCTCAGTTCCCTTAAGATTGACAAAGTTTTGTCCAGAATCAACAAATATTGCGTTTATCTCACTATCTGACTCAACTCTAAAGTCGTTTGTAGCGTGCCCGTCTTCGTTAAAAACCACACCGGCGGCGCTAACAGTCATGGCAACGTCATTTGTGCTGTGAATAGTTGTTGTTACTGCACTTTCACCCTTATTAAAATATATTGCATCTGCTGATGCATCAACAAGTATTGCCTCATCTTCTGTTACTGTTTCAACTCGAAAATCACTAGCGCCACCGTGGTCTCCTTCACCTTCATCATTGACGACAAGACCGCCCTTAATATAGGCGCTGGCAGAAACAAAGAGTGAGCCTGATACAGAAAGTGATCCTGTTGTTGCTTCTTCTATTTCAACTACAAACTTATCAGAAAATATTGTTCCAGAAACTACAACATCACCACCGAAGAGGACGACTTCCTTCTTTAGTGCTCTACCCCCTTGAGCACCTGAAACAAACATCCAGACATCGCTACCGACTGATCCTGTCATGTTTTCATTCATTCCGCCCGATCGGTCTGTCCCGCCAGAAGAGCTATAAAACATAAGCCCAACACTTGATGGCGATGTTGCTCCGTTGTAGATTCCTCCAGATCCAATAATCTGAGTTGTTAATACTTGTTTAGCTCTAAAATCTTTTGGCATCTTATTTCCTACTCATCACGTGATACTGTATATTTCCAGTGTATGCTGCACTAGTTGATATTGTAGCTGACGTAGTTGAAACGGAGCTAACAAAACAATTAACATCTCCTCCATTTCCATCTTCATCATCTGATGATAGCACTACAGATGGTGACTTGTCATATATTTGAGAAAAAGTTATTGTTGAACTGGTCTCATTATCAAAAGCAACTGTTCCAGTTTCTAAAGTAATTGACATTTTAAATTTACATCCTCAAGTTATCAAAATTGCCTGGAAGCTAACTGTTCCTGTAAAAGCCTCACTTGATTCAAAGCTTACAGCAGTTGTAGATATTGACTTAATAAATATATTAATATTAGCTGAATTATTTGACTCTGAGTCTACTGCTGTAGCAGTTACACTCGGTGCAGATGAAAAAGCTTCTACAAATACATGCTCAACTGGGCCCGACTCATCAGAAAAAGCAACTGATGCTGCTTCCATAACAACCTCACCAGAAGAATCTGCCAACAAAGAAAACACTGGTTTCTTTCTAATATAAGGATAAACCTTTCTAAATCTATTAAGATCTCTTTTCTTAAATGTAGTTCCGGCCATAGTAACACTTTCCCCCTTTAAGATAATTATAAAGTTAAATCATCTTTATTAAATGAGCTTTGTAGCTAAGGTAGCTAAAGTCGATCTTTCTCCTCTTTGAAGTGTTACATGACCAGATATTTTTTCTTTTTTAAATTTCTCAGATATAATTGTTAAACCATTTGAAAGACTGTCAATGTAGGGTGTATCAATTTGATCAATATCCCCAAGCAAGACAATCTTTGAATTTTCTCCAACCCTTGTTACGACTGTTTTTATCTCATGTATTGTAGAATTTTGAGCTTCGTCTAGTATTAAAAAAGTATTATTAAATGTTCTTCCTCTAATAAAAGACATTGGTGCTATTTCTATTTGACCTTTGTCTCTCATAACATTAAAGTAAGTCACATCTTTAAATGCATGACGAACGTTGTCAATTATTGGTGCTATCCATGGATCCATTTTTTCATTTAGGTCGCCGGGTAAGAATCCAATATCTCTTCCAACTGGCTGAAGAGATCTTGTAAATACTATTCTCTCATACTTTCCCTGATTTAATCCAGACAGTGCTGCCATCAAAGTTAAAAAAGTCTTTCCAGATCCAGCTATTCCAACCAGTGTCACTAAAGAGACATCTTCTCTTGTTAAAAGGTCTATAGCAAATTTTTGCTCTTTATTTCTAGGATTTATTTTAATAAAATCTGTTGTATTTTGAGAAACAGGAACTATTTGATTATTTCTTCTAATTCCCATAAAAGATTTTTTATTATACTTTCCAATAATAAATTCATTTGGAAATATCTCATCTTCTATTCGATTTATTGAAACTTTTCCATTTTCATAAAAATCATTAATAATATCAGGATCATTAATTTCAATCTCTTTAAATCCTCTAAATATCTGATTTTCATTAGATAATATCTTATCCTTATAATAATCCTCTGACTTAATGCCCAGTGCGTCACACTTAACTCTAAAGTTAATATCTTTTGTAATAACAGTTACATTCTTTCCTTCCTGACAAAGACCCTTGGAGACAGATATTATCTTGTTATCACCGCTAGACGGGTCTAGGCCTGAAGGTACATTTCCTTGGTGATTAAGCTCAACCATAATTCTTTGATTATTGCTGATCTCGACGCCTTTATGAAGGCTTCCGTCACCCCTGAGGTCATCTAGAAATCTATTTACGTATCTAGCATTCTCTCCTAAAATCCCAGTTCTGTCCTTAAACCTATCAAGCTCATCTAGGACAACAATTGGAATTACAAGATCACTTTCAGGAAAAGAGTGAATAGAGTTCTTGTCATATAACAGAACTGAGGTGTCTAAAATAAATGTCTTTCTTTCTTTTGACAATTGTTAATTCCCCTATTTATTAGATAATATTAAAAAACACATAAGAGAAAATTAAAATGAAATGCTTTAAAGCTCATGAAAATCAATGTTCACCTTGTGAAAAAAATAACTGTAGATACTGGATTGATTATGAGGAATCTCATAACTGCACTCTTTTAGCGGCAAAAAAAGGGCCAAAGACTCTCCAGGAAATCGGAGATATCTTTGGCGTAACAAGAATGCGAATATGCCAGCTAGAAAAGAGAATACTTTCAAAAATAAGCTCAATGATATGATCCAGTATTTCTAAAGGTCTATCATTAAGTATCTACAAAGTAAATTTAAGCCCTAAGACTACTTTAAAAAATCAGAAACATATTTTAGAAGAGCTTTTTCTTTTTTCTTTGACTCTAGAACTACATCAAGATTATATCCAAGATCTTTAAACGGCTTATAGTACCAGTCACTATGAGCTGTTTTAGCAACAGTTTCAACCTCATAGTGTTTTTTTGAATTTGAATGATGACACTGAGGTGTGATGCCTTTTGGCCAAGACTCTACAGTCATTGCCAGTGCCTCATCGTATGTAGAGTCTTGGTAGCCACATTCAAAGTGGTGTGAGTCAAAAACAATTGGAACTCCTGCTGTCTTATAGATTCCTTCATAAAGCATCTTTGTAGAAAATAACCGCTCTCTGTCATCATTTTCTACAGTAAGTCGAGTCTTTACTGAATCTGGCAAGCGTTCAAAGTTTTTAAGCCATCGAGTAATTGCAGATTCTCTGTCACCATATGAGGCACCGATATGAATATTAATCTTTGACCAATGATTTCTTTCCATTCCCATAAGATCAAATATCTGACCGTGTCTAGTTAAGTCCACAATTGAATTATTGACAACATCAGACTTATTGGATGTTAGAATATTAAAGTGTCCTGGATGAAAAGATAGACGCTGACTGTTTTCTCTGGCTAGCTTTCCAGCATACTCAAGATTAAATTTGATACTGTCAAAATCAGGAAGATCTTCTAGTTCGTATTCACTCATCCATGGAAACAAGCAGGATGTAATTCTGAATACCTTGATACCCTGCTGGTTGTTCCAGTCGATGATCTTTATAAGGTCCATTGTATTTTTAAGAGATAGCTCTGATGTGTACTCTAGGCCTTTTTCTGCAAAGGTTCTCTTTATCATTCCCCTATTGCATGTAACCCTATCTCTATTGCCCTTTTGAAGTGTCATGTTCATACAAGCGTAGCCAAGTCTTACTGTCATATTACCTCCTATGATATATTTTACCAATAAAGATAGAAAGCTACACGATTAAATAAAGAATAATTATATTTTCTTTTTTAGTCTCTATTTTTTTCTATCAGAGTAAATAATATTTCTTCTAACTATCTCTCTAATATTGTCAATACTTGATGACATAGATACAGACTCAGCAAGAGCAACTTCATCAGAATCGGCTGTCCTGGCAGGCTGGGTCTTGGCTATTCCGTCTATTGTTGAAACTATATTCATTGTAAGTGGGCACTTAAGATCTCTTAGGGCAGGCTCTTCCATAGGTCTGTCTTGATTCCATTGAGATATAATCGAAGAGATTTCCTGATCTCCTCCGGTGTAAGGTCTTCTAGACTGTATAACACAAATTGCATCCATATTTTTTTGATTAAAGCCACCGAAGTTAGACTCAACCCAGTCTCGAAGTCTAGATATTTCTACCCTTCTCTCCTCCATTATATTTTCATACTCTAGCACTTCTTCATACGAGGCACTTGAGGAAGGCTTATTGACATCGAATACTAGGTGTAAGTATTCCCACTGCGAGCTGGGGAGGTCGATTCCAGAATTCTTAAAAAATGACCATCTTATAGCATGTCTTATCTCATGATCTATGACACCTTCTCTTGTTGTGTCGATAAAGCTATCTTCACTTTCCCATGGGTGGCTCAAGTTTATATACAAGCCTTCAGCAGATCCATCTTCGGCACTGTGACCCCAAGAGGCATGGTTGCCCATAACCCCGATAACAAAAGCAGGTTTTCTATCTGGATCTCTTATGGGCCTTATGGGAATAGAGCTGGCAAGTCTTACAATTTCTGGAAAAATACGCTGATATAATAATTCTACTTCTTCTCTTTCATCGAGCTCATCAGACAGATTAAGGCTCAGTATTAGGTCTACAACTCTTTTAGCATTCTGAGAGCTTGGAGAGTATCTATTAGATATATCTTCTAATCCAGCAGTTATCATTTCCATAACATCTGTTGGAATCTGCTGTGAATCAGATTGTTCGGAAATAATCTCTATCTGATTTCTAATCAGCTTTCTAACTTGTTGAGAGGTGAGTTTCATAATCTTGTTTTAGAAATTTTCATAAAAATATTCTCTGTTAAGCAAATATAAATATTAACTATTTATTATATTTGACATAAGTGAATACACAAAAAAGATGGGCTTAAAAAAGCCCATCTTAAATTATTTTTATCTATTTTCTATTCAATATTAATTGAAATTGGTTGAACTTCTGGTCTTTTAGAAACGGTAATAGTAAGAAGTCCGTTTTCAAAAACTGCGGAAGCACTTGAGATATCAAGATTATCGTCATAATTAACGTACGTCTTTTGAAAATTTCTTCTTGCAATTCTTCGAGATGCTTCTGAATCTGAAGCATCACTAGATGTTGCTGAAACAGTAATACTCCTTCTTTCTGGTTGAACATCTACATTAAGATCACTTCTAGAAAATCCAGCAAGTGCAAATTCCATAACTGTATTTCCATTTTCATCATTATAGATGTCTGTTACTGGATACCCAGCTGTTGTTTGCCTTAAGTGTCTAGGAAAGTCTGTGAAAAAATTATCGAAAACATCGTCGAAAACCCCTCGACCAAGAAGACCAGGGCGGTATGTAGCTATTGCATTTGTCATTTTATTTACTCCTTTTAAGCAAGCTATTAAGGTTTTAAAAGTTCCAAAATTGGCAACTTCCTCAACCTGATAAAAAATTAGACACTAAATAGAAAGTGTACAGGTATTTTTTAAAATTGTTTTAATCCATTTCAAAAAACATCTTCTCGTAGTATACCCAACAAAAAGCGCTTATAAATGAGGAGCTTATGCAGACTCCTACCCAACACGGAAAATGAAAAAATTCTATATGTGTAGTTCTTGTAAGTGTGTATCCCCAATATATAACTGTTCCCCAAAGGCTTGTCATACAAGCAGGACATAGCACTATCGGCTTTCCCCAGTACGGTGCCTTATCAAAAAAGTATTCTCTAATTGGATAGCCTATCATTCCGCTATCTGTAATAGCCCTTAATCCTAGACAAAATAAAGAAACTATCAGTATTAATAAAAGGTATATCTGCATTTAAGTCTCTACCAGTTGACTCCAGTTGTGGCAGCCAGCCTCCAATATCCATTTATATCTGGTATATAGACTAGATGAATTGGAACACTAAAGTGTCCAGCAGCCTGGGTCCAGCCAAGAGCTGAGACAAGATGAATGTAATTGTTATCTCCTGCTGGATCATAAATAGTAGCATTTGCACCAACAGCTAGTTGAAGTGCATCATTAATCTCAAATCCAACTAGTGCATTTGCAGATGGAACAGCTAGACTTTGCTCAAGTCCGCTTATGGTTACATTTTGAACAAAGAGAAGATCCAGCCAGTCTCCGCCACTCATTGTCTGCTGTGACTCAAATCCAATAGCAAACATATGTGGGCTTATAATTCTGTCACTTCTCTCGCCGCCGTGGACGTAGTTATAGCCAAACCTTAGACCCTTTCGAACTGTCCAGTCATCACTATCTCGCATAGAAACAGCATGATCATCTGCTATTGCTGTATTTGATATTCCAAAGCAAAGAATGCATGCTAAAATCTTTTTAAACATTATTTCTCCTAAGAAGATGGAAAATTAAAACTAAATTACCATCATTCACAATTATTTTATTGACTATTCTTAGTTGCTTGGACGTGAATTCTGACATCATGTGCAGAAACTTTGATCTGCTGCATAGCTTTTCTGACACGTGTTCCTGCAGATGAATTGCCGTCAACATAGAACTTATTATAATCTGTTTGAACAGATTCAAGAAGGTTAATCATCTCATTTAGTGTAGCTGGTGTGTTTGTATTATCCATTGTTTTTTCCTATTAAAAATGAGGCATCTATAATCCCATGCCTCCCTGCGGATTAAAATACTACTTCTTTTGAACGAATGCGTAAAGCTTTTCAGCTTCAGCTGGGGGTGGATCAGAAATAGGTTCATCATTTGCATAAGCAGATTCTAATCCGGAAACAAGTAAAAATGTAAAAATTAAAAACATCTTATATCTCTAAAATGGTGGACCCGGCGGGAGTCGAACCCGCGTCCGCAATAGCTTCAAAGTCAAGTCATTCACAGGTTTGTCTAATTTATTCCCAAATTAGCAAAGTAGCAACAAACTTCCCGTTTCTATGTTGCCTCAAAATCCACCTGTCTCCAGGGAACCATTTTTGATTTTTTATTTTCGCAGGATCTCTACCTGTTATCTTAAATTGGGTATCAAGGTCTTAAGAAACCCCGCGAATTAGGCCGCTAGGCGGGCTACTTCGAAGTGATAATTGTTATTGGCAATTAAAGTTTTGAAACCGCGTTTAAGGTCCGCTATTTCGTGTGACCACCTGCACTCTCGTTCTCTCCTACCCCGTCGAAGCCGTTTCGGGCCCATTATATCTATTCACCCTTGTCAGTTGCCAGTGATTCCTTGACAAGCTCAGATGCACTCTGCTTAACAAGCCTAAGACCTTTTCTAGCTCTTACACCTGCTGATTTATTTCCACTAGCATTCTTGTGAACATCAAGCTCAAGGCTTTCAACGAGAACCTTTAGCTCTTGCCATTTATCTAGTAAGTCACTCATTTTTATTCTCCTAAGTTTGAAGTGATTAATTTATTATTATTTTTACCCTTTTCACTAATTAGGGATTTTGTTACCTCAGAAAGTCTTTCCATTTTTTCTCTATCTTCTAATTCTAAAGATAAGAGCTGTATAATTTTAATCTTCTGAAACTCTGATACTCCGAAATCTAATATCTCTTTTACTATTTGCCGACACTTAAAGGTATCAGCAGCACTCTTTTCAGATTCTGTCTCACCATATCTCATGCTAATGAAAACCCTCCTATAATATCATCTTGACGTAGCTTGGTCTCAATTTTGATATCATCTTTTCCAATTATTCTAATGATCTTTAATTGTGTAAAATTTTCAACTTTTGTCTTAGAAATTACAACTGGAATATTCCACATCTCATTCTCAATTACAAATAAAACATTTTCCCATGTAGGTATGTCACATTTATTTGAAATTAAAACTGCAGCTATCTTATCATTTATCTGATTGCTCATGTCTTCTACGCTAATAACTGAAGCTATATTTTCAGATCCCTTTATTATCTCTGATTTACAGATATCAATAATTTTGTGTGTAATTCCGCAGTTATTACACTTAGCAATCTTTGGCTCGATACTGCCTGACTTATCTTGTATTGAGAAAACTACAAACTTATGAAAAACAGGATCGGGCATTGTCCTATACTGAGGTAGAACACAGTGACATTGCACTAGATGCTTTATTCCTGTCTTTTCTGACATTTTAAGTTCTAGATTCTATAACTTTTACAGTCTCATCAATTTCTTTATACCCTAAGCTAAAACCCTGGATGCAAGAAGACTCAACTAATGAAAGTATGCTTCTTAGGTCTTTTTCTGAGATTTCTATGTTTCCACTTCTATACTCAGAAACTATATTTTCCTTAGTTTTATCAGATATAAAGTCAACAAGTACTTTAACGCTATTTCCAATATCTCTAGACATTGACATGATTCTCTCCTAATAGATTCCATTAAAGGTAAGTATATATTAAAACAAAGTAAACCTAACTATCGTCAACTATGCTGATACCTATTGAAATTATTGACTCTAGCATGGAGCTAGATGCCTTTATGGCATAGCAAAGAGAAGAAGTTGAATATAAATGACCTGAATTTTTAAGCAAATCTACCATACAGGCATCTAAAGGGCTTTTTGAGAATTCTTCAAATCTATCACACCTAAAAGCACCAAAGTTAACAACAGCTCTCATTAGTCTAAAAAACTTATCAATCTTTGCCAAGGTAATCGGGTCTTTTCTAACTAGATCAAGACCTATCTCTATTTGAATTTTTTCTGATATCAATGATCTTATTCTTTGATCAAATATTGACCTTAGAGGTGTTTCTGTCTCTAGGAGATTTTCACTCTTATCTCTCAGATATTTAATATGATTTCTTATCTTAAATTTATCAGAATCACTGTATAAGACCACACCTTTTTCACTTATTTCTATTTTATTAATTTTATTAGGCTCTCTTCTGGTTGAAGCAGATATTAGGTCGCCTGTTAAAGATGATATTAGGTCAGATCCTGTGCATATTGATATATCATTTAATATGTTTATTGTCTTTTCATCAAATCCAACACAGATAGGTGTAAGATCAATAGTTCCTCTTTTTAAATTCATAAAGATTACGTTTCTAACTTCTGGGCTCATGCTTCTTAGAAATAAAACATATGGCTCTTTGTTTTCTGCAGCTTGTGTAAGTAAATGATGAATCTCACTTAGTGACTCTATCATTCCGTCTATTACATAGCAATTTACATTCTTCTTTATGACCTTTCTACCATCATGTAGTATCGATCTATCTATGGGTATATTAAAGTTATATCCCTCTAGTAGCTTAATTCTAGTCTTTTCTCTATTGGACCTTTTTACATCTATTACTGTATTAATGCTAGAAATAGCTAGCACTCTATTGACTATCTCAATAATTTCATCGTTATCAATTTCTTGTCTTAAGATTTTAGTCAGGTCAGATTCTGTACATCTAAAGCTCTCCTTTTTTATCCTTTGGATCCAAGCTTCTGATGATTTTTGTATTTCTTTTTTTATATCTCTTACTTTTTTATTTCTTGATATTCTTAAATACTGTGGGGCTGTTTGCTCAATTATTCTTAGAGCTATATTTGCAGATCCAGCAGAAAGACCTTCAAACCCTATAAGGTTCTTAGATATCATGGGAAGTATTATCTTCCTATGATATTCTCCAAAGTTCATATATAGAAATTTTTGAAAATAATCAGAGAATATATTTTTATTATCTGCTAATAGACTATCTTGATTAAAGATATTCTCAGCAGAAAATTTATCAAATCCTTTTAAAATTTCTGACCTGGTTTCAGACTCACTTAAAACAACTACTGCCATCTGTCATATTCTTTCTTTCTTATCCAGACGACTAGCTTTTGAGTATTTATATTCTTACTATCTTCAAGACAAGAGGTGTCTACTTCAACTGCCTTTAGATCACCTATTCCGACCCAGGGTAGAAGCCTAATAGGTGATCCCCCTCTAATAACATTGTGATAGTTTTTATTTGGATATAGAAATCTATTATGACCCATCTCTGAAAGAAAGCATATGCTATCCTTATCGATAATTTTCATTTGATTTTCCTATTTTACTAAGAATCTCTCCAAAGATTGTTACTGGCGTATGTAATAACTTCCTCAGCAGAGTCCTCATTATAATCATAATCATCAATTAGTGTTTTTACCATATCACTATATTTCTTTTTCTGATCTTCATCTCTTGACTTGCTTCTTGTAACAATTCTTGCCATGTCTTTTACAGAAGTTATAAGATAAGACTCAATTGCTTCTTTTAGTGGTCCGTAGCTCTTGTAGTTTACCTTTTCATTTCTTCTTAGCTTAGCAAACATATACGCTGTTACATCAGACCTAAATCCGTCTCGAGAAGATCCTGTTATACCGATTTGCTCTTCAATAGCTCTCATGTAGCTCTCGTCAGGATCTCTTTCCTCTCTTGTGATTCTGTCTTTTACTCTAGACTTAGTTGTATAGCATTCAGAGTTATCTAGGTAGGTGTCAAATAGAGACTGTGCTTGCTCTTCATAAGCAGCTATAAATGCCTTAGCAATCTCATTTTCGAGCATCTTAAGATATTCCTCTCTAATCACCTTTTGAAGTATCTCAAGATATCTCTGCTTATCTTCTTCAGATACGATTTGCTCCTTTACCTGTTTAATTAAAGAATCAATTACAGCGCTTGGTGTAATCATATTTTTCTCAGAATCTGAAAGTGCATTATCAAGTGCTTTCATAATAAATCTAGTTGATATTCCGCTCATTCCCTCCTGGGGAGCTTCATCTCTTAGATCTTTTATATCAATCCTCTTGACTCGACCTTTTTCAATGACATCTTCTCCGTTGTAGAGCTTCATCTTTGTTAGTATATCACACTTTTGAGATGACTTAAGTCTTGACATAACAGAGAACATAGAGGCAACTTCAATTGTATGAGGTGCAATATGCGCATCGAAGTCTGATCTATCTATCATTTTCTCATATATTTTTATTTCTTGATTAAGCTCAAGAATATAAGGGACTTCTATTTTAACAATTCTGTCGAGGATGGCTTCATTTGTATGTTCTGATTTAAACCTATTCCACTCTGCCTCATTGCAGTGAGCCAAGATGACACCATCAAAGTATATCATGTCGTTTTTACCAGGTGAGGGAATTCTTTTTTCCTGGGTAGCAGTAATGACAGTGTGTAGAAACTCTATCTCATTCTTAAAAACCTCAACTAGCTCGACGATTCCCCTATTTCCAACATTAAATGCACCGTTTAGAGATAGAACCCTAGGGTCATCTTCTGGGTATAGGTCAAGCTTTGAAATATCCTCAGAACCAATTAGCATTGAAACATCTTGACTATTTGCATCCATTGGAGGTACAGAAGAAATTCCCCTTCTTGCACGTTGAGAAAATGTTGTCTCAGTTACTGGAAAATTTTCATATTTTCCATTATATTCTTCCATTAAAAGGTGTCTAGCAATCGGGCTCAGATCACCCTCTATTCTAGTACCTAGTAATTTTTCAAATCTTTCACGAAGACCCCTTGGTATTAGATGGAGAGGTTCTCCTCTTTGAGGATCACCCTCAAGGTGATAGTAGGAAATTCCCTCAAGAGCTCTTTTAACATGCTCTGTAAGAGCTGACTTACCTGCACCTACGGGACCCATTAGCAGCAGGACTTGACGACTTTCTTCACCCTTAAGAGATGCAGACTTTAAGAATCGCATGACCTTGGCAATGACTCTTTCCATTCCAAAGAATTCTGACTTAAAGTACTCGTATGTTCTTAGACGATCGCCATCAAAAAGCTTTCTGCATCTAGAGTCAGATTCATCCAGTGTAGAAACACCATGCTCTTCAATAACATCACACAGTCTTTTGTGAGCTAGCTTGACAGAATCTGGATTCTCCTTGATAAGCTCAAGATAGTCTAAAAAAGTTCCGGAAAACTTCTTTTTCTTCTTTTCTTTTCTCTGATTTTGAATAATTTTTAAAAAATCTGTTTCTTTAGCACTCATGTTAACGACATCTCCCAAGGATAACTATTATATTTCCCATGCCTCATCTTCTATTATAGTAAAGAATTTTACATCTCCAGGCCAGATATTCTTTATCTTATCAACAACCTGCTCAGCATACCCTAGCTCTAGATCTCTTCCGTCGTGCTCATGCTGAAGGATTAGACACCCATCATGGCTAATGTCTGAGACAAAAACCAAAGGTATCGAATTCATTCCTGTTGAGCTAATTAGATCTTTTTTAATCTCTTTCCATCCTATATCATCTGATATCTCATCAATTGTAACACCTTTTTTCTTCTGCGAATAGGAAAATAAGTTTAATTCTTTAAAATCATCAAATTCAAGGTAGCACATTATTGCTGAGATATCATTACAAACCTCTCTTATAAAGAAGCATTCTTCAATACCAGACTTTTCTTCTATCTTTTTAAAGATATGAAATCCCAAGTGGTAGGGATTGACTTTTCCTATATGAGGTCTTATAACCTGATTATGAGTCTTTAAGAAAGGTATGTGTAGATCCTGGGATAGCTCAAGCTCATTCATTATCTTGTAGTGCCAGAAGCTAGCCCAGCCCTCATTAATTGTCTTTGTCTTAATCTGAGGAATGAAATAATGAGACTCATCTCTTATAATATTAATAATATCTTGTTGCCAGCTTTCGAATGAATCAACATATTCTAACAAGAATCCTAAAAGATCATGATCTGGTTCTAGTATTTTTTTATTGATATCAAAGTCTTTATACTTATCTGTCTTATCTTCATTGATTCTTTCTATCATTCTTTCTTTGATTTCTTTTCTACTAAGCCGAACTCTTCTATTTCTCTCAGTTTGAAATCTAATAGTGTGTAAAGAATCTAGAAATTCTTCTACTTTTTCAAGACCTATATTCGTATTTTCTATGTATCCCTGTATTCTTTTTCTGGCATTTCTAAACTTAGAAACCACCATTCCTGGATTAGTATCTTTAAATTCATTATTATTCTTAAAGAAGTCAGAGTGCCCCACACAGTGTGCCATTATAAGGATTTGCAGGTATGCTGGATTCTGCTTCATCAGATATGCAATTGAAGGATTTGAATTAATTATCAACTCATATGGAAGACCCTCAGCGCCCAAGCCATACATCTGATGCGTTCTTTCAAAGCTCTTTCCGTAAGACCAATGAGGATAATGACTTGGCATCCCATGATAAGACATGTGACCAATCATCTCGTAATAATCACATATTTCATAATTTATCGGAAACCAGTCTAAACCATGTGATTGAGCAATCTCTGTTATTTGATCATCATAGTCTTCAAGAAGCTTAAAATCCCAATCACTCATTATTGCTCCCTCCAAATATTCTCTTAAACTCTGTCCATACCTGTTCTTCTTCATTTAGATGAACAATTTTAAACTTAGAGTCAGATATTGTCTTATATACCTCAGACATTCCACCTTCTGACCAAAAATTTCCATCAAGACCCGGATTCACCTGTATAAAACAATAAAGCTGAGATAATGATTTAAGCTTCGTTGAAAGACTAATCGCTTTTTGATTATCTTCTGGCCAGTTGTCTCCATCAGAACAGTGAAAAGCATAAATATTCCAAGATTCTTTATGGTATCTTTTATTTATTATCTCTAGACACTTCTCTAATCCTGAAGATATATAAGTTCCTCCTGAATTAGACCTTGTAAAGAACTCATCTTCAGATACCTCTCTAGCTTCTGAGGTATGTGATATAAAGACTATGTCTGTCTTCTCATATTTGTGTCTCAAAAAGTGGTAGAGAAGAAAGAAGAATGACCTAGCCATAAACTTTTTCTTTTGTGTCATAGACCCTGAAACATCCATGATAAAGAAAATAACAGCGTTATTGTTTTCTTTAGGCTTGTTCTTAATTCTTTTGTATTTTAGGTCACTTTCATGAAAGGGAAATCTTTCATCATTCTCACCGTCTTCAGAAATTCTTTGAATAGATTTTTTTCTTCTTATCTTTCTTTTCAGAGTCTCTTTTTTTGACAGTCTAGGTCTTATACCAGAGCTTTTATATCCAGATCTTTTAAATTTTTCTCCAACTAGATTTTTAAAATTTTTCTTTTCAAGATCTGGAAGGCTAAGAGCGTCAAAAAGATACTCACTGAGCTCTTCAAGAGTAATTTCTACTTCATAGAATTCTTCACCAGCCTCATTTCCAGGCTTACCTTCTCCAGGTGCCTTCTTTTTCTGATTGGAATTTCCTATTTTCTGACCTTTTCTTATCTGCTTTCCCTGAGCAGATCCTACCTGTTTATTTTTTTCATTTGAGCCATAGACAAATCTATACTCTTTAATTCCTCTAACAGGTATTACAAGCTTCTTTTTTCCATCTTTTCCTATGATGGATTCGTCAGAGACAATATTGTGAATGCCTTTCTTTAAAGCTTCTTTGATCTTTTTCTTATGTCTACTTCTATCAGTAGCTGATCTATCAGCTATGGTTTTATGATTTTTAAAAATTGACATCTATAATATCTCAGAGACTTATAATATTAATTATCTAAGAACTTTAGATCTTAGAGAACGAATTGAACTTTATTAGAGAGTATATTATAGAAGAAGTGTAGTCAGATAAAGGTTTAACTCTTCACTTAGTTCTAATCATTACATCAGCTTTCTGTTTCGTATTATTAAATTTACAGTAATTTACTTTTTGTTTCATCTTTCTGATAAAATTAACAAATTCTGAAACAGATCGACATTTATAAATTAAAATAAAACATGCTTAAGAAAATAAAAAAATATATCAGTCTAAGAAATCTAATATATGTTTCTATTGCTATAGTGACAATAGTTGCACTAGCCATACTAGTCAATAAGCCTCCATGGTTCTTTCAAGATCTTCCAGAAGAGAATTTCGTTAAGATTAATCTAACCAGATCTTATTCAGATACCTGTCAGATGTGCTCAGAGTTTGATCATGATGTCTCTATAAATCTTCAGCAGTACCAAGCTTCAGGTCTCGCATTTTATTCAGATAGTGATATCACATATATTCTAACAGCAGATCATTTTTGTACCCATCATAGTCCACAGTATCTCTTTAGAGAGGGTGATATTGTTGATAAATTTACATCACTAGATCACTATGGAGATATATGGAACTCTCAGGTAATCTATGCAGACTTTGGAAATGATTTGTGCTTAATTGCATCAGATATGCGAGAAATAGAAGGTATTAGAGTTGCAAGTCAGATGCCTGAGATTGGTGAAAAAGTATTTGTAATAGCTGCTCCAAAAGGCTATTCAGACACAGGAATGTCACTACACTTTGATGGAAATTTTTCTGGATGTGATGATGAAGGTAAGTGCTATTTTGTTATGAATTCATACTTTGGTAGCTCAGGCGGGGTAATACTAAATTCTGACGGTGAGATAGTAAGCATGGTCCAAATGGCAGATATTCAGCTAGGCTTTATAACAATTGGACCCAATGTTTCAGCAATTAGAAGGTTTTTAGATTCTGCTTCATCAGATCTTGATCTTGATATAAGATATTAATAGTTACCATCTATAATTGACTTAACGACCATAACACACCTGTTTCTCTTTTTTAGTCTCTCTGAAAATTCTTTGTGATTCATTAAAAATCCCCTGTTTTCTGGGTCATTTTTTTCTATCTTTTTCCAAATTTTTCTAAATTTTCTATTAGCCTTTCTTCTTTCTATTGGGCTCATTGAATCTAGCATCTGTGTTAGTTCAAATGCTGTAATTGCAGGAGCTATTCCTAGCTCAATCATCTTTATTTTTGTCTTTATCAAACAAGCACTCATAAAGTCAAATGTTTTAAATTCATCTTGATAATTATATCACATAAACCATAGATTTACAATCTAATGAAAAGAAAGCTTTACATATCTAAATCTTTAGAACTGGATCCAAAAAAGATTGAGCTAGCATCAAGATTTTGTATCTTTTGTGCTAAAGAACTGGGAATTCAAGGCCCGCTAGAGGTCCATATTGTTGGTAATAGAGATCAATATGGAATTAAGACAACAGCAGCATATGAAGTAGGTAAGGGGAAGCTATATGTCTATGGAAAGAATAGAGCCCTAGTTGATATCTTAAGGTCTATAGCCCATGAGATGACACACATGATGCAAGATGAGCAAGGCCTTATTGATGGACCAGTTCAAGATATCGGTGGATTTCACGAAGATCAGGCTAATTCAAAGGCCGGAGAGATAATCAAGCTATACAGAAAAAATAAAAAAAACGGTGATGAAATATATGAGAATAGAAGACTCTAATTAGTCAGTTTTAAATTCTTGTCGCTCACACCGATTAAATCTCTCCGCCCATTTAGTAATTCTATCTTCTCCGTCACGATATCTATCTATAACATCCCCAAGCGTCTCCCAGTCAGATGTAACCTCAAAGTGAACATGAGAGTGTGAGGGATAGAGCATGTACTCAATATTTTCATTTGCTAGCTCAATGATGACATTCGGCTTGGCAAGAGCAGCTTCAAATGCCTCCATTGCAGTAGTTGTCTTTGGATTGGTAATTATGTCAACTCCCAGAGCAGCCCTCTTCCATCTATGCCCTACCTTTTTTATGGCATTATGATAGCTAAATCGTGCCCGAGTAGTACCTTTATCATATAGATCAAGCTGCTCATCTTCAGATCTCCAGGTTGCTCCCGCTGCTGGGCTAATGTCAATACTAGTAATACCATTAGCTGACATGGCAGACTGAATATCCGGGAGAGCTATAATTCTTTCAATAGCCTCACGAAAATCACTATCAACCACATCCCAGTCCCTTCCTCCGTTACAGATTTGGGAATCGCCTCTATGGGCATGTGGATCCTCACAGAAATAACAGTCCATAGCAGCACCAGCCCTGGTAGCTCTCTGCCTATCAGACCTTGAGGCTCTTCTGTTGGCTCTTGTATTAGAAACAGACCAGATTCTCTTAGAAAATATATTAGAAGAAGCAAGACTCTCTTTTAAGAGCATCTCACTTATGATCTTTCTAATTTCTTCTTCTGTTAGCAAAATGCCAGACATTTGAGATCCTTTCTACTATCTACTAAAGTCACCAGCTCTTGTGTAGCTTTGATCAGGCGCCGTGGCGATTATATTAAAATCTCTTTCACCTACATTTGTATATCTTCTAACTATTCCTCTAATGGTTCTAGCTAGTGCCGAGCCGCGTTGTAGCCAGTCAGATCCTCTACTAAGAGGATCCGAAGCTAGCACTAGACCCCTTCCGTTAAAAGCAACTGTAAATCCTCTACCACGACGACCAGAAGCAATTGCTGCAATAAGAATAGCATCAAGTATCTCAACTCCCATGTTAGGTCCTACCTTTCGATAGTCATCTGTGCCGCTTCGGCCAGGTCTTATATATAGCGAAGCACCTGGGTGAGAGCTGTCTGGCGCGGCTAGCGTTGGCATTATGGATGAATTCCACCCGCCTCGGTCCCCACGATTTAGTTCCGCAGTTGTCGGTGTAGCAGGTAAGGACTGTGGATTAACAGCACCTCCAGCCCGTTCTGCAGATCGAATAGTAGCAAAAACAACCTCTTCAGGCTGATAATGAAGAGGCCGCTGTGATCCGCTACTGTCTCTGCCGCTGTAAACACCGCCACCGCCGCCGCCGCTTGTCGCTACACGTATTCTATCCTGAGTCCGTTCCTGAGCCCTAGGGTTATTCCTATAGTCCTCTTGAATAACATAATGAAAGTCAGCCATAGCCTCTACAGGATTTGATGGAAGTGCATAGCTGGGTATGAGGAGCTGAGCTGCATCTCTTCCGGCACCGGACCAGTCTATTTTCATCGACTCAAGTTGCTGTGAAACTGTCTTGCCATCAACCTCCAGCTGTTGGACTTGTCTGTATTCTAGGGTGATGAGTCCATCTAGCCACCTCTGCCAGGCTCTTCTAGTATCTGAATTCATATGTCCGTCACTAGGGGGTACTTCTTGTACATCAACTCCAAGCTGAGCCTGTAGAGTTTGCATTGCTTCTTGAGTCTGATTCAACTCTCTAGGGCTCGGGGAGCTGGTTCTCCTAGATGTTCCGGTCCCGGTCGGCGGCTCTGTCTCTGTCTCTGTCTCTGTCTCTGTAGCTTCTGGAATATCCACACAGGACCTTCTGTCATCACTCAGCTCCTGACCCTCAGCGCACTCAACCTCTCCTGTTGGTACCCAGCACTCATCAGGTGGGTTTTCTACTTTACAGCTCCCATGATTAGCTAACTTCCAGACATCAGGGTCCCTCGTGTCAGAGTCAACTGCGTTATTCCTGCCATCGCTGTCGCTATCGATCGTCGGTCGACTGCTTCGGTCTTCTCTGTTTGCGGCGTTTTGATTAGCATACCTGGGATCATCATACAGACCCTCATTAACCAATAAAGATATAAGATCTCTTAGGTCCGAGGTATGATTAACAGATTCAGGAATCTGCTCTTCGCTCTGTGATACCATTTGTCCCCCAATATCCTCCGGAAGATTAACATAGAGTACATTTCTAAGATCATTATTTGTCAGGGCAAGCCTAAACTCCCCTGATCCGCCACCGTGAGAATCATCCTGTAGTGTATTCCAGAAAGTATAAAGTGCCTCCTTTAGTTTTCCGCACCTTTCATAATCATCACACTTCCCTACCACTTTGTGACAATCCACACCACTTTCCAAATCTGGCCCTATGTTATTTTTAAGCTCGTTGCTGTCTGCCATAGTGAGGGCTGTAAACATTCCAGTCTCATTATCTGCTAGTGCTAGTACACCGGTAAAAGCGCCGGCAGCTGCTCCTCGAAGGGCCCACTTTGACCAATTATTTCTAAATAAAGCGCCTCCAACTTTGGTACCGCCAAATCTAGTGAGCCCGCCGGCATACATGGGACCAAAATATGGAATTTTCTTAAAGACAATATTTGCTACAAATAGACCTCCCAATACTCCCAAAAACTTAACTGAAGGAATTACAGCGTCATCGAAGGGTTCAGTTCCAGGACTTGCTACTCTATCAGCGTATAAGCCTGCTGCCATTCTAAAGGTTAATCCACTTTGACCTGATCTTGATGGATCATTAAGGATTTCGATGATAAGATTGACAAACTCCTCCAGCTCCGAGCCGCATGGAGGATCGTGAGCGACAGTTCCCGTAAATAGGCTTTCTGCTTTTTCAGCAAGCACAAGCGCGTCGTCATAGTAAGGCTGGAATCGTTCGACCAGCTCATCAGCCAAACTTTCCGCCTCGGTAACAGTCATCGCTGTTCTAAAGTCTTCTGTCTCTGGTACTGAAGTAGCTTCAGCTCCTTCCGCACCTTCAGCCTCCATCCTTTCCAGATCGACTGTCTGTGGTCTTATATTGGGAACCCAACCTGCTTCGATCCATCCCCAAATTTGAACATAGGGATTATCATTTCCAGGAGAGGTATAGCCCATATTGGTTAAAACAGGAATATCTGACCAGATAGTAGGTCCATCCATAGTTGCTCTTTCCCAGGCACCAACTATCTCAGGCACTGATGGCATTGTGTCCTCCATCCAAAAAAGCATTTCGTCTTTTAGGGAATCGGTCACGGTATCTAGCAGTCGAGCTCTAACACCGCCCGGATCTGCAGTCGGGTCATCACCTGCAGGTCTACCATACTCAGCATAGTAACCTCCAGCTGAATCATCTCTAAGAAGTGCTGTGATGTATCTTCTAAGAGTTATGACATTAGTTTCCAGTGAGTATGTATCTTCATTGACTGTCTTGAGCAGGGCATTGCCAAAGTGATCACCAATATAGTGATATAATTCAACCATTTCTGCAGAATCCATGTCAAGACCCCATCTGTCACCACCGACCAGTTCTGTTGTATCATCTACATCGTCACTCTCTCTGCCTACTACAGTGTCATCTTCTTGAAGCATCATCTCTGATATTAGGGTTCTTAGTGCAACTTTAGAAATTTTCACGATAAAACCTCGTTTCTTTTACTATTATACAATAACTATTTCACTCTGGGACATGTTTCTAGGCAAATTTACTTCTTAGAAAATGCTCTACTGATCTTAACTGGTCCTAGATCTTCTTTTTTTGTTTCTTCACTGCCTGTCTGAATTCCCGGTTGCCCTAGTGAAGGTCTACTAGCTTTGACGCGATAGGGTTGAGATGCACCATAGCCCTTATTTACTCTATGCTTCATCTTGGACATCTTTTCCACAATCAGCCTAATAACATCTTGATCAGATATAGTCATCTTATGACCTCTATATTATAACTATAGCTCCAGGTCTATATAAACTTCATTGCAAAGATTATGGCACCCATCGCAAACTGAACAACAGCAAATATTGTTACTGCCTTTGTTTTAAACATTTTAAGGTCTTCCACTTCTTTTAGTGCTGTTTGTAACTGAGATGGAGATGCTACTTCATCAACTTTTTCTTTCCAGGATCGAAGTTCATCAACACGATCTTCACGCTCTCTCATTCGAGCAATTTCTTGCTTAAGCTCTTGAATCTCAGAATTTAGAGACTGAATGCTGCTTGCTAGTGTTTCTAGCTGATTTAAAACTAAACGAGAGTATTCTCCCCAACCTTCATCTCTAGACATTGTTATTATCCTCAAAATATTTTAATATTCTCTTTAATTCTGAAGCACATTCTTTTTTTGGCGTCTCTTCATTATCTAATTTAATTTGTAGATCTTTGAGGCTATTAATAATGTAGTCTCTTACTTCAAAGGCTTTTTTCCACTCGTTATCATTTTCACATAGCTTTTCACGTAAAGATCTTAATTTTATTATTGATTCAGAAAGATCAAAGCATTTATCAGAACCAGACATAACCCCCCCACACAAATGTAACAGATCGAAACCTGTGATTAACTATTACCAGTATTTAAAGTTTTCAACAACAATTTTATTTCCAAAAGTCAGCAAAAGTTTGTATATTTTTAAACTATTTTTAATAATGATTGAATAAACTGATACCCTCAAGCTTATAATACATGTATCTTTTAATGGAGTTAAAATGAGGTATCTTTTAATAATAGCAGCTTTGATGGGATTTCAACAGACTGCTGAAGCACACAATAGACATCATCAGACAAATAGTCATCGAACTGTTGTAACTGTCCAATGGTCATGGGTCCCTGGCCATTGGAATAGAGGCATATGGGTTAGAGGACACTGGTCTAGCCCACGCTATGGTGTATCTCATCGTTCCCATCGAGCTGGCCCCCCGCCTCGAAGGACACACGCTCAGTCTCACTGGGTCCCAGGTCACTGGACAGTTAGAAGGGGAAAAAGAGTTTGGATTAGTGGGTATTGGTCCTAAAGTCTATAAGCCGTTAAATTAAAATATGTCCCCCTTCTTTCAGAAGTGAATACTTATGAGTGTGGGGGATCTTTATGAATATAAAAACTTTTTTACTTTTAATCTTATCAACAGTTAGTGATACAAATCTTGAAAATAAAACTGTAGCTGTTGAAAATAACCAAGCTGTCGTAGAGATAACTACTGAAACAACAGAAGAAATACAATCTGTAGCTGCTTCTGATCTTAGCAGAACTGAAAGATTAATTAGAGATGCTGCAGTCAAGGTAGAAAGATACTATGGATCTGGATATGGATCTGGAACACTGATGAGAATCGACGGGGAGTTAGTTGTCTCAACTGCAGCTCACGTCACAGGAGATCAGCCAGTTATGATAATACACGGTAGAGACGGTGAGTCTGTACCTGGTAGAGTTGTATACTGTGATGCAGGTCTAGATATTGCATTTGTTCATGTTGAGGAGATGGAATCAAGAGATCCAGTCAGATTTAGACCCATTAGAGAGAGAAGGGATCCAGTTGGAATGGAAATAACCTATACGGGCTTTCCAAATAGAAATGACCTTCTCACTATAAATGGAACAATAGCAGGAACTCTATTTGATGAAACACTTCTACTAATGCAGTCATATGCTTGGATGGGTGCATCTGGATCAGGAGTTTTTAATGATTCCGGAGAGTTTGTTGGTTCACTAATAGCAGTTGAGGTAGGAACTTATTTCGATAGGCAGATTATAGAGACAATGGTCTATGTCACATCAGCTAGAAATATAAATGAAAATGTGCTAAGAAGCAGGTTAAGAGAGTCAATCGCGCCAGTTGATTCAACATTGTCAGGATTACCAGACTACTCATGCCAAAGTAGGTGATAAAATGAAAATTAAATCAATAGCAATATTTTTAATTCTATTATTGGGATGCACATCAGGAAAAACTGAGGTTGAGATAGCAGAGCCGGTAGATGACCCAGATCCAATTACATGGTCAGAATGTTCATACCAAATAGGCGACCATCCTTGTGATATTACACTTAAGGATCAAAATAATAAAGACTGGAATCTGTATAGTCACTACGGAAATGTAATTCTAGTTGACTTAAGCACTCAGTGGTGCGGTTACTGCCACGTTGCAGCTGCAGATGTAGAAATGATTCAAAATGAATATGAAGATGAGAAATTTATTTATGCAACAATACTAGTAGAGGACGCCTCCGGAAACCCAGCGACTCTAGAACTAATTCAGGCCTGGGCCGAACATTTTCAAATTACATCTGCACCCGTACTAGTTGGGAGTAGAGATCTCGTTGATTCAGCAGGAGAGACGGGTTGGGAAGTTACAGGATGGCCAACATTTGCTCTTGTTGATCATGAGATGGTGATTAGGGGATACATTAGGGGATACAGTAATTCCGCAATTATCACCGCAATAGACAACCTTTTACTAGAGTCAAAAAGTGACTCAGGCCAGAACTGAAAGCCACTCTCCGTCTATTCTTTTTTCAACTATTCCCATAAACAGGATGTCATAGACTATCACACTCTCTGTTTGAAGAACAGATTTTGGAATATCCATATATCTTCTAATTACAAGTGCTGGAGGAGCCTCAACAGGTCCTAAACCGTCAGATCTAATAATGATGGCAAGTTGTCCCACGTCAAGCATGATATAAAAATCAAAAGCTCTTTACTCAAGAGTCTCTTCCTCATCTTCATCTATTTCATCTTCAGCGATGTCACCGCCAGATGAGTACCACTGCCAGCTATTGTATCCCCTTGTAGGAAGGGTGAGGTATCTTTCTTCTATAATTGCATGCCTAATAAGATCTCTTAGGGCTTCTTCGCTAATGATCATCTTATCTTTAATGATTTAATCAATAAAAGTCAGAAGGTGACAGCCCTCTAGATCTATACGGATTTTGTCTTTCATACTCTTCTTCTTCACGCTGTCTAAAAAACTCATCTCTATCATCTGAATTCTCAAGAAGCTCTTCAGATAGTTTTTGAGCTGACTTTAGTACAAGCTCACCAAGATCAGAATCTGGAATCCACTTCCCTCCTGTAAATTTGGCATTGATCTTATCATTATATAGCTTTGCCTTAACAGCATCAGCTCCTTCGAACCCCATATCTTCCCAGTCAGCTGTAGTATCAATTGCTCTTGCATTGATTCCAAACTTAACAGCTTCACCGTGCGCTATTTTCATCTGAATATAGTCTGATAAATCACCATAGTCAACAGGATCACGCTCAACGTTTACCCAGGAGCCTGAGGCCTCTGCTTCCCAAATTGACTCAAGGGCACTATATCCGGGCTCATCGGGCTCAAAGTATATGTCAATAAGAGTTTGAACCTCTTTTGGTATTGTAGAAAATGACTCCTGCTGGGGTCCATCTGACATGGCATCACTCACAGCATCACCGACAAGATTTTTTAGTTCGGCTGCTTCTTCAGGTGAAAGCTCTCCGTCACCAGCCTGCTCTAGCATGGCTAGTCTTATTTCAGACAAGATCATCTTTCTAAGAGATTTTCTATTAAATTTCATTGAATCGCTCCTCCCTAATAACTATACATCATATTATGATTGTTAAAGCTAATTTATAGTAGCGACAGATAGGCCTGGTTGAACTTCTAGCCTATCCATGATAGGAAACATGGATGCTTCTTTAATTGTTTCCAAAAGCTGACTGGTGATGAGCAGCTAGGAGAGAATACCGGTAACAAATACCTCAAATTCAGCATCTGGATTTCCACTAGCCAGGTCTGCAATTAGCCCATGAATCACTTCTCTAATTACCGCAAGAGTGTATTCGTCAGTAGCGCTAGCATCAAGAACACTTATGTCAGCTTGAAATAAGCCCGGTTCTTCATCAATCCTTATAGTTCTTTTGAGCTTCACACTTCCAAAACTAGTATCAATCACCCCTTCGTCATTTTCTCCAAATAGAGCATCTTTGATGCTCTGACCGTCCCAGCTAGATGTAATTTCAAGCCTAGCTGTCTGACCACCCATGGCCTGCTCAATCTCCTCTAGGATGATTCTTCTTAGCTGGTCAAGTGTTATATTCAAAATGACTACCGCTACCCTTTAGAGATGCTATAAGGATACATATTCACTCTAGCTTCTGTTTGTCACTTCGATTGACGGGATTAAGCTTGCCTTCAATAAGCTGTCTGAGAACCCATCTCTCCCAAGACTCCTCAAAAATCCAGTGAGCTATAACTAAAACCAGGTGCAGCACAGCAGTAAGACCAGTTGCTGCCTTAATATCTCCTGTCCATATCCAGGTGACAATTATTGTAATCAAGACCGAACACGCTCGCCAGAGCAAGACCTTTTTTAAGCTGTGCATGATAATTCTCCAGAGTAATCATAACACAGGATGCTAAGAAATATAAAATATCCTATCTACCAGGGATGATATGTCTCATGACCATCTCTGGATCACCACCAAACTTTCTTCTTATAAAGTCTGACTTGGTCTCACCTTGACTTCGAGCCTTAAGCATATATTCAAAAGCTCGAGCCTCATCTGGGCTTAAGCTGTCAAGAATATAATCGATGATCTCTAAGTCATCATCACTATCGTCATCAGGGTCAAGATCAGGCTCATCTGGTTCCATAAATGACACACTACCTTCTGGTGGGTGCCCAAGACTGGTAAGGTCAACAAGAGGTCTGTCTGGCCAGTCTAGATAAGCAGAGCCGGGAGATGACCTTATCTCACTTAGGGTTTTAGTGTCCTGAGCTAGATGACCAAATAGCTGCGCTAGCTCTTTAATTGCAGAGGATGTCATTCCTCTCCCGCCAGTTAGATGATAGGCTAGCTGTCCCCTATGAAGAGCCTGAGCAATAAATTCAGCTGACCTTTTAAGCTCAGCGGGATCATCTGTTCTCTCTAGAATCTCAAGCTTTTCCTTGAATTCTGATCCAGAGGCAGCTCTAACTGAATCTGGGCCTCTTTGAAAATATCTAGCCAGATTATCGATAAATCTATTAAATCTATCCATTACATGATGTCTTCTATTCTTGTCTTCATCACTTAGGGTAAGACCGACTTCTGAGTCACCTTCTTCTCCCTGAAGTGCTTGAACTGTATCTGTCATTGACTCTAGATCAGCAGCTACATCAGATAGATCAATGTCTCCATCATCATCAGTATCTGCGCTTTCTAAGAGAATGTGCATTTCCTCTTTTATTAGGTGTCGGAGCTCTCTTCTTGTGAGTTTCATCTTCTATAACCAACTCGAACGCTATCAAGGGCTGCCTGTGCATCTGATAGGTCTTTCCTTCTAACCTCAATAATTCCGACCCCAGCCTGGTGTGGGACACCCCAGTTATTAAGTGCCTTTCTTGCTCTATTCATGTCACGATGGTATGGAATCTCAATCATAGCAGATATGCCTACTGAAGCACCCTCCATCATTGGACCAGCTTCCTCATGCGCAGAGCGATACATATCACCCAAGCCTACAATTTCACCTTGTTCATCAAGGATCATGTCTGTTGCGTCGATCTCGTCTACTCGTTGGTCTATAATTGACCCAAGCTCTCCGTCAAGCTTAAGCTGGTTACGCTGTAGCTTCTTAACAGCTTCTAAAAACTCACCTACACTTGGATAATCAGACACGATAACAGCACCCTCATCCGGCAGTCGCCACTTGTCTTTGCGAGTGGCAACGACTGTGACTCCAGCCTCAACCGGTGCCGGTGTACCCAAGCCAGCAAAGGGTTCAATCTCATAGAAGTGATTTTGAACGGCAACTAGACCTCGCATTGAAGGACTAGGTTCGGGCTTAGCCTCCATATTTTCTCTAATTGAGCTAATCTCCTGGATAATCATCTTTCTAAGCTGTCTTTTAGTTATCTTCATTTTAAAGCTTCCTTGCCGAATCGGTAATTTAGATTTTAATTATCGGGCTGTCCAATCTTGCCATAGCCGCAACCACCGGGTTGATCCGGACCTTTTATGTAAATGTTTCTTAGCCGATCTCCAAGCTGAGAAACAAACATGGGACTACTAGTGTGTGACAAGGTGACAAACGGTACTTCCGAGACCTTGTTCTTCGAGGAGTTTGGAAAGCCGTAGTCGTCGACCACACCAAAGACAACCTCTTTACCATCAGGAGAGAATCCCATGACACTTCTCTTTGTCGACATCACTCGATAGGCGCTTTCACAAAAATTTCCTTGGTACTTATAGACATCAACAACTCCGTCAGTTGCATCAATCACATTAGCGGCATCCGGTGCATTATACACGTAAAAGCTTGTCACTGGGCTTATGGTCAGCCTCTTATTATTTTTATCAGCCACCAGTCTAGGATCGAAGGCATGGGTCGTAGTCTTGCCTGATCTTTGAGGAAGATTCGGATCTCCCGGTCTGAGGATCTGGGGCTCGTGCTTATCCTCAATAAGGTGTGATAGCTCCTCCTTAATAAGTCTCCTTAGGTATCCGCGGGTGATCTTCATCTTTATTCCTATGCAGGTGCCCAGTGCCTGTCCCATCTACGGGTAACACGGTGGTCATCTATAGCGTCTCGAATCTGTAGCATCCCTAGATTTGGTCTGGCAGCTGTATTCCAGTTGACTCCTCCAGAAACTGTGTTTCCTTTTATATCTGTTATGTAGGCAACAGCGCTTTCTCCAGCACCCGATATTTCAACTACATAGTTGCCAACACCAGCAATTTGATCAGAGACATCCATTCTGCCTGGCTCAACAGGCTCGACACCGGTTCCGCCCCGTTCTCCCCCCATCAGTTCTGCCTCTGTAGGTGCAGAAGGTGTAGTAATAGCGCCCCGTTCTCCCCCCATACCGGCATCTGCCCTCCGCAAGAGCTCGAAGTGCGAACCAGCAGGTTGATATTGTGGACCTTCCTGTTCAAATAGAGCTCTGCTCAGCTCCTCTTTGATCAGTCTTCTAAGTTGGTTTCTTGTTATTTTCATCTTTTATTCTCTTTTTATAGTGTTATAAATTGTTGCTCTAAAAATTTTTTATCCCCAGCGCCCGTATGTTGCGGTGTCCTCTGCAGCCCTAAAGAAATTTTTTTATCTCACCCTTTCTACCTAGTAATTTGCAATACCTGCATCGATTAGAGCTTGGACATTTGCGTCGTGAGACGCAGCAGATTCAGCTTCAGCTCGAGCTGCTGCTTGCTTCTCGCGATAATCATCATAATCACCAATGTTACCGGGTCCATATTTACCATCAGTATAGCCCTCGATATTATTAGCTATAGTCTCAAAGCCTTGTTGAGAGCTTATGTCACCCTTATAATTGTTTATGAGTGTATACCACTCGCTGGCACCGTACTCTTTCTTAAGATAGTTCATCAAGCGAACAGCAGTGTTATACTTTGCCAAAGCAGAGGGTCCGCTGGATTCCATGGTCGCATTAGGTAGAACACCTGCATCTTTGTGTACCATCATTGAACTAGGTTCAACCCTAACAATTCCCGGGCCCTGTTCTTGCTCGAAAAGATGTGTGAGCTCCTCTTTGATCAGTTTTCTTAGCTGTCTTCTGGTAATTTTCATTTTATTATCTTATCTCTAACAGCCACAAAGCTTCATAATCACGTGAGTTTCGCCAGTGTTATCTTCTAAATAACTGCCCATGGTATCAGTTCCAGGTTCCCCTTCGGCAAATGAGATCCGTGCCACAGTGCTGCCTGTACAGCCTCCCCTATTATCCATTAATTGACGCTTTGCCTTGTCCGAGGCTGCTTTTCTCCCCTTGGCCTTGGCATAGGCATGGATGCAGTCTTCCGGCACCGAATCGATACCATCCCGAACTAAACCGGCTACTTCTTCTGGTGACAGGTAGTCATCATATGGACCACTAACAGGTCCCGGCTCAACAGGATCAGGTGTCTCCGCTTCCTGTTCGAAAAGATGTGTGAGCTCCTCCTTGATGAGGCGTCGAAGCTGTCTCCTTGTGATTTTCATCGAATCATCTCCTTATCTGATAGGATGTACAGTTATAACTATTCCCAATGTCTTAAAAAATTAAGATAACGTTAGAAGTTAAAGCAGCTAGGCGGGAAAGAGCTATTAGCCAGGAGCAGCGCCGTAGGCGACGACAACAAGCTCAACATCGCCGGCCAGCTTGTAATCAGTTCCCCTGCGACCTAGTCGAGCGTCTGTGTTAGACTCATTGGTCTCAACTCTAAATTGAAGCCCGAGATCATTTGCAGACTTACCGGGCTCTCTTGCAGACCCATCCTGTCTTATCAAGGCTCGCAGGGCTTTGCGCTTCCCGTCACTCACCTCACCACGTTTAAAGGCATATATTCTACCAGGAATTGTGATATCCATACCGAGTAGAAGGCCACCGTTCTTTTTCATCCAGGAGCTAATGTGATCCCAGTTGATATCAGCGTCGGCGACGCCGTGATTTCCAGGTACCTGTCTGGGATCTGGCTCTCCTTCAGGCTGACCTTGCTCATGTAGTGCATGGCGGGTTTCCTGAAGGATTAGGTGACGTAGTTGTTTGCGCGTGATTTTCACTGTCTTACTCCTCCACGCCTTCGGCGAAGTCTTCAAAAAATTTAGCAATCCACTCGGATCGGGCGGCCAGGTCCTCATGGAAGACGCCTGTGTGAATTCTTGCAAACCCAGCAAATCGCCTTCCAGCCACATTTGGACCAGCTTCAGGAAAGGGTACCGGAGGGCTTTCGCGGAAACCAGACCAATCATTAGAAACGCTCCGTATGAGCCGCACAGGTTTCCTCGTCCCTGTTTGGGCGAGGAATTCCTCAAATGCTGGATCCAAGAATCTTTTACCGGTGTATTCCATCTGCTCCTCGTCGAGCACATCTAGGAAGTCAATAAGGTGGGTGGGATCCTCATAACCTCTTCTTTTCGATGCGGCGGTTTGTGCTGCCGTCTGACTAACACTATCAGCAGGAACAACTTCAGACCCTGTGCCCATATAGCCAGTCTCAGCGTCAGTGTTCTCAGTGCGTAGCCTTCTGCCTAGCTCTTCTTTTATGATTCTTCTTAGCTGTCTTCTGGTAATTTTCATCCTTTCCTCTGAAATGATTAAAGAGTTACCTTTATAACTATCTGAAAAGTTTTGAAAGTTTTCCGGAATTTTTTGGGCAGATTTTTGCTATTTCGGTTTCGAGCTCGATTCAGATTTTGCCGCCAGTCCTGTCATGACCACCTGTCCTGGTTCGTATGTTGCCCCCTTTTTACTCGATTATTTGATTTTTTACGTAATTCCGTGCAATGGGTGACAGAGCTGAGTCAATGTTTTGAAAATGTTCCGGAAATCGGTGTGAGGACTTAGGCGGGTCCCGCCAGGAGGGCTCCCCACAGGGCTTGCAAGGGCCCCGTCGCCCCGGGGGGCACCCCCTAGGCCCTTTGAGGGGCCCTTTTACAGGGCCCCTATTAGGCCCTTTTTAAGGCCCAGCTATTAGCCCCCATTACAGACAGATCAAAGCCACCCCCGCATAGGGGTGGTGTTATGTCACCTGGACTAGTCTAGTCTAGAACCCTGGATAAGACCCCACAACCATCTCTGCTGCCAGACTACCGTGGTTCTTCTCGTAGGTGAGGTACCGGTATTCCGCCTTGAGGTCGCGCAGCTCGTTCATGAGCTGCTGCCAGGTGCTGTTACCACCTGCTCCTTGCTCCTCAAGGTAGCGTCCGGCCAGACGGATGGCCTTCATCTGGACCTTCATCCTACGCAGCTTCTCAGCTGTGTCGAAGTCGTAGCTGTCGTCGTGGTTCATGTCATGCTCCTTGTTGATGACTCTCTCATTATATATTATACCGTCTCATTCTTACATGCCGCACCCAGATATAGGTGCGGCTCCCCAAGGGAGCCGCGTGAGCCGTGAGTCTCACCACGTTCGTGCCTCTGGCTTAGGCTGCCTTTTCGTCTGCGAAGAGATCCGAGAAGCGCTTAGCTGCTGCAGCTGCTGCCAACCGGCGCTGCTTGCCTCGGGGCCAGAGTGCCTTGCAGCGGCCAGCGATTGCGATGCGTGCACCACGGGTGAAGTACAGCTTCTCAGCCACCTTGTGGCCGGCAGCGGTGACGTCCTCAGCGAGGCCGAAGCCGACGACCTTCGGCATCCGAGGCTGGTTGCCGGCCCAGTTGACCTTGAACCGCTCGGGGTACCGCTGGTCCAGGTTGTTGGTGGCGACGAAGTTGAAGCTCACACCGTCCGGGTTGGTGCAGATGCCGCTGATCACGACGGTAGCCAGACCAGACTTCGGGTGAGCAGCGAGGGTCTCGGAGGAGGTGAGCTCGAATCCGTACTTTGAGTTTGCAGTGGTAGCCATTGTGAGTCTCCAGGGACTGTGTGTTTTAGGAGGGGTCCATCCCCTCCATGTTATCATTATATCATGCGAGCGTGAGATCTGCACGGGCCTCTAGGACGCCGCTAGCTCCCGATATGCTTTCCTAAGCGCAGCCTCGTTGCGGATTATCCGCTCGGTGAGCACGACCCAGGTGCAGCTGGGACCGGTGATCTGCCAGCCGGACCGCTCCTCGCGGAGCTTGGTGTTGGTGGCGACGAGGGCTTGGATTTCTTCGATCTTGGTCATGGTGGCTCCTTGCCTGGGGTGTGAATTCATTATACCATCGATGGACGTAGAATGCACGGGCCTTAGCATCCGACCTCCTCGGCCTTAGCCTCCCAGACCTCCCAGGCCTCCAGCTCCGTCTCCGGGGTCGGCTCTGCCAGACCCATCGCGATCTCCTCGCGGGCCAGCCGGTCCTGCTCAGCGAGCCATGC